>ODAI011169189.1_pt1 | contig 16084 bp, 13 predicted proteins | sample 1539321 | NCBI WGS metagenome assembly ODAI01 (sample SAMN02144231, study PRJEB22623) | gut metagenome | biome: sheep rumen | host: Ovis aries | place: New Zealand
GGTCGGCAACGCTGCAGAACGGAATACAGACACTAATGCCCCATGTCTGCACATCGTTGCCAGCAATTTTTTCGGAGGAGTAGATATTAAGAATTAAATCAAGAAAATGTCAATATGAAAAAGAAACAATAATACATTTTGAACTATGAACTATGAATTATGAACTATGAACTAATTTCTCTCCCAAGAAAAATCGTGAAATCCGCGACAAATAAAGGTAAAAAAGTAAAAGGGTAAAAAGGTAAAAGGGTAAAGGTAAAAAGTAAAAGGGTAAAAAAGTAAAAAGGTAAAGGTAAAAAGTAAAAAGGTAAAAAGGTGAAAAAGTAAAAAGGTAAAGGGGGTGAAAATGAAAAAGCCCAGAGCGGCGTCTGGGCTATGAGGTTGTGAAGGGGAGTGCGGGAAAGGTCCCTACGGACAGGTGGTGAGGGGGTTGCTGCAAATCCTGTCGATGGGCATCCATGCGGTGTGGCGCTTGTCTGCAGTGATCACCTTTATCCATTCTCCCCGGATTTCAAGGGGACGCAGACCGGTTTCTTCCAAATAGGTGGCTCCCAATTTCAGCGGTTTGCCGTTGGGTGAAGGCGTCTCGCGCAAAACATTCTCGTTGTCGCCAGCGATGGTGAATCCCAAAACGGAATAATGCACCCAGTAGCCTGTGCTTGAGCCTTTAAGCTTGATGCTCTCATCTTCGTCGTAATCGCCGTAGAGCTCTACAACGGGGTCAATCTTCCACCATTGGTTTTTCACTTCGAGCAGGGCCACTACATATCCGCCGTCGATTTCGGGCAGTTTCTGCACCACCTTGCCATTTGGCGCGTTACGCACGTTGGTGGCTGTGCCGCTACTGTCAAAGATATAGGCATAGGCTTTTGCACCGCTTTGCGCGTTCACCGACAGGGCAACCACCATTGTCAGGAGAGTGAGAATCATCTTTTTCATCTTCTTCAGTCTTTTACGAAGCTATTGTCAGCGGGGTCCCATAGGATGTATTTCAAGGCGTTGCTGTTATCGGAAAGGCTGTGCAACTCGTAGGTTTTGTCCATATAGTGCAGATGGTAGGTTTCGCCGTTTGACAAGGTCACGGTCATGGTTTCGGTGTTCACTTGATAATTGAGTTTCTTGGGGTTCTCGCTCTCGCCGTTGTTGAAGTAGCACCAATCTGGATATCCCTTGAAATCTGTCCAAGTGTATTTGGCAAAGTTTTCTTGTTTATTCAGGAACTCTGCGGTCTTCTTACGGCCCACTAAGTATTTGTATACGGTGTTGTCTTTGCTGAACACCAGAACACTCATGGGAAGGAAGACATAATTGTCTATGGTTTCATAATGGCCTGTCTGCGCAACACCATTATCTCCAGGAACCCATACCTCTAAGGGAACGTTGAGGATTTCAACGGGGGGATCGTATTGCCTTAATGTGCCTTGTAGTTTGGTGAGCTTGTCGAGGACTGCGGTTGGCTCGTCGGTTTCATCGTCGTCTCCTCCGCAAGAAACGAATCCTGTGCAAAGAATTGCTGCCAGAAGAGTGGCGAAAAATAGTGATAGATATTCTTTTTTCATGTTGCTTATGGTTTAAGTTTGTAATTGATTTGAATGTTTTCGAAAAGGTGAGGATTCATCGTCTTTGATGAGTCGGCGTTTTGGGATTTTCTCCCATTATCGGTTGCAAATATAGTGCTTTTGTTTCGACGGTGCAAGCATTGGAAGGATTTTTTTGTGGGATGGAGAGGGTTAATATGCTGTGAATTCTTGATAAGCTTCGTGTGCCGACGGGTCGGGCTGCTCTTGCTGCTCGTGGTTGGCGGCTGAAGCGTTGTCTTCGTCGAGGAAGCGCTGGATGTCGGCCTGTATGCGGCGGAAGGGCTCTGCGGTCATGTATCCGAGGTTTTTCTTGAGCATGCTTCGGATGTCTTCGGTGCTCTTCGAGTAGCACGAGAGCTCGTTGCGGCGCTGTGTGCCGTGCATGCTTTGGCGGTTGATTTCGCTTTGGCGTTCGCGGATGAGCTGGTCGCATATTTTCTTCATCATGGGCACCACGATTTTGTCGAAGAAGTTGTGGCCTTGTATGTAGAGGTAGGTGGTTTCGGGTGTGACGCCGAGCCGTTTGATGTCTTCTTTCACGGCGAGGTAGGACTCTTTGGCGTCGGGGTTGGCGAGCTGCAGCTGCCGGATGCGCGAACCCACTTTGCGCCGCACGTTCTGGATGAGCCGTTCGGCGTTTTGTATGTTGAAGTTGCCGGTTTCGATGACGCGGTTGAAATCGCTGATGGTGAAGTCTTTGTAGTTGGGCGACCGGTAGTACCAGATGCTCCACACGAAGAGGGGGAATATGGCGAGCGAGTATTGCCGCAGGTATTCGTCGATGTTGAAGATGGCGTGGTCGTTGAGTGTTGTGGCGACGCACACTTCATAGAGTGAGGGCGCGTAGCACTGGAGGTTTTCGATGGCGTAGGCGTAGGTGTGGAATACGTAGGGGTTGCGGAGCACTTCGCGCGAGGTCTCGGTGGCGCCTTGCATGAGGTAGTCGTAATCGGCGTCGACACAGGCTATCATGTCGTGTCCCACTTGTTGTGAGAGCAACCTCATCATCACGGCTTTCTTGCCGCGCTCGAGGTGGTCGAATCTGGAGGGGAGCATCACTTGGAAGTATTGCGACTCGTTCTCGAATCGGCTGAGCACGGTGCGCCAGAAGAAGACGTCGTCGTAGCTTTCCACGTAGGCCACGATGCGTCGGCGTGCTTTTTTCGAGGTCAGCCGGTTGGCGGCCTCAAAGTATTTGGATGTCAGGTTGTCGCTGAGCCGTTTGCCCATAAGCGAGGGAGAAATTTAGGGGTTTAAAGAGTTTAAAGGGGAGTGGTAGGGCGTAAAGGGACATATGCTTTGGATGTCGAAGAGTTTGGCAGCATCGTGTTTTTTGAGTGATGGATGGGGACTCATGCCCCTTTATACCTCTCACTCCTCTTTATGCCCTTGATGGCCCTTGTTTTTATTTGTCCGTGATATCCGACACTTCAGTCACATGGTCCACCCATCCGTTCATGATGACAGCTGGCGAGTGTGTGGTGAGGATGATTTGCACGTTGGGGTTGAGTTCGAGCAGGAGGTCGATGAGTTGCTGCTGCCAGTCTACGTGCAGGCTCACTTCGGGCTCGTCCATGAAGAGCACGTAGTTCTGGTTGTCTTCCACGAGCACGGTGAGCAGGATGGCCAGCATCTGCTTCTCGCCGCTCGACAGCTGGTAGGGCACCAGCGACTCTCCGATTTGCGCGAAGCGGATTTCGTTTTCGGTGCGAATGATTTGCTTTCCCGTGTCGCGGAACAACTCGTCAACGATGTCCTGGAACCGGCGCTTGGGAATGCTGATTTGTTGGGCTTTTTCAGCTGCGTCGGGGGGGCCGCTTTGCAGGGTTTCGATGATGCGGTTGCCGATGTTCACCTGGTAGTCGAGGTATTTGCGTTGCAGCTGATAGAGCTGGAAGTCGAGTGCCGAAGAGATGCGCGTGTCGACATGGGTCATGGTCTCGAGGTCCAGCACAGGGCTGTCGAGCGAGCGGATGATGTCGTAGCGTATCCACTTGGCATCCTCGGGATACACCTTCAGCCTCACCCCCTTGAGCATGTGGCTGGGGAATTCTCCGCCTTGCGCGAGTCCTTTCACCACCTTGTTGATGATGGTGCTTTTGCCCACTCCGTTCATTCCGCTGAGGATGTTCACTTGGCGGTCCAGGTTCCACAGAATGTGCTTTCTGCCACCCCAGAGTGAGTCGATTTCAATCTGCTCGATATAGTCAGCGTACTTTTGCATGATATTCGGTTTTTAATGTTCTTTGGTGCAAATATAATAAAAAACTGTCAACTTGCAATGTAGAAGCCCACTTTTTTTCGTAACTTTGCCATCGAAAGTCTATTCATCCTGTCAAAACAGGGAACTTATTATCGCTATATCATGCAAACGAGCAAGTATATGTTGGCCACCGAGCGCGATGCGTTGTGGGGGCTCACGGTGAGCACGGTGGGGTATGAGGAGATTGCTCCGGGCGATGTCTATCCTACGCGCGGACATGCCGACGGCTATTATTTCGACACGAAGAAAGGCCGTGTGCTGAACGAGTATCAACTGCTTTACCTCACTGAGGGCGAGGGCGAATTTGAGTCGACCAACCAGCGGCTGACGCGCATCAAGGAGGGCGACCTCTTCCTGCTGTTTCCCGGCGAATGGCACACCTATCATCCGCTGTCCACACGCGGATGGAAGAGCTATTGGATAGGGTTCAAGGGCCGCAATGTGGACGACCGCGTGAGGGCTGGATTCCTCTCTCCCAAGAAACCCATCTACCACGTTGGCTTCAGCAGCGCCATCGTGAATCTCTACGGCGAGGCTATGCAGACGGCTCGCGAGGAGGCTGCCTATTCGCAGCAGACGCTGGCGGGGATTGTGAACCACTTGGTGGGGCTGATGTACTCGCTGGAGCGCAACCGCGAGCTCAGCAAAGACCTCGGGCATGTGGACATGGTGAACCGGGCAAGGTTGCGCATCCGCGAATCGCTGGAGAGCGACCTGACTATCCAGCAGGTGGCTGAGGAGATGGGTATCAGCTATTCAAACTTCCGCAAACTCTTCAAGGAGTTCACGGGCATTGCTCCGGCTATGTATCAGCAGGAATTGCGTCTGCAACGAGCCAAAGAGCTTTTGTCGGCCACCAACCTGAGTATCAAGGAGATAGCCTATCGGTTGAACTTCGAGTCGCCTGACTATTTCTCTTCGAAGTTCAAGAGCAAGACGGGTCGCAAACCCACCGATTTCCGATTGGAGATGCAGTGAGCTTGCAATGTTAGGGACTTTCCCCCTATACGTAAGTTTCCAGGAATTTCAATGTACCCTCCACTTGCAACGTCTGCGTAGTGGCGGGAATGAGGATGGTTTCACCTGCCTGCAGCGTGAAGGAGTTGCCTTCGTTGTCGGTGAAACGGGCTTCTCCCTCTATTCCGATGAGCACGACAAACGAGTCGAGCGAGCTGTAGTCGAGCGTCAGAGGCTGGTCGATGTCGTAGACGGATGTGACGAAATGGGGGCATGCCACGAGCTCCACACGCTGGTTCTTCTGCGGTTGGTAGTGGGTGCGATAGTCGGGCAGCACATCGAAGTTGATGCTCTCGGCAGCCTGCTTGGTGTGCAGCGGTCGGCAGTTGCCGTCCCGGTCGCGGCGTTTGTAGTCGTAGATGCGCCAAGTGACATCGCTGGTTTGCTGAATCTCCACCAAGAAGCAGCCTGTGCCGATGGAATGGATTCGGCCTGCAGGCAGGAAGAAGACGTCACCCTCGCTGACTTCGCATTCTGCCAAAGCGTCGCAGATGGTGTCTTTGGCCACCATTTGCTGGTATTCCTCGGGTGTGATGCGCTGCTTGAGACCGCTGAAGAGCTTTGCGCCAGGGTCCGATTTCATCAAGTACCACATCTCCGTTTTTCCGCGTTCGTAGCCTTGTCTGCGGGCAGTCTCGTCGTTGGGGTGTACTTGGATGGAGAGGTCTTGTTGTGCATCGATTAACTTGATGAGCAGTGGGAACTCTGTTCCGAAGCGTTCGAGGTTTCTGTTGCCTACGAGTTCTCCACCGAGTGTGGCAACCAGTTGGTTCAAATTGAGACCTTTGTATTCGCCTTCGCTGACGGTGGTCTCGCTGCCGGCTACTCCGCTGATTTCCCAGCTCTCGCCGACGTTGGGTAGTTTTTCGTCAAGATGTTTGAATGGAATGATTTTACCGCCGCCCCACATGGTCTGTTTGAGCACTGCGTTAAATTTCAATGGCTTCATTTCTGAGTTATTATATCATTATTGTTAGGTATTATCTATTCTCTTAATTCTCTTTCCAGAATGCACGGCTGAAGATGATGAGCACGCTGAAAATCTCCAGACGTCCCATCAGCATCATGGCCGAACAGAACCACTTGGCGGTGACAGGAAGTGATGCCCACGTGATGTTTGGACCCACACCTGTGTCGAGCGACGGTCCTACGTTGCTGATGCAGCTGAGCGTGATTTTTGCCGAGTTCACATAGTCGATGCCGAAAATCATGAGCAGCGTGAACGAGATGAGGCAGAGCAGCACGAATATCGTGAAGAATGCCAGCAGTGTCACACGTTGCTGTTGCGGGATGTTCTGGCCGTTGATGCGAAGTGGCAGCACGGCGTTGGGGTGGAGTATCTGGCGGAACTCGTTGCGGATAATCTTCATCAGCATCACGATGCGCACACCTTTCATTCCCGATGATGTGGAGCCTGAGCTGGCGCCCACAATCATGCACAATCCGAGGATGATGATGGCGGCAGGAGGCCATCCTGCAACGTCTTCGTTGAACAGTCCGGTGGACGTGATGAACGACACCACTTGGAAGATGCTGCTGCGGAAGGCGTGCTCCATCGAATAGCCCTTTTGGAAGAACAGCATGAGCATCACCGCCAACGTGCATATCAGCGTCATGCTGATGTAGAACTTGAACTCTGAATTGCGCAGCAGATTCTTCAGGCGCAGCTTGGAAATCGAGAAATATAGTAAGGTGAAATTGATTCCGCAGAGGAAGCAGAACAGCGTGCAAGTGTATTCGATGGATGCGATGCCGAAATGGTGGAGTCCGTCGTTGTGAATGGCGAATCCGCCCGTGGCAGTGGTGGTCATCGCATAGTTGATGCTGTCGAACCAATCCATTCCGCAAAGGAAATAGCATCCTACGCAAGCCAGCGTGAGGAAGATGTAGATGGACCACAGCCACTTGGCGTTCGTGCTGAGTTTGGGGTGCAGCTTGGCGCGGATGGGACCTGTGGCTTCGGCAGCAAACACCTTCACGCTTCCACCCACCATCGAGGGCAGCAGGGCGATGGTGAAGAACACGATACCGAGACCGCCAATCCATTGCGATAGCGACCGCCAGAAGAGTATTCCGTGGGGCAACCGTTCCACATCGTTGATGATGGAGGCTCCGGTGGTGGAGAATCCGGCCATCGTTTCGAAGAAGGCATCGGTCAAGTTGCTGATATAGCCGCCAATCATGAAGGGCAACATGCCGAAGATACTGAATGCCACCCACGTGAGCGACACGAGCAGATAGGAATCGCGGCGCGAGAGGGTGTTGTTGCTGTCTTGTCCGACGTATTTCAGCAAGAAGGCGACAGAGATGGTCAGGGCGGTGGAGATGATGAAGGACAGTGTGTCGTCTTCGCTATAATAAAAAGCGATGCAGAGACACAGAAACATGAGCGATGCCTCAATGAGAAGCAACTGTCCCAAAATCTTGTATATCGTCTTCAGATTGACCATGCGGGTTGGATGTTAGATGAACATTTTCTCTATCTTCTTCATGTTCATGTTATGACAGAAGACCATCACCGAGTCGCCAGCCTTGATTTGCGTCATACCCGAGACAAGCATGCCTTCTCCGTTGCGCACGAGGCCTCCAATCGTCATTCCCTTTGGCAGTCCCAGGTCTTTCACTGGCTTCTGGGTGACTTTAGAGCCTTCTTTCGGGATGAACTCGGCCACATCAGCGTTCACGGAAGTGAGGAAGTGGACACTCACGACAGTGGCATTGAGCATCATCTGGTAGATGTGGCTGGCAGCGATGGCCTTTTTGTTGATGATGGTACCGATATCGAGACTCTCTGCCATCGACACGTAGTCGAGGTTTTCCACCATTGCCACCGTCTTCCTCACGCCCAACCGCTTGGCGGTCAAGCAGGCAAGGATGTTGGTTTCGGCGTTTCCGGTGAGCGCCACGAAGGCTTGCGTGTTCTTGATGCCCTCTTCCATCAGCAGCGGAATGTCGCGTCCGTCGCCGTTGATGATGAGCGTCTTGTCGTTTTCCAGCTTGTTGTTCAGCTCTTCGCAACGTTTGCTGCTCATCTCCAGAATCTTCGCGTCCATGTATTCAGGCAGCATCTTGATGGCTCTCACGGCTGTTGCTCCACCTCCCATGAACATCACGTTCTTCACGTCGGCATATTTCTCTTTTCCCACAATCTCGCGGATGTAGGGGATATACTGGCGCGTTGTCATGAAGTAAGCCTGGTCGTAAAGCTTCAGCTCATCGTTACCACCAGGGATAATCGTCTCACTTCCGCGTTTGATGGCCACGATGTGATAGGGGTCTTCTGGTCCGCAGAGTTCGCGGAGGGGTCTATTCAGGATGGTGCACGACTCTCTCAGCTTGATGCCCAGCATCACGAGCGCTCCATCGTGAATCTCCAGTCGTTGGCGCACCCACGACATTTTCAAGCCGTTGATGATGTCTTTGGCGGCCAAGAGCTCGGGATAGATGAGCGAACTCACTCCCAACTTCTCGAAGAACTGCTGCATCTCAGGCGACAAGTGTTCGGCGTCGTCAACCTTGGCAGCTGTGCGTTTGGCTCCCAGCGCTTTCGCCATGATGCAACTGTTGATGTTCTTGCTCTGGTCGGGTGTCACCGCAATGAACAGGTCGGTGTGTTGGGCATCGGCATCGCGCAAAGCTTTGACGCTGACCGGAGACGCATTCATCGTTAGCAGGTCGTAATCGGAGCCGATTCGCGAGAGGCGTTCTTCGTCTTCGTCTATGAGCGTGATGTCGTCGTTGTTGCGCGAGAGCATCTGCGCCAGATGGGTTCCTATGGCATAAGCGCCGGCGATGATAATCTTCATGGGTGTTGGGTGTTGGTTGTTGGGTGTTGTTGGGTGTTGGATGATAGGAGTTGGATGATGGCATCCCGAATAGCTTCGGCATCGATGCCCACGATGTGTTGCAATTCTGCCACCGAACCGTGTTCCACAAAATGGTCGGGAAGCCCCAATCGCACGATGTCGGGCTTGTATCCGTGGTCGCACATCCATTCAACCACTGCCGCCCCCATTCCGCCACTGCGTGCACCGTCTTCCACCGTGATGATGCGGTTGAAACGTTGCCCAACCTCGTGAAGCAGTTCTTCATCGAGCGGTTTCAGGAACCTCAGGTCGTAGTGGGCTACGGAGGGGGTGTTGGGTGTTGGGTGCTGGGTGTTGGGTGATGGTTGTTGGAGGCTCTCAATGGCTTCTGTCACATGGTTTCCTATCGGACCGATAGATAGCACTGCCACATCGTTTCCGTCAGCGAGCCGTTGTCCTTTTCCGATGGGCAGCTCTTCGAACGGCTGTTCCCAAGAGGGCTTCTCGCCATCGCCCACAGCAAACTGTCCGCAACCGCGTGGATAGCGAATCACGAAAGTGCCTTTTCCTGGCAGCTGGGCCGTGTACATGAGGTTGACCAGTTCTCGTTCGTTGAGAGGCGAGGCAATGGTCAGATTGGGGATGGGACGCAGGGCAGCCATATCGAATGCACCGTGATGGGTGGGACCATCTTCGCCCACAAGCCCAGCACGATCCAAGCAGAGCACCACAGGCAGCGACAGCAGTGCGGCATCATGGATGATGTTGTCGTAGGCACGTTGTGCGAAGGCGCTATAGATGTTGCAGAACGGCTGCAGACCTTCCTTTGCCATACCAGCCGAGAATGTCACCGCATGACCTTCAGCGATGCCTACATCGAACGTGCGCTCGGGCATCTCTTCCATCATGATGTTCATCGAACAACCTGTAGGCATAGCGGGAGTGACACCCACGATGCGTGGGTTCTCTTTGGCCAGCCTGAGCAAAGTGTGTCCGAAGACGTCTTGGTATCTCGGCGGTTTGTTTTTGTCGTCGCCCACGATGCGCTCTCCCGTCTCAGGGTCGAATTTCCCTGGTGCATGCCACACAGTGGCACTTTCCTCGGCGGGCTTATATCCTTTTCCCTTCTTGGTGTGCAGATGCAGCAGTTTTGGGCCTTTCATGTCCTTCAGCTGTTGCAGCACGCGCACCAGCTCCACCACGTTGTGCCCGTCGTAAGGGCCTATATAGCGGATGTTCATGCCCTCGAAGATGTTCTGCTGGTGGGCGAGTGCCGACTTCAGCGCGTTGTTCAGTCGGATGATTCCCTTGCGCCGGTTGTCGTTCATCATACCGCGCTTCTTGAGCCATTGCGACGCCTTGAAACGCAGTCGGTTGTAGGTCTCGTTGGCATCAAGGCTGAGCAGATATTTTTCCATTCCTCCCACAGCGTGGTCGATGGACATGTCGTTGTCGTTGAGCACGATAAGCAGGTCATTGGGTGTCGACGACGCATTGTTAAGTCCCTCGAATGCCAATCCGCCACTCATGGCTCCATCGCCGATGATGGCCACCACCTTCGGCGTGTTGTCTGATGGGTGTTGCGCGTTGGCGACAGCCATACCCAGCGCAGCTGAGATGGAGTTCGATGCATGTCCGCATGTGAACGAGTCGTATTCGCTTTCGAGAGGGGTGGGGAAAGGGTGCAGTCCGTGCAGCTTGCGATTCGTGCAAAACGATTCGCGCCGTCCGGTAAGTATCTTATGTCCGTAAGCCTGATGTCCCACGTCCCACACAAGTCGGTCTTCGGGCGTGTTGAAGACGTAGTGCAATGCGACGGTAATCTCAACGACGCCGAGCGAAGAGGCAAAGTGGCCGGGATTGACAGACACCTCTTTGATGATGTCGTCGCGCAGTTCCTGGCACACCTGTGGCAGTTGTTCGACACTGAGTTTCCTTAGGTCGTTGGGTGTTTTTATCTGGCTTAACAACGTAAATTCGTTCTTCTCCATTTAGATATTTATGGAATAACGATGCAAAGTTACAAAAAAATCGATTAAGTGAGGACAGAATTAATGGATTTATTCTGTCGAACGTGAGATTTTTATTTAATAAATGAGCGAAAAGCCAAATTTTATTTGGGATTTTATCTTTCCCACGTTGTGGCCGATGACCGTTGGTTCCGAATGAGAGAAGTTTCCTTGAGCAAAGCGAAAAACTTCGGCGAAGCATTCTTCCCTTTAAACCCTTCCACTCCCCTTTACGCCCTTTATACCCTTACGCATCACTCCCCTTTACGCCCTTTAACCCCTTCCTTTTAACCTAAAAATCAATAAAATTAAGGTTGCTGAAAAAACAAACGTTGTTTTTGCTTAATTCGTTTTAATGCTTGCGGTTGATGCTTGCATGATTGGCGGAAACGTGATAACTTTGTCAAAAATTTAGAAAATCGCTTTTATTGTTTATGCTTCGGTTCTTAGTGTTTCTTGCGGCGTTGTGCCTGAGCGGCCGTGCAATGTGCCAGCGGCGCGTCGTGGTCTACGACATGGACACCAATAAGCCTGTGGCGGGAGTTTCGGTGAGGTCCGATCATCACAAAGCTGTCACCACGGGGCTCGATGGTGTTGCCGTTGTTGAGGAACCGTCCGACAGCATATCCTTCAGTCATGTGCAGTATGGGTTCGAGCGTTTGACAGCCCGCGAACTCCCCGACACGATGTTCCTGCTCCCCAACGACCACATGCTGCCTGAGGTGACCGTCACCGAACTCGACCCGCGTGTGAAAGGCCTCATTGCGGCGTGGGCGAAGATGGGCGCCATGATGGGAGCGGCAGAGGCACCCGCAGGTCTCGTCTCGTTCGACTTTGCCAACTTGCTCGACCGCCGTGGGCGTCGCGACCGCAAGCACAAGAAGCAGGCCGAAGTGATTCTCAAGGAGTGGGACAAGAAAAAGGTTGAGGGCATGGAAACGGAAACCGAGGCCGAGGCCGAGACTGAGAAAGAGTGATACACTCAGCACTATATATCAACAAAAGAGGGCGACCTGCGGGCCGTCCTCTTCTGTTTCACGATGTGGTAATCTTTCTTGCACTTTCTATTTATCTGACAATGACCTTCTGTCCGTTCTCAATATAGACACCAGGCTTGGTGGGCTTTGCATCCAGAGGGATACCGTCGATGGTATACCATTCATCAGGGGTATAAGGCATTGTGACTGTATGAATGCCAGACGCATCTACTATGTTGACAGAAAAAACTTTTGTGATATTGAGGCCATTCCATTTGTCGTCTACTGCGATAATCAGCCCGTTGATGGTATCTCCAGGTTTGTAGTTATAATTGCTGAGAGTTTCCCCGTTGAGCCTCCATTCGAGGTTCATAGGATTTTGAGAGAAGATGAGTTCCTTGTTGTCATCAGTAAACGGAATCCACTGACCATTGATATTTACTTCTGCACCAGGGATTTGGTAGACTACACCATGATAGTATCCCTTCTCGAGGGGAGTGGTTCCATTGGTGCTGAATTTTGCGGGTAGAGATGTGGGCATGAGATATTTCTGGAAGAATCCTGCAGGATTCATCAGTTGAAGTGGTTGGGTTTCTGGCTGACCGTCAATAATATCATTTGTGTCTCCATCTCCATTCAAGTCGAATCTGATATAGTCAGTGAGGGCGGTAGACCTGATCATTTCTAACAGCTCGTCTACATCAGCCACATCAGCCTTCATCTGGAAGCACAGGCTTGCAATAGCTACATTCACATAGTTTGTGAATGATGTGGCGTATTTTCCATTATTGGTATTTCCTTCTGCTTGGATTTTTCAGCTATTTAGAGAATGGTATGGGAACGCACGTCAAGAGAATAATGCTTTATCATGAAATCCCACAGGAAACAAACTACTTTCAAATATTTCGTTTGTTTGATCGATATCTCAGTCTTTATTTGTTCATACTGTGGCAAATAGTGCAATATCTGCATCGCTATCATTTTTTCAATTTGCATTGGCTTGTAATGAATATATTCAGTGCTCATCTCAATCTACGTCTTTCTGGTATGATTTGTTTTTAAGAACTCAATACTCTTCATAAATATTTCATCCAGATTTGAATATAATGAGTTTTCCTGATTTGCATAATTCTCTAGCTTTACTATTTTCGCTCCACTGTTGAAATTTCTCCTTATCTGTTTCAGCATAAGAAGAACTTCACAAAATTGTGATTGTATTTTGATTGTTTTTAATAAATGTTTCTAATTTATTTTGCCATTGTTCTCATGATGTATAAACTACTTTGAAATTAGAATGCTTTACTATAGAATTTAATATACTCCATTCCCTATGAGAATGATCATCTCATTCATCTCAGAATGCTCATTGTCCTATTATTTCAAAATTATCATATCATTTTGGATATTCACCTATCATCCCAGTATTGAGTCTCATCATCAGATTTTGATATTCTTCAGCACTGTGATTACCTGCACCGTACTTCCACATCATATCTCTGATTCTGGTAGCTTCAGCCACTCTGAGGTGCTCTATGTGTTCGTAGCACTGTTTGTCTCATACTTCTACCTGTCAAATGATAGGCAGTATGTCTACTGGGTTGATATGGATGATATTTATGGATTTGTAGCTCTGAGCATAACTTGCATGAACAGCAACGGCCATTCACGCTAGGAAGAAGAGCTTGATGATGGATTTCCAGCCAGTTACGGGTTTATGCTTGTTTGTATTCATGGCGGTGTGTCTTAATGATTCTGTTTTATCTGACAATGACCTTCTTTCCGTTCTCAATATAGACACCAGACTTGGTGGGCTTTGCATCCAGGTGGATACCGTCGATGGTATACCATTCATCAGGTGTGTAAGGCATTGTGACTGTATGAATCCCAGACGCATCTACAATGTTGACAGAAAAATCCTTTGTGATATTGAGGCCATTCCACTGATCGTCTACAGCGATCATCTGACCGCTGATGGTGTCTCCGGGTTTGTAGTTATAATTGCTGAGAGTTTCCCCGTTGAGTCTCCACTCGAGGTTCATAGGATTTTGGGAGAAGATGAGTTCCTTGTTGTCGTCAGTGAAAGGAATCCACTGTCCATTGATGTTCACCTCGGCACCAGGAATCTGGTAGGCTACACCATGATAGTATCCCTTCTCGAGGGGAGTGGTTCCATTGGTGCTGAATTTTGTGGGTAGAGATGTAGGCATGAGATATTTCTGGAAGAATCCTGCTGGATTCATCAGTTGTAGAGGTTGGGTTTCTGGCTGACCGTCAAGAATATCGTCTGTATCTCCATCTCCATTTAGGTCAAATCTGATATAGTCAGTAAGTGCGGTAGATCTTATCATTTCAAGTAGTTCATCTACATCAGCCACATCTGCTTTCATTTGGAATAATATACTTGCTATGGCTACGTTGGAATATGTTGGTAGTGATGTTGAGTATTTTCAATTATTTCTACTTCCTCATTCTGCTTGTACCTTTCAGTCAGATGATATATTTGGAAATGCACGTCCAGAAAACAGTATATTATTTCTAAATCATACAGGAAATTTGCTACTTTCAATGATTTCATTAGTCTGATCTATATCTCAGTCAGCATCTGTTCAGATGGTTACAAGAAGGTGGCTGTTGGGTTGTGTGTTTTTGTCGGAATTGGCTAGAGATACTAAAGAATACCAACCAAATTCATCGGCTTCATATTCTCCATTATAAATTTTATTTCTTAGGTGTCATTCTTTTGAATTGATATTTGTACCAGCGGCAAAAATGATAAAATTTTTAGAATTGCACAAGTCTTTTATGTCTTGTTTGTTTAGCCATATCTCATAATCAGTTTTATTGCTTGTGGCTGAATATGCGGAGCATCAAAAAATGTTTATACTATTTGGATGTTCATTTACAAAATCCATTAAATAAGATTGCCAAGATTTTTCTACGTTTTCATATACAAGTTTTAGGTTTGCGTGTTTAAGTAGGGTGCATAGTATAGACCATTCAGTATGTGCATGTTCAGATCCAGATCATCGCGGTCATTCTCATATGATTTCGTAATTATTGTATCATAATGGTGTTTCTTGTGTCATTCCTGTATTAAGTCTCATCATTAGCTGTTGATATTCTTCAGCACTGTGATTACCAGCACCATATTTCCACATCATATCCGTGATTACAGTAGATTCTGGTATTCTGAGGTGCTCTATGTGTTTGTATACTTTTTTATCTCATACATCCACTTTGGGCATTAGGTCTTCAGGATTGATATTTTTTATAGTGATAGCTTTGTATTCTCTACTACCGGCAACGCTGATTTTCCTCACACCGTTGATGTCCACATTGGAGCGGTGGAGTATGGTCTTCGGCGCTTCCGAGATGTCATCGGAACCGCACGGAGCGAAAGCCGTCGTCGTGATTCAAACGGTGGCGAGTGTGGTTGTTGCCAGAAGTGTGGCAATGAATGTTTTTCTTGCGGGTTGTTGTTTCTTGATTCAGGTCATATTGTGTTCAGATGTCGTTGCGGACGTATCCGTTCGCCTTGAACATGTTTTCGGGGATGAGGAGGTTGGCCCCCAGTGGAGAGTCGTTTCGTTGAGTGTGCCTATCCTCGGACAGCAGCCGTGCCAACTTGCCTACATATCCCTATGCAGCTTAATAAGGCATACTTTCCATTCCCTGTCCTTGCACCGACGCTCCCGACCATTCCTTTGCTGCCGTACTGGGCTGTGAACGCGGATAAGCGCTACCCCCAGCCGTGACCCCGTCCGCACGCTCGCGAAACTGGAATGTCCAGTTGGAATTCAGGTTTATCGTTGCAAAAATAGGAAAAAGACTTGAAACTTCCAAATGATTTCTGTGTTTTTTTGCTTCATGTCGTTGTTTGCCGTTTCCTGAAGCTCACAGGATTCTGCCTTGAAGTTGAAGAAGAGTATTATACTACTGATTTTAAATTTTTGTTGCAACCTTGCCACACCTCGTGTAACACGTTGTGAAACAATGGGTTAAGGTGTTGCAAGAGTGTGACATTGGTGGCAACAACTTCGGTTGACGCTCTTGAATTGTTACCCATAAGTGGTAAGGCCGTTACCACATAGCGGTAATGAGCTTACCACATAGCGGTAATGAGGTTACCACATAGCGGTAATAGGGTTACCACATGGCGGTAGTGGGGGTTACCTAAAGGGTATAAAGGGTTTAAAGGGGAGTGATGCGTAAGGGTATAAAGGGCATAAAGAGGAGTGGAAGGGTTTAAAGGGACGAATGCTTCGCCGAAGTTTTTCGCTTTTCGCTCAAGGAAACTTCTCTCATTCGGAACCAACGGTCATCGGCCACAACGTGGGAAAGATATAATCCCAAATAAAATTTGGCTTTTCGCTCATTTATTAGTATCTTTGCCAACAAGTTGGCGGGTGTAGTGTAATGGCAGCACGCAAGA
>ODAI010613659.1_pt1 | contig 16082 bp, 8 predicted proteins | sample 1539321 | NCBI WGS metagenome assembly ODAI01 (sample SAMN02144231, study PRJEB22623) | gut metagenome | biome: sheep rumen | host: Ovis aries | place: New Zealand
GTCTTACTGTAGCTGTTGCCAAGTATGTCAGTTCCCGTAATCTCAAAAGACAAGCCTGCGAAAGCCGCCTCCTGATCAAATGTATTGCCTGAAACCTTAGGATTTGCAGGATAACTATATGTCTTGGTAAGCGAAAGATTTGCTGCCACCTTACTATAAGTATTGGCAAATGTTACGCTCTTTGACTTATCCTTCTCTATCTTAACGGCTTCTGTCTTAGTATCAGGTGTCACCTTACATACTGTATCACCTGACTTGAAGTAATAATCGTTACCAACCTTTGTAAGCTTAGTAGTATCAAGAACTTCACTTACATTATAATCTCCTTCAGGAAGACTAACACTAAGTGTGTACTTTCCATTAGTATCAGCTTCTGTTATCGCGAATGGACTTCCAGCAACTGCTGCGCCTGTGCTATCTGTTACAGCAAAGCTAATATGTGAAAGTGCCTCAAGCTTCTGTGCATCTGTAAGATCTCCAGCAAATGTCTTTTCAAGTGCGAGAACACCGGTATTGTCATTCACAAGAAGGTTAAAGAAGTAACCGATATCATACTCAACACCTGACATAGGTACATCCTCTTCTTCTCTGAATACACTACCATCGCCAAGTACTGTAGTTGGATAAACACGATAGTAAAGACTTCCACCATCATTAATAACTTTAAGAGCTATCTTGATATAACCTGTAGAATTCTCTACAGTGTTATCATGTCTAACCGCCTTCTTACCTGCGTCAACCTCATCTACATAATAGTAGAATGTCTTAGACTGACCTTCAGCTACATAATAATTCTTCTCTTCTTCGGTAAGAGTTTCATAGTGATCGATAACTTCTTCATCATAAGTATATGGATAAGCATATGTGTAACTTGCATACTTAAAATTAAAGTTACCATAACCGTTAAATCCGATTCTTACTATATTAGAAGTATCAAAGTCAGGGTTCGCCGCCTTAAAATCACTAAGAAGAGTAGAACCACTAATTTCAATTCGATCATACCATGTAGACGGAATGGCCTGTTGCGGAAGTTGCACAAGTACGCCATTCTTATCTGTAGCATTGATCTGGAAATCGTTGGCTTGAGGGGCATTATCTCCTCTATAGTCTTCATACGATATTGCTATTGTAGTAGTATCGGCATATTTACTAAGAACATCTGCAAGTCCCGATATAGTACACTGCTTATATGTAGATCCGAACCATGTCATATCACTGACTGTATAGTCTGACACAACATTGTTGTACTTCATCTCAGTTCTCTGTTCAGTCCTGTATATAGGCTTATCAACTTCTGAATAGAACTGAAGCATAGGGAACTTAACAGTGTTAGTAGCCTTATTGCTGACAGTTATAGGAGTCTTACCCGCTGTTGAATAAGTACTGTCTGTCTCATACCAGTTAAATGTATATTCTCCAGAACCTGAAGTAACAGTCTTGTTCTCAACTGTCTGCTCACCATCATAATCCTCGGTGAATGCTTTTCTTACTGCAAAGTGAATCTGATTCTTACCATCAGAGAGCACATCCTGGTTACCACCAGAGTATACATAGTGCCACTCTGCGTTGTTAGTTACATAACAGTTAGCCACAAGCCAACCTGTACTTGAACCAACAACATCTACAGATGATTCTTCATAAGGAACCAAAGTAGCACCTGCGATAGTGTTGACCTTGATACCGCACTTAGTTCTTAAGTTCCAGATAACCTTCTGGTTGATTTCCTTATCAACTGTCTCATTCTGAGAAACACCACGACCTGTTTCACAGTCTGTGAAGTTAACACCACCATCTACGGATACACATATCTTAGCAAGATAGAAGATATCTTCATTGCCTTCAGTAGCATTTCTTATATCATCTTCTACGTTGAATACAACTACTGTAGAGCTGTCTTTGATCAAGTAGAGACCGGTGTCTTTTCTTAGGTAATCAGCAAGATGCTGATCCACGTTGATATATACAACCTTACCCTTGAACTCATCATAATCAAGATTGATTCTGATACGTGCTCCGCCCTCTTCTGTAGAATACTCACTGTAATTAAGTGCATAATCAGGATTCTTAGCATTCGCACTAAGAGTATCAGAAGCAGCTACCATATCAGCAAGGATCTTATTGATATTGGCAACTGTTGTGCCATTCTGCTTAGAAGCTGTTACGATATCAGGCTTATTCTCGAAGAAAGGACCGTCAAATATAAACTTTCCGTTCTCACCTGTTTTGTATGCGCTCTTGTCACGCATGGTATAAGGATTGGTATATCCTTCAAAAATATCCTTGTCAGCTTCAATATTGACAGTAGACGCTGTAGTAACACCGAGTCTTATGTAACTCTTTACAGGATTACCATCGCCATCCACACGCTTGCCATCCTTATCAAGATAGCCGAACAAGAACTGAGCTGTACCATTCACAAGATCGACATCGTTGTTGTTACCGCCGTTTGGATTAATAAAATCCACAACTGCAAGAGTTGTCTCCATGTGATTGTTCTGCTCAAATTGTCTCGCTGTGATACCGAAATCGGTAGCACGACCGAGAATAGTCGCATAGTTTGTAGCATTAACAGTTTCTAAAACGGCAGGAACAGTCTTAGAATTGTCAGCTGCAGAAGACGCCTTAACGTCCTTAACAAACCAGTCATTGGCATTGATTGCCAAAACTACAAGTACAACTACCATAACAGCAGCAGTTATACGCTTCCACTTTTGATGTTTCATCAAATTCCTCCTTGAATCATAATGTAACTTTAAACTTGACCGATTCCCCATCTTCACTCACACCGCTTATCCTGCCCTTATGCATCACAACTATGGAAGCTGCTATCGAAAGCCCTATTCCAAAGCCCTCAACTTCCTTATTATGTGAGATGTCACCACGATAGAATCGGTCAAAGTAATTATCTAAACTCCCTTTTTTTACACACTCAGCCTTATTGTATACAATAAGGTTAATTTTGCCTTTGCTATTATACAAAGAAACTTCTATATAGTCAATAGCATATTTGCAAGCATTGTCAAGTAATATTGAGACAAGCTGTCTGATAGATGGTTCATCGCCGCAGAATACAACACCTGGTTCGATATTTTTTTTCAGGCGCAGGCCCTTACTCTTTGCCAGTACTTCGAATTCCTTCACCTTATCTTCCACTATCGCACTTAAGTCCATCTTCTCTTTGGTAAGGTTAAGACTTTCTTCGTCCATACGCGACAGTGCTGTAAGATTTCTAGTCAGTTCAGTTAAGCGATCCACCTGATTCATGATACTCTTAGTCCACTCGCTCTCGCCATCAGTCATCTCTATGACCTCAGTATTGGCTCTTATAACAGCCAGCGGGGTCTTGATCTCATGATTTGAATCCGTTATGAATCTCTTCTGCTTCTCATATGTTTCAGCTATAGGCTTCATAGCCTGATAAGAAAGAATATATACAAGCACAAATATCGCCACAATGCCGACAAGCGATGTGATTATACTTACCTTCAAAAAGTGCGTATGCGCCTGCAACCGCTGAGTACAATCTACAAATATAACCAGATATGAGGAATTCTCTGTCTTAGTAACCTTATATCTGTAATTCTTCTTATAATAGCCTCTGTTCTTATCGCCATATACAGAAAGAGCATATTCAGCGGCCGTCTTTGAGTCAACAGACGCTACATTGCTTGTATTAGTCCATACCACACTACCCTTTTCGTTAATAAGGACCGTAAAGAATCTGGTCTCATACGCAGTCTCAGCGCCAAAGCGCTTAAGCTCTGACATATCCCTTATGCCACGATTAAATTCCTGATTTGTATCTGAATCCGGGTTGTCTACAGCTTCAGGTGGTTTTTTCCTATCATCATTGAATCTCGACGGATTTTCACCCCCTAGTGGCACATCTTCCATACCTATACCGTTTCGCATAACAAAACGTCCATTATTCTCGGAAAGAGCATCTAAGATTCCATCTATGTCCCGCGTTATGGCTCTGTGATTAATGACATTTATAAAACCCATGATTATAATCAGCACAACTATAACCGATATCATGGCTACGGCTATGAACTTACGCTGAAGCCGCTTGATCATGAGTTGTTCTCCAGTGTATAGCCAACGCCACGGCTGGCTTTGATACAAACATCAGCTCCGATATCGTTAAGCTTCTTTCTGAGATATGATATATAAACCCACACAACATTGATCTCAGCTTCGCTGTCATAACCCCATATCTTATCCATGAATTTCTCGGTAGATATAAGAATATTGTGATTGCGGATCATCATCTCCATCATCTGATATTCCTTGTTGGCAAGCCTTACGCTTCCCTTATCGGAACTTAGTTCATAGCTCGTTGTGTCGAGCTTTATGTTGCCAAACTCAAGTACGGTACCACTAACTTCTTCCTTACGCCTCGTCATAGCCCTTATGCGCGCTAAGAGCTCCTTAGTGGCAAATGGTTTGGTAAGATAATCGTCCGCACCCGAATCAAGTCCTTCTACCCTGTCATCAATCTCCGATTTAGCCGTAAGAAGCAGAACCGGCACGTTCTTTTTCTTCTGCCGGATCTTCCTTAAGACGCTTATCCCGTCAAGCTTTGGCATCATTATATCCAGTATGACTCCATCATAGTCGTCATTCATGATATAATCTAACGCATCAAGCCCGTTATAAACAGCATCCACAGAATAATTATTATGCTTCAGTATAGCAACTAACGCCCTCGATAGCTCCTTCTCATCCTCTGCAAGTAATAATTTCACACATCCTCCTGCACACTCACAACGATTTATCTGTCAAGATTCGTAAGTTCTACATGCCTCTCTATAGTGATTGGCTTCTCCTTGACAAACAACTTCTTAGATACAAAAACTACTGTAAAAACAAGAAGTAACACACATATAAGCAAAGCAAGGTCAACAAGCGCTCGCTTTATAAGTCTTATCCTTCTTCGCCGTCTCTTTCGTTCTATGCGCACACGTCTTCTGTACGCTTCATTATCATCATATTCCATGATCACCTCACATTATCTCGCCAACCTGTATATAGTGGCACTGTAACCTCTCATATGTACATCAAGGAAACCAGCCCTGACTGAATATCCTATCACCGACGTCGAGTGTTCTCTCGATGTAGATAAGAATATCTGCTCCATGTAATCGTTCATATTGACTCCGGCCTGCCATACAGGAATCTTGACATGCTTTTCATCATCGTTATTATTGATCACGACAATTATAACATGTTCCCTGTCAAATCTCGCATAAGAGATAAGATTATAATCACACACCAGCTCCTTAAGACTTCCATTCCTCAAAACCGGATTATCCTTATGAAGGCTTATTATAGACTTATGGAACTCAATAAGCTCCCTGTCCTCATGTCCCCAAGGATAAGTTCTTCTGTTATCAGGATCTGTGAATCCCACAACACCAGCCTCATCTCCGTAGTATATACCCGGAGCGCCCGGCCATGTCATCATGATAACAACAGCTTCCTTGAATATTCCGTAGTTGATACCCTCACCGGCAGCAGCGCTTCCAAGAGACCCAACTCGCCCAACTCTTCTGTTCGTTCTTGTCAGAAACCTCGAATGATCGTGATTTGACAACTGATTAAGAGCTATATAAGTCGGATTCCAACCCATATTGGCCATGTTATGTTTCATAGAATCAAAGAAGCTTCTGCCGTTACCAAAAAGTCCGTCGTTACGGTTATCACTATGCTTTTCCATACCAGTCAAAAACCAGGTGACAGGTTCCATGAAAGCATCATAGTTCATGATAGTATCCCATTCATCGCCTTGAAGCCACGATCCCGGATTACCATAATGTTCCGCTAATATAACGGCATCCTTATTCGCAGACTTAACAGCCTCTCGAAACATTTGCCAAAAATGATGATTAAACTCGCTACTGTGTCCCAAATCCGCAGCTACGTCAAGTCGCCAACCATCGACATTGTACGGAGGGGATACCCACTTTTTACCAATCGACAGCACATAATTCGTAAGTTCCTCAGAGCCCTCATAATTGAGCTTTGGCAAGGTATCATGCCCCCACCATCCGTCATATGAGTTGTTGTTTGGCCAGGCGCAGTCTCTTGTATCCTTAAAATCAAAATAATTCCTGTAAGGGCTGTCCTTTGATATGTACGCGCCAGGCGCAAACCCCTCCTTGCCTTCGTATATGTGCTCTCTGTCAAGCCACTTGTTGAAGGAACCGCAGTGATTAAAGACGCCATCTATGATGACCTTCATACCACGCTTATGGATTTCCTCCACCAGCTTGATGAAAAACTGATTACTCGCCTCAAGATTCTTAATACTCGATACTCTCTGAGCATACACAGAACCCTTAGAAGGGTCAGCATCCTCCACGATCACGCCTATATGCGGATCGATATAATCGTAATCCGCTATATCATACTTATGATTAGACGGCGACACGAATAAAGGATTGAAGTATATAACCTCCACACCAAGGTCCATAAGATAATCTAGCTTCTTATATACGCCAGCAAGATCACCGCCGTAAAAACGCCTTATATCCATAGCCTGCGGCAAAGAATCCCAATCCGTGACACGCGATACTGGCTGACCGATATATACATACTCGTTGTCCAAGACATCATTCGACTCATCTCCGTTACAGAAGCGGTCTATATATATCTGGTAAACCACTGCACCCTTCATCCAGTCTGGAGTCTTAAATCCCGGTATGATTTCAAAATCATACGCCTCATTAAGCTCGCTTATTGCGCCCCACTGGTTATAGTAACAAGTTCTCGGACCACATATGACACGGAAATAATATCTGATCTTGACATCAGACACGGTTATCTTAACCTTGTAATAATCATATGTCAGATCCCTGTCACTTCTGTACATCTCAACACACTTGCCGTTGTAGTGAAGAAAAACCTTATCCACGTTGTACCTGTAGGTTCTGAATCTTATCGTAACTTCATCGCCAGGCATAGGCTCAACTGGATCGCAATAATCCTTCGTTCTGTCTGAAAAAAGCGCCCGTTTGTTAAGCATAGGCCTAACACAGTTCATATATAATACCTTCTTCTGTATGTCAAGAAGGTTGCTAAAATCTCTTGAATATCTCATATTACTAACCTCAAGATATAATCTTACACCTTAATTATAGCATATCAGGGGTGGAGATACAATTAACTAAATGTTACAAAACCTTTAAGAATTCAACACCCCCCGGCGACACGTTTTAGAATTCATCGTCATGCTGCGACACGTCAAGATTTCTATACTTTCGCAGGCGGCTAATTAGCATCCGCTCTCGCAAACTCGCATCCTACGGATGCTCAAACACGTGCTCCGCGGATGCGCCAGCCTGCAAAAGTATGACGAAATCTTGCGAATCGTCCCCGTGATAGTTTTTTTACAGCCCCTCTTCTCAATATATCTGTCCCTTATTCTTTCTGAACTCACTTGGCGACACCTTGTGAATCTTCTTGAATACATCGCCATAATAATTGCTGTTTTCAAAGCCGCATAAGAAGGATATCTCTGTTATGCTCTTGTTCGTCTCGAGAAGATACTTCTCTGAGTGGCTTATGCGGACCATGGTTATGTAATCCTTAAAGTTGCGGCCGGTTATCTGCTTGAACTTCGCTGAAAAGTAGCTTGGGTTCAAGTGATTCAGCTCTGCGATGTTCGCGAGATTAATAGGGTGGTGATAGTTGTTCTCTATGTATACGAGCGCTTTTTTGACTGATTCGTCTGTTACGGCTACACCGTTCGAGATGGAATCAAAGAAGGTGGTTCGGTTACGCATGATATATACAAGAAGTCCTTCAAATGCTAAGCACTTTGAGAAGTCTGAATATATATCATCTGAGTTATTATCTTCAATCATGGAACGTGCTAAGTTTTCTATAGGGTTATGAGCGTAATCAGGCATCTGTATGTGCTGATTGAGCAAAGTATCCTTAAGTCTCTTATAGCCAAAGTATGTGATGAGATTAGTTAGATAATTCTCAGAGAATTCGATGTTGAATCTGACTACCTTATCGTCGGTATATATGGTCTGATGTGGTATGTTCTGCGATATGATATAGACAGAATCCGGCACCATGGTATATGATATGTCATCTGCTATGAATTCACACTGACCACTCACTACATAATACAGCTCATAGAACGAATGTGTGTGGGGCATAGGCATAGAGTGGACAGAGAATCTTTCTGACATGGATATCTCAAAACGTTCGTTAACATTGACCGGCATATATACCTCCTTATAAGAGTGCATATGTAATACGACAATTATATTGTACCACAAATAAAACTGTAATTCAATCAAAAAACATAAAAAAAACAGTGGTTTATGTTTGCTGCATGATGATATAATGTTGACAATAATCGGGTAATTATACCCAACAATACATAAGGAGGTATTCAATGATGAATCTAAAACATTTAAAAAGATTCACGGCCATGGCGATGATTGCGACTTTGGCGGCTACGTCTATACCACGTATAGCAGCTCCAGTCAAGCCTGTTAACGCTATGGAATTAGAAGAAGAGAATCCACTTACAAGCATATGGAACACTATTAACAATGGTGATTCTGGTATTGCTGGATTTGATGATTCGAATGCTTTGGTTCTTGGAGGTTCCGGTTCTAAGGACATCTTTGGTAAGGGTGGCGGTGTTGACGGTATCCTTACAAGCTATGTACCTGTTAAGGGCGAAGTGACTGTAGTTGCTAAGATGGATATGAGCTATCTTACAGCTAAGCAGGGCGCTTATGCAGGTATCGTGGCAAGAGCTGCAGCAGATGGCGATGGCGAGAACAAGACACAGTCAGTAGCGCTTTATGCTGATATGGTTAACGGTGATGGTAATCAGATCAGATATGGACGTAATCTCTATAATCCAGATACTGGTTCTACTGATAATGGTGCAAGTCAGGTTAACTCGGCAGTTCAGGTAGGTACATCAACTGCAGCATGGCTTAAGATGATCATTAAGCCAAATGGTGATGGTACTAGTACTGTTACTTCTTACGTATCAGCAGATCCTGAATTCTCTGATAATGTGAAGAAATCAGAGACAAGAGGTATCGTTGCTTCTGTGGTTGGCTTCTTCGCAACTGATGGTGCTGAAGTAATATTTTCTGATATTTCTATCAAGGAAACTTACGAAGAAGACGGCGTGACAGTTAACAAGATCGTATATGCTTCTAAGTATGGCGAGCTTAAGCCTGAGTGGAGCAAGTCAGCTACTTATGATGAGACATTTACATTCGAGCAGCAGGTTAATGGCAATGAGCTTCAGGTTGTAAGTACCAGAGGAAGCGATAAGGGTGATATAAGAAGCGGTAAATCAGTTGATTACCTTCTTTTCCCAGCTCTTGAAGAGGACTGTACAGTATCAGCTGATGTTGTAGTTAACAGCCTTAACAACGCTACTGATAAGCAGGGTGTTGCTATAGGTGTTAAGGAGCCGGGCGAAAAGACTTCTGCATGGCTTCAGTTTAACAAGAACAACGCATCACAGCTTAACTATAACAATGGCAGCGATGTTAACGGTGGTGAGCCTAAGGCTTCAGGCCTTGTATATGACGGAGCTACAAGCTACAACATCTCTTGTCAGAGAACTGTTGTTGAGCAGCCTGTAGATGGCAGTGATCCTATTATGGCATCAGGTCTCTACCTTGTTCATAAAGATGCTTCAGGCAGCGTTATCAACGGTGGCAATGATAAGTTCGTAACTCTCTCTAACATATCTGAGAATCTTTATACTAAGCCGGTTCAGTACGGTATGGCATTCTCAGCAGTAGATGTAACTGTTACTAACTTAACACTTATTAACTCTGAAGGTTATGTGATCTATGATCAGAACGATTACTATAAGGTTAAAGGTGAGGCTGCTACTATCGATGCGATAACAAGTGCTGAAGTAAGCGCTGATAGATATACTATCGACCTTGAGTGGTCAATCGCAGAACCAGGTGCAGGTAATGTATCATATGTTGTTCAGGTATCAAAGGATAATGGAGCTTCATACGAGACTGTTGCTACTGTTAAGCCTACTAAATTCTCTTATGCACCTGATGGTGACGGCACTTACAGATTCAGAGTTTACTCTAAGTCAGGTGAGAGCGTAGGTAACGAAGTAGAGTCTAGCGATGTTGTATATAAGGCTCCACTTGCTTCTCCTGTAGTTAAATGGGAGAAGACAGAAGATGGATATTCACTCTCTTGGGAGGCTGTAGAAGGCGCAACTGGTTATGAAGTGTATGGTTATGTTATAGAGCAATATGTTGCTTTCCTTACATCTAAGAACAGACCAGCTTATAACGATATTACAGCAGGAAATCTTGAGGCTACTGTATCTGATACTTCATGGACAATAAGTGCTGATGAACTTGACGCTCCTACATGGTTTACAGTTGTAGCTGTAAGCGAAGATAATACAAGTAACCCATCTGAGGCTGTTCAGGTATGGTCACTTGACGATGATTGTGTTCTCTCTTATGGTGAGGATGCACCACAGATCACTGTTGTTAGAAAATCTGATGCTGCAGTTCCTGCAGGTGGAACTTTCTCAGTAACACTTACATCAAGCGTTGATGGATGGTATACACATTCACTCAGACCAGATGAGGAACTTACTGATGGTATCGCAATCAAGGCTGGTGAGGAATTCACAATCGAGGCTTCTGGTGAGGATCTTAAAAAAGGCAGATTCGTAGTAGTAGTTAAGGGCGAGAACGGAATCGGAACAACTAAGTCGTTCTACTTCTTTGCTCAGGACAATGCTCCAGCTGTAACTAAGGTTGTTGGTGCTGCTGAAGGTTATACTTTTGAAGGCGCTACAGTATATGCAACCTTAACAGAGGCTCTTGCAGATGCTGCAGAACATGACGTTATATTTGTCGCTAGTGGCGATTATAACGAAAGACTTGAGATCACTGTTCCTAACCTTACAATCATCGGACAGGATCCGGAGAAGGTAAGAATCTATGCTTCAAGAGCTCTTGCAGATCATACCGCAACAAGTATGTGGGATAGAAATGCTGTGTATGTAGCTCCTACAGCGAAAGGTTTAACACTTGGTAACCTTACAATCGAGAACACTTATCCATATACTAATGGCTCTGATCAGCAGGCTGATGCGCTTGCGATTGCTGCTGATGAAGTATATGTTGGTAACTGTCGTCTTATCGGTTATCAGGATACACTTCTTGTAGACAGCAGAACTAAGGATGCTGATACAGGTATGTATGAAGTAACTCATCAGAACTTCCAGGGTTGTTATATAACAGGTAATGTAGACTTTATTTACGGTTCAGGCAGCGCTATATTCTATGATTGTGATATCGTAGGACGTTATACTGAATATAAGGCTGATGGTTGCTATACAGCTGGTAGAACATACGAGAATGCTCAGTACGGACTTGTATTCAATTTCTGTAGATTCCTTGCTGAGGCTGGTATAGAGGAAGGTCAGTACAGACTTGCTCGTCCATGGGGTGCTGATGATAGTACTATATTCGTAGACTGCTACTTATGTAATGCAGTCAGAGCTGAAGGCTATGGCGATATGAGTGGTAATTCATATGCTAACGCTAGATTCTACGAAGTAGAAAGCTATGGCCCAGGTGCTGCAGTTAATAATGACAGACCACTTATTAATTATTTCTTCGGAATGGAAGGTGTACTTGAAGAGGCTAATTATGTTATAAAGGCGCTTGGTGCTGCTGAAGAAGAGCCGGATGAAGTCGAATACAACATCATCGAGGGCGCTGAGCAGACACTTACAGAAGGTGCTATCACAGATCTTCTTGTTGCATCTGATGCTGATTTCGATAAGTTCGTAGAGGTTCAGGTTGATAGTGCTGTAGTTGATCCAAGCAACTATGATGCAGTTGCAGGTTCTACAAGAGTAACACTTCATGCTGATTACCTTGCAACACTTGCAGTTGGTGTTCATGAGCTTAAGATCATATCTGACGATGGTGTCGCTACAACAACATTCGAGATCAAGGCTGCTGAGGGCGGTCAGTTAGTAGATGATAACAATGTAACAGGCAATGATAACACAGTTACAACACCTTCAACAGGTGATACTGCTCCAGTTGCTATGTACTTCATGTTCATGATGGCTGCTTGCGTAGCAGGTGCTGTTGCTTCTAAGAAGAGCAAGAGAGCATAAGAATTAGTCTTAGTATAATAACAATCCTAAGAACATAGGATAATAAAGAGCTAGTAATGTGTGTTCACATGCATTACTGGCTCTTTTTATTGGCTCTGCAGGTTGCTTGGCTAAGGAAAGCATAAAAAGAATCATCAAGACATGTCGTGTGTCCTGATGATTTTTTGTATCCTTCTGTTTGTCAATACGTAAGAAATAAAAAAGCAATCATAAGGACGATTCGCAAGATTTCGTCATCTTTTTGCAAGTTCGCTGCAAGCGCGGGCGAACTGTTTGAGCACCGAAGGTGCGAGTTTTCGCGGAGCGCTTGCTACTAGGCGACTTGCGAAAAGATAGAAATCTTGACGTGTCCTGATGATTGCTTTTTTATAACCTTTTATAACTTAGATACTATCCTTCTCACCAACTTCTTAAACTCTACCGATGCTTCCTTAGCTTTCTTCTGCACTTCCTCATGTGTTGTTATCCTGTCGTTCTCGATAGCCATGTCTGTTATGCAGCTTATGCCGAGGATATCTATGTTTAAGTTGTGAAGTGCTATGGCTTCGCAGGCTGTGCTCATGCCGACTGCGTTGCCACCGAGCATAGCGTAGAGTCTTGATTCTGCATTGGTCTCGAAGGCAGGACCAGTGATCTGAAGATAGGTGCCGTCGTGGAGCTTTATGCCTAAGTCATCTGCTACGCGGTGCGCAAGTGCGATAAGCACTTTGCTGTATATCCTTGTCATCTCAGGAAATCTTGTTCCTAAGCTTTCGTCGCATGGACCGATGAGAGGAGAAGGTATGAATGATGCGATCTGATCGTTGATACACATGAGGCTTCCTGGCTGCAGTGAGAGGTCAAGACTTCCGGCTGCATTGGTCAGTATTACGGTTTTGGCGCCTAAGAGTGCCATGACTCGCACCGGAAGTACTACTTTGTCCATGGAATAGCCTTCGTAATAGTGCACTCTGCCGTTCATGAGTATTACTTTTTTGCCTTCGAGGGTTCCTAAGATGTATTCGCCGGCGTGCCCTTCTACGGTAGAAGATGGGAAGTTGTCAAGCGTGCTGTAAGGAATCCTGGCGGTTACTTCAACTTCGCTCGAAAGCGACCCGAGGCCTGAACCGAGCACGATGCCGATCTCGGGCTTGAAGTCAGTGATCTTTCTTATGGAGTCGAGTATAGGTTGTATGTTGTTGGTGTAGTTATACTCATACATAGGCGCACCTCCTTTAGTTAAGGTTTATATCGAATGTTTTCTCTAAACCGTCTGTGTATGTGAGTGTTATGCTGACTGGAGTTGTGGTGTCATTCAGGGTGTAGGCGTACACAACGGTGAACTTGTAACCCGGAAGTACATATCGGAATGTGTCTCTTAAATCGAAAGGAAGATCAAATATATAAGGGGCGTTAAGCTGTACATCGCCCTGCTTTCCTACATCTTCTGATGTGAGGAAAGAAACTGACTGAGGCTCTTTTTCGCCGTTGCTGAATGTGAAGTATGCAAGCAAAACCTTTGCTCCTTCGTGTTCTATAATTTCTGATTTTTCAAATGTCAAGTCGGTTTTGAGTTCTTCGGCCTTAGTGCCTTCTTTTCCGAATATCTCATGTGTGCTGTCAGATACTACTTCTCCAAAATTATCATCAGATGTGTCTGTTATCACAATCTTTGGATCTGAGTCAGAATTCTTTTTGAAGAATATCCTTGCTGTATAGGTGTAGCCTGGAAGGATATGGTCTATAGCAGTAGTGTAACTGCCGTCTTCAGGGAGAACATCGGATGTGAGATAGCTTTCGTAGCACTCGATGCCGTCCTGATAAGCTCTTGCAGTAAAGAGGTTGCAGAAAGCAACAGGTGTGTCCGTGTTGTTGGTGAAATCTGCGTCGATGTAGAAGTAATCAGTGCCGAAATCGTTAATCGTACCGCTTGCTTTTATGTCGAGCTTCTTGCCTGATGCAGTGATTTCAGACTTAGGGGCACTTCCTTCTGTTAAGTCCTGTACAAGATAGGTCGTATACTCAAGATTGTCTACTATTACGAGAGTGGCAACGCTGTCATCGACAAGATTGTAGCCATAGTGGGCTGTTAAGGACTTGCCTGCCTTCACGCCGTCTGATATAGCTTCGAATTCCTCTGCCCAGTTGTATTCCGGTGAATCAAATGCTATTCCAAGCTGCTTTCCGTTCTGGAATACTAAAGCTTCGATATCGAGGTCTATAGACTGTGTAGAATCGGTAAGGTTCTTGTAGGTGATATCGAAGAGAAGTACCGGTTTGCCACTGTTGTCTGTTGATTTGCGAACATTTTCAACAGAAAACTCGAGTTTTTTGTTTTTTTCTGTTTTGATACCGGTGACAACGGATTTGCTATCTGTGTTACCTGTCGGCTCTGAAGTATCCTTATTCGATGTATCCTCTTTCTTCGATGTGTCCTCTTTTTTATCAGTGTCTGCCTGTGTGGCCTCTACCTTGGTGTTTTCCTTCGTGCTATCGCTTTCCTTCTTGTCGTTGTTGCACGAAGAAAGAAAGAGCGATGTGCAAAGAAGAGCACCTGCATAATATACTTGCTTCTTTTTCATATAATCCTCCTTATGAGATATTGTACATATAAAATAGCATATAAAAGAGAAAAAGTCAAAATGTACAGGCTTGCCTTAAGATATCAAAAAAATATCTTGATTATTCCGTAGAAAATAAGTATAATATTAGCGTGTGCTAATACACTAATATTTTAAGAAATGAGGTTTTATATTAATGGCAAAAGTTGATCTTAGCAAATATGGCATTAATGGTGTAACTGAGATTGTTTACAATCCAAGCTATGAAGTATTGTTCAAGGAAGAGATGGATCCATCTCTTGAAGGTTATGAAAAGGGCCAGCTCACAGAGCTTGATTCTGTTAATGTTATGACTGGTATCTATACAGGTCGTTCTCCTAAGGATAAGTTCATCGTTATGGATGAGAAGTCTAAGGATACAGTATGGTGGACAACACCTGAGTACCCTAACGATAACCACCCAGCAACCAAGGAAGCTTGGGATGCTTGTAAGAAGCTTGCTGTAGAAGAGCTCTCTAACAAGAAGCTTTTCGTAGTAGATGCTTTCTGTGGCGCTAACAAGGATACTCGTATGTCAGTACGTTTCATCATGGAAGTTGCTTGGCAGGCACATTTTGTTACTAACATGTTCATCAAGCCAACAGCAGAAGAACTTGACGCTTTCGAGCCAGACTTCATCGTATATACAGCTTCTAAGGCTAAGGTTGAGAACTATAAGGAGCTTGGTCTTAACTCAGAGACAGCTGTTATGTTCAACGTAACAAGCCGTGAGCAGGTTATCCTTAACACATGGTACGGCGGTGAGATGAAGAAGGGTATGTTCTCTATGCAGAACTACTTCCTCCCACTTAACGGCATGGCTTCTATGCACTGCTCAGCTAACACAGATATGGAAGGAAAGCACACAGCTATCTTCTTCGGTCTTTCAGGAACAGGTAAGACCACACTTTCAACAGATCCCAAGAGGCTTCTTATCGGTGATGATGAGCACGGCTGGGATGATGAAGGCGTATTTAACTTCGAGGGCGGCTGCTACGCTAAGGTTATTAACCTTGACAAGGAATCAGAGCCCGATATCTACAACGCTATCAAGAGGAACGCCCTTCTTGAGAACGTAACAGTTGATGCAAACGGCAAGATTGATTTTGCTGATAAGTCAGTTACAGAGAATACAAGAGTTTCTTATCCAATCGAGCACATCGAGAAGATTGCCAAGAATGTTAACAAGGTTTCTTCTGGTCCTGATGCACAGAATGTTATCTTCCTTTCAGCAGATGCATTTGGTGTATTACCTCCAGTATCAATTCTTACTCCAGAGCAGACACAGTACTACTTCTTAAGTGGTTTCACAGCTAAACTTGCAGGTA
>ODAI010882594.1_pt1 | contig 16081 bp, 17 predicted proteins | sample 1539321 | NCBI WGS metagenome assembly ODAI01 (sample SAMN02144231, study PRJEB22623) | gut metagenome | biome: sheep rumen | host: Ovis aries | place: New Zealand
CTCTATCTCACCCGGATTCCCGGAGCGGACACGGAGGAACGCAACCGGATTATCGCCGAAATGGCCGAGCGGGGAATTGCCTGCAACGTCCATTATAAGCCCCTCCCGATGATGACGGCTTACCGGAATCTCGGATGGCGCATTGAGAATTTCCCCAATGCCTACGATTATTACCATAACCTGATTACTCTGCCGCTCAATACACGGCTGAGCGATGAGGATCAGGAATACATTATCGAGAATTACACCGACATTCTTGAACATCGCTGAAAGGCAGGCGTTTGCTGAACGGGTCATACCCTGGGCAGCAGATCTGACGGCAGCTCACCTGAAAGAGGGAGGGAAACGAATGAAAATTGTCTGGATCGGCTTTCACGAGGAAGGACTTGAGGCGTTTCGTCAGGTTCTTGAGGCCGGAAAGCAGGTAGATGCCTTTATTACGCTGGATGATGAGGCGTTCGAAAAGAGAAGCGCGGGCACCAGAGGCTATCGGGCATACTGTGAACAGTATGGCGTGGCCTATCTGCCGGTGCACACGATCAAGGGGGAGGAGGCGTATGAGATCGTTCGCCGGTATCAGCCGGACCTGCTGATCGTCCTGGGATGGAGCGAAATTCTCCCCGAACGGCTGCTTGACATTCCGTCCATCGGAACCATCGGAACACACGCCGCCCTTCTGCCGCATAACCGGGGAAGCGCTCCGGTAAACTGGGCCCTGATCCGCGGCGAGACGGAATGCGGCAACACGCTGATGTGGCTCAGCAAGGAAGTCGACGCCGGCGATATTATCAGTCAGCGGGCATTTCCGATTACCCCGTATGATTCCTGCAAGACACTTTATGACCAGGTCGCCAGAACAGATGCCGAGATGACTCTGGAACTCATCTGCGCCCTTGAATCCGGGAAGATGCCGCCAAAACCCGCGCTGAGGGATGTGGGGGATGAACCGATTCTGCCGCGGCGCCGTCCCAAGGACGGGCTCCTGAACTGGGAACAGAGCGGACAGAAAGTCTACGATTTCATCCGGGCACTGACGAAGCCGTATCCGGGCGCATTTACCTTTCTGAAGGACCATTGTTACCTCATCTGGCGTGCTGTACTGCTGCCGCTCCACAGCGGCGTGAACGGTCTTGGTCCGGGGGAGATTGGCGGCTGCTGTTACGCCTTTCATCCGGAAAACTGCGGCATTCTTGTGGGCACGGAGGATGATCTCGTGATGATTACGGAGATTGAGGACGAGAACGGCGTGCACTATACCGGCCAGGCACTGCACGATCTTGACCTGAAGGGAGTATTTTGCAATGGATAACGTTCTTGTAATTGCCGCGCATCCGGATGATGAACTGCTGGGTGTGGGCGGTACGGTTGCTTTGCACGCCAGAAAGGGAGACCGGATCAAAAGCATCATCATGTGCGAAGGGGAATCGCTGCGTTACGGTCACAGCGTGGGGCAGAGCACGGCAACCCGGGAGGCCGCCCGGATTCTCGGCGTGGAGGAGGTCATCCAGCCGGGGTTCCCGGATCAGCGTCTGGATACCTTTACGCTGACAGACCTGATCACCCCGATTGAACAGGTTTCCGAACAGTTCCATCCGGACATCGTCTACTGCCAGTGCGGATATGATGCCAACCAGGACCATCAGCGGCTGTTCGAGGCTGCCAATATCGCGCTTCGGCCCACCAGCGAATGGATCAGGGAACTGTACACCTTCTATACCGGCAGCAGCACGGAATGGGGATATCCGAGAAAATTTGCGCCGGATACCTGGGTGGATATTACGGACGTCCTGGAAACGAAAATTCAGGCATTTGAACAGTATACCAGCGAGGTTAAACCCTATCCGCATCCGCGTTCCTCGGAAGCTCTGCGCCATCAGGCGGCGTTCTGGGGAAATCAGGTTTGCATGCCGGCCGCGGAGGTCTTCATGACGATCCGGCGGATCCTGCGGAGGGACAGCTGATGCAAAGAGCACTTAAATGCCTTCTGGACCGTCTGCTTGCCCTGCTCAGCCTGATCATTCTCTCTCCGGTTTTCCTGATTGCCGCCATCGGCATCAAGTGTTCAAGCCGCGGTCCGATCATTTACAGGGCACAGCGAATGGGGAAGAATATGCAGCCTATGGTGATCTATAAGTTCCGCTCCATGCATGTGGGGATGGAGAATCAGGGCGCCATTACAGGCCGGCGTGATCCGCGCGTTTTTGCCTTCGGATCTTTTCTGCGCAAGACAAAAATCGATGAGCTTCCGCAGCTTCTGAATATTCTCTTTGGAAGCATGTCCATCATCGGTCCCCGCCCGGAGGACATTGACATTGTCCGGCGGTATTATACCGATGAGGAAAAACGAACCCTGGATGTACTGCCGGGGCTTGCCTGTCCCGGCAGTATTTTCAACTACACGCACGGGGATCTGTATCTGACGGATGAGGGGACCGATGAGGCCTATGTAAACCGCTTCCTTCACGTCAAGCTGGCGCTGGATCTGTACTATATCGATCACTGGTCCCTGGGGTATGACATCAGCATCATCTTCAGGACACTGGCCGCCATCTTTCACACGGCAGTGTCCGACAAACAGATGCCCCCGCCGCTTGAATACCGTGCCGTCTTTGGTCAGCGACCGATTCCCTGAATCCGCGCCATGTACACATCTGTCCGAAACGGAAAAAAGAGGAGCTCAAGCTCCTCTTTTTCCGTTCATTCATAGTCCTCATCCATTGCACCGGCCATCTCGGCGAGGACGGCATCAATGGATTCAAAATCAAATCCTCTGCGGGCCAGCGCGGCCTTGACACGCTGACGGTCTTTGAAGCTGCTCAGATCTTTCCCGCGTGCGGCTTTCTCGGCAGCTTTTCGGATCGTTTCGTTCTGTACATCCCCGCTTAATTCCCCAATGGCTGCCTGAACCTCTTCCTCCGGAATGCCTTTCATCCGCAGTTCCTGCCGGATTCTGTTTTCCCCGTATCCCAGGGAACTGCGCTGACGGGCGAAGGAGGAGGCGTAGACGCTGTCATCAAGATAGCCCAGTTTCCTGAGACGGTCAATGACCCTGAGCGTGCACAGTTCGCTGTACCCGGCACGAAGCAGCGTCTCCTTCATTTCTTTCTCGGAACGGTTCTTTGCGGAAAGACTGTGTCCCGCCCGCTCAAGCGCGGAGGAATATTCATTTTCCGCCACCCAGGCATGAAAGGCATCCGGGGAGATGGCCGAGCCGGTTCGCCAGGGGCACTTGAGAAACAGGCTGTGGGGCAGAGAGAGCTCACTGCCATCCGAGAGGGAAAGGGTATTCATTCCCGCACGACGGCTGATGGAGAGAATGGTGAGGCCGGGCATGGCATGATTCTGATTATTCATTGACGGCCCGCCTGTGTTTCTTTCTCGAAAGAACGGTTGAAATATTGCCCGGACAGAAGTGATAGCACAGCAGATAACCGGAAAGGATCACCTGGATCATGCAGGCAATCTGCCTGAAAGTGACAAAATAGGTATTGTCCTCATTTACCCGGCCAAAGCCAAAGGCAAACAGGGCAATGAAAAACAGGACATTCGGCAAAAGAATGCAGAAGCAGCGGAAATCAAAGTGTCTGCAGTCAAGATTCCAGACAACCATGGTCACAATGACGAGCACCGCAAGGACCAAAAGAAGCGCCTGGGAGATATAGAAGAGGTCCGAGTAAGCATTGCGCTCGAACTCGCCCAGCGCAACCTCCACGATGGCAACAACGACTGTAATGACCGGAAGAAGAAAGACAAGACTGAAACTGTCGCGCATCCGGAAAGCGAAAATCAGGATTACTCCCAGCGCAAGGATGCCGGCGACGATCTGGTTAATCCGGACGAAGTCACTGATGAACGTCAGCGAATCATTCCGGAGTCCCTCAATAACGGCACGGCCGCAGCTGTAAAGCAGGATATACCAGCGGAAAACATCGCCTTTCTGTTTGCGGTTTTCCTGAATCAGGAACCAGAGAATGAGAAAGACAATCAGGTTCCAGCAGAATTCATAAAAGAAAGTGGCCATCTGCCAGTACCAGAAAGTACCGACCGGAATCTCAACGGCAAACGGGAAAAACTGCAGCGCTTCCTCTTCAACACGCAGGCCGTACGCCTCCATGTTGATGTAGTTTCCCCAGCGGCCAATGGCCTGTCCCAGGATCAGCGAGGGGGCAACAGCATCAAGGAGATCCGCCATCCGGACATTTGCCCGGCTGCAGACAATCTTTGCGGCGATCAGCCCGCCCAGGACCCCTCCAAAGATCGCGAGGCCGCCTTCCCGTATGTTGAATATGGAAAGAGGATCCTCCGCATAATAGCTGAAACGAAAGAACACATAGTACAGTCTGGCACAGATGATCGCCAGTGGGATCCCCAAAAGGAGAAGATTGAGAATAATATCATCCGGAAGACCGTATTTGCGTGCACGGGAAGTACTGATAAAATAGCCGATGATAATCGCAGCGACGATCAGGATCGCATAATAGCTGATTCCCCAAAAAGCAGTCCGGTCAAGCATGGGTCTGCTGAGCATAGAAATCCTCCTCAGGTGTAAATTCGATCGGTAGTATATCGCGATTTCCGAAAACGGTCAAGAAATGAAGGGGATGCGGGCCAATGAACGGCAGTTCGGGTCACCTGCGCAGTTGAAACGTCCACGGCCGCGTTTCGCCTTCATCCAGATACCGTCTCACTGTCAGGTCATCCCAATGCCCGTCATCATTTGCATCCGCAAAGGTGAGTACCGTGCCGGCTCCCTCCGTGATATAGCCGGCATTCATATACATAAAACCGAGCGGTTCTGTTCGGGTGACCAGTTCATCCTCTGCTTTTTTAACGAATTCACCCTTGTCGTCTTTAAAAACGCTCTGGACCGTCAGACTTTCGCCGGGCATTTTCAGATACTCCGCCTGTTCCGCTGCTTTCCGTTCCTTCTTCACGTCAAGTGTATGATTGTGTCCCCAGAGGAAAAGAATGTCATGCTGCTCAGCGGCCATGTTCAGGGCCTTCGTCCACGTCCATGCACCGGTATTGTCCCCGCGTCTGGCGTGAAGGGGAACATGTGACATGATGAGTATGGGCAGATCATCCTCAAGGCTGCTGACCCAGTCAAGAAAGTGACGGCTGGCGGTCTGTGCCGAAAGGCCATTGGGATCTGCGGCATCTTTGCCCGCATATTTTTCACGCTTCGCCTGTTCATCCGTATCAAAAATCATCTGTGCAAAGCTGATGCCGTAGATGTAATACCCCCGTTCCGTGACCGGACCGGAAAAAAAGACGGAATCATATGCATCGGTGCTGTTGCGATCATGGGAACCATAGGTAAACAGGCACTGCACGGCATTCCCGAAGACATGGCGGATCTGTGCCTCGACTGATTTCATGGAAAAAAACGGAGCGCCCATGGGATACCCCGTGACATCCAGCGATTTATCACTGCCGTCACCGACAAAATCACCGCCCAGAAGGACCACATCCGGTACGATTCCATCTGCATAAACGCGGTTCAGAACCTCGGTCAGACGGTTATGCCAGATAAGATTGCCCTCCGGATCGTACACGGGGCTTTTTTTCCTCGGTGGTTTCTTTCCCTCATCACGCCGGGGAATCCGGCTCTCTTCAGAGACCGTTTCGTATTTTGCATGACGGTCCGTTCCCACAAAGAGCGTGGTCTCCGCCAGAGCGGAATGGATGCACATCAAAATGACAAACAGGGAAAAGCATCGCCGGATAAAACGAACATTCAACATATCTGCCACCTCACTGAGTCCGGAACAGTCTGGGACAGGCCTTGTACAGGATACGCTTTTGCGCAGCGCCTGCATTTCCGGCGAAGCCGCATCCGGGATAAACCCGCCTGATAAGCCGTCCTCCCGGATCAGATGCGGCCGACCTTCGCCGTGCCATGGCCTGATTTTCCGCATCTGTCTGTTCCATAATCCCTCTGCCTGACAACTGTTCTGTGTATGGAACGCATTCTATCATGACCCAATGAAAAAGTCGATTATTTTCGGGCAGAACGCGGGCCAATACGAGATAGAACTTGACAATATATCGGAAATCTTCTACAATCTGCAGACTGAGACAGAGGCGAAGTGCCTTGACGCTGTCTGCGTTTCGGAGGCTTTCAGCCGAACAGTTATCGCTGTCCGGACCCTCAGCTTTCAAAAGGCGCCGGCCTGCCCTCACAGCGGCAGTTTATCAAGTCTGAGACCAGAAAAGGAGCCGAAACATGTTTAAACAAGTTTGCCGTTTTTTCCCCGTCTGGATTATTCTGATTCTGCTTTTTACCTCAGCCTGTGCAGAACCCATTACCATCTGCGGGGTTGAGTTTGATACAGAGGATGAATACATCGATTTCGGAAAAGTCAGGGTGGAGAACATCCAGGAACTTGCCGAAGCAATTCCGAAAATGCCCAATCTTCGAAAAGTTGACATGTTTGCCACCAATATCAATAAGGAAAACATGGCTTATCTTTTTGATACGTTTCCTGAGGTAAACTTTGGGTGGACCATCCATATCTGGGAACATACGATCCGTACGGACCAGACCGCCTTTTCCACGCTGCACGGTTCCAGCCCGACGCCTCCTCACACGGAGAAAGATTTCGATGTCCTTCGCTACTGCAAGCAGCTGAAGGCACTCGATCTGGGGCACAACTGGATTGAGGATATTTCCTTCCTCAAATATGTGCCGGACCTTGAGGTTCTGATTCTCGGACGAAATCAGATCAAGGATATTTCTCCCATCGCCGATCTGCATCATCTGGTGTATCTTGAACTGTTCAGCAATCACATTAAAGATGTCTCACCGCTTGCCGGTCTGACCTCTCTCAGAGATCTGAACCTTTCAAACAATCCCATCGAAGATCTGACACCGCTGATGGGGATGAAATGGCTCGACCGTCTCTGGCTTGGCTTCTTTATGAACTATCCCAAGGAACAGGAAGCGGAAATCAAGGCCGCTCTTCCCGAATGTGAGTTTTTCTGGGACTGGGGCCCGACTGCCGGAACATGGAGGGAACATCCTCATTATTTTGAGCTCTATGATTTCTTCAGAACAAACGTTTATGTACCGTTTAAGGAGTAATGTGTTTCATGATGCGAATTGGTTTGTTTTCTTTTCTGCTGTTTGTTCTGCTCTGTTCCACCGGACTCTGTGCTTCTCTGCCAATCGACCTCTCAGGCGGGATGAAACCGTCACCGGATGCTTTCAAATCCGATACGCATTATGAGGATGAATCCATTACAGTTGATATTGAAACCACCGAGTACCATAAGACAACCTGTTACATTGCCCGCGTGAAAATTCAGGATCCTTCCCAGCTGCGTACCGCACCGGCTTACTCCTTTGACAGAGACCAGACAGCGCCGGCAAATGCAATTGCCGCACGGGTGAATTCGGTTCTGGCGATAAACGGAGATTATTTTTCCTACCAGCTGCAGAGCGGAAGCTACCTGATCCGACAGGGAACCATGTATCTGAACAAACCCATGTTCAGGCGGGATGTCCTGCTGATTGATGAAAACGGCGATTTTACCATCGTTAAGCCCTACAAATCCGGTGATCCGAAGGAATTCGATCCGAAAGGGGAGGGAATTGTCAATTCCTTCAATTTCGGCCCCGGCCTGATCATTGACGGTGAGCGGATGGACCCGGAATATTTCGATTCCTATCACTTTTCACAGAAAAAGCATCGCCGCTGTGCGATTTGCCAGGTGGAACACGGAAAGCTTGAATATATCTGTGTTGTGACAGATGGTCCCGAGGAAAACCGGGAGGGCGGACTCGATCTTCAGGAATTTGCGGACTTTCTTGTTACACTGGGTGTCAAGTATGCCTATAATCTGGATGGCGGGAATTCCACGGTCATGCTTTTCGGTGACCGGAAAATCAATGCCATTGATCAGAAGTATCTGCGCCCGATCAGCGATATTATCTACTTTGCAACCACGGTTCCCGAGGAATAAGTATGAGTGATACTGTCTATCTTGCCGGCATTTCTCTGGCTGCGTTAACCTTTTTTCTTGTCCTGATCGGACAGATGCGCAGTCAGAAATCCTTTAACGGTCGTTTTCTCTTTTTTTGCTGCCTGTTTTCACTGGCGGCAGCTTTTGTTTTATCCAGAGGCAATGTCTATCTGTTTGGCGGATTCATGACCAGAATCCGGGGATTTTTCAGTCTGAATCCGTATGACTATTCCGTCATGGGAACGCTCCTCGGGCTGGTGGTTGGAACGATTGCCGCTGCGCGTCTGACCAGAACCAGCACCGGCACAGCCCTGGACCTGATTACGCCCGCCGCGTTTTGCGCTCTGGCAATCGCCCGATTCGCTGAAGGGTTCTCTGATTTCGGATGGGGCGGTCTCGTATTTGATGAACAGTTTCAGTTTTTCCCGCTGTGTGTCAAAGACATGTATGATCAGTTTCATCTTGCCGTGTTTCTGTTTGAGGGAATTGCCGCTGTTTTGCTCGTTGTCTTCCTTCCCAGGACACCTGTCGGCCACGGGGACCGCTTCGCGCGGACATTCTGCCGGTTTATGCTCTCACAGATCTTCTTTGAAAGTCTCCGCGCAGAAACCCTTCGGATTGGGTTCGTACGCGTTCAGCAGGTAGAATGTGCCGTATTTGTCCTTGTGATGATTCTGATTATTCTGAAACGGGACAAGCACTCTGCCGGCATCTGTACAGCGGTTCATCTCTGCACCGTTGGCATTGCCATCTTCTGTGAGTTTGCACTGGACAAGATTACCTCCATCCCGGCACCTGTGGTCTATACAATCTTAGGGCTTTCCCTGATTGTCTGTGACATTGTGCTTGAGCGTTTCTTCCACAGAGAGCTTGTCCGTTCACAGAACTGAGGAAACCGGTCTGACATCCTGCGGTGTATCAACTCATTAAAGAGGAGGGCTTTGTCTTGTCACAGAAACTGATCCGTGAATCGGAAATTGAAAAATGTCTCTCGGAACTATCTGATTCCGGGGATGTTCTTGCAGAACTGACGGAAAAGCTGCAGCAGATAAAGCCGCTGCTTATTGTTCCGTGCGGTGAGTGTCCGTCCTATGTACGTATGGAAGGGGGAACACATCCGGGCCGATGCAAGCGGCTTGGTTTCTGGTTCCCGGAGGATTTTTCCTGCGGCTACTGCGAGGAAAATGAACGGCGGAGACGGGCAAAGTTCTGACCCTGTTCTGCCCGGAATGCCGCAATTTTCACAGCCGGGAAGCTTTTCCCGAACTGACAGTAACTTTCACATCGCCATGATTGAGTGAATTCAGGCAGGACACGATGATATCCGGAAAGGAGAACCGTTCATGCACGGACGACTGGAACATGCTTTTTCTTTATCTGCGTCCATTGGAATGATCTGTCCCATCTGCGGTTCTCCGTATGTGCGTCAGGAACAGTCTCTGGTCTGCCAGAAAGGTCATACGGTCAACGGAAACCGTAAAGGATACTTCAATTTTCTGAGCAGGCCTGCGCCGGACACCTATGGAAAACCTCTGTTTGAGGCAAGACAGCGTGTTTTTCATGCCGACCTGTACGATGGTATCATGTCTGCCGTCTTTGATGAGATTCAGGACAGGGAGTCCGTTCTGGATGTCGGATGCGGTGAGGGCACCTATCTGCATGCACTTGCTGCCAGGGGACATAACGGCAGACTCGCCGGTGTAGACATCAGCCGGCAGGGCATTGAGATCGCCAGCACCGGAGATGCACTCTTTTGCGTGGCGGATATGCGCCATCTTCCATTTGCCGCGCACAGTTTTGATACAATTCTGAACATTCTCTCACCGGCAGATTATTCGGAGTTTCAGCGCGTTCTGAAACCATCCGGGAAGGTGATCAAGGTCATTCCGGGACCGGATTATCTGAAGGAAGTCCGAGAGGCCCGGCACCTGAAAGGCGGGGACAGTCAGGCAGATGCCCGGCTGAAGGAGAAAATGCACATTCATAAAACCCGTCATGTCTATGAGGTGACGGCGATTGATGCAGGACTCTGGCCGGATATTCTGCAGATGACACCGCTGAACCAGGATCTTACACAGGAGCAGTTCCGGGACATGGCAAAGACGCCGGCCCGTACGCTGACCATTGACCTGATGGTCCTTACTGCTTTTCCCGGTTAAGCAGCGCAGGTCAGACCGTGCTGCCTTCCACCATTCAGGACCTGTTTACGCTGCAGTGGAATGACCGGCATGGAAGCCTGGATTTGATAAAGCGGCTCAGGCAGATGACCAGAGCTGATCCCAGAGGAGAAGGAGATTTATACATGCTGAAGGACATCGTGCTGCGTGACTGGGATGATCTGCAGAAGGCCGTTTTTGATGAGGTGTGGGATGATCGGGTAAAACGCTATCGCGACAGCCGTATCTATCGTGGCTGCAGCGATTCCGCCTGGCAGTTCATGCCATCCCTTAACCGGGTCTGTTATCATGATCTGTCACTTGAAAATCACATTTTGAGAAGTTTCCGGAAATATGGGTATGCTGAACTGGCCGATTGTCAGGGGACATGGAAACTGTTGACCGTTGCACAGCATCACGGCATCCCCACCAGACTGCTGGACTGGACGTATTCACCTCTTGTCGCCGCTCATTTTGCCACCGAGGATATCTCCATGTATGACCGTGACGGCGCCATCTTCTGTCTGAACGTTCCGGATTTTAAGCCCTATCTGCCGAAAACGTTCCGGGAAGAACTGGAACAGGCAGGGGGCAATGTGTTCTCTGTCGGCATGCTTGAAAGACTCGCGCCGAAACTGCAGAATCTTGAGCAGCAGTCAGAAAAACCGTTTGCACTGTTCTTTGAGCCATCCTCCATGATCGACCGGATTGTCAATCAATATGCACTTTTTTCTGTTGTAAGCCATTCCTCCGTGCTGCTCAGTGAGATTATCGCGCAGGAGGAAATCAAGTGCATCCGTTATGTCATTCCGAAGTCGATTAAGCTTGAGATCCGCGATAAACTCGATTACATCAACATTTCGGAGCGAATGATCTATCCGGGGCTCGATGGAATCAGCCGCTGGATTACACGGCGCTATTCAAACCTGGGACCACTGTACAACAGGGAACATGTCGGGGATGCGGGGAATGGCAGCCAGTAAGCCTGTAAATCCAAACCCGTGCAAGGCTTTACGCCCCCTTACGGGCTTCTAAAAATAATAAAAAATAGGGGTTGACACGACTTAAAAGGTGTGGTAGAATTCCCGCGTTGTCAAAAATGTGGGTAGGTTCCCGAGTGGCCAAAGGGAGCAGACTGTAAATCTGCCGGCTCCGCCTTCGATGGTTCGAATCCATCCCTGCCCACCATATACTTCTGCGGAAATGGCGGAATTGGCAGACGCGCTAGATTCAGGTTCTAGTGAAAGCAATTTCATGCAGGTTCAAGTCCTGTTTTCCGCACTTCAGAACCCTTGATTTTTCAAGGGTTCTGCTTCTTTTTTATGTGACTTTCAAACCGGATGGGTATTTCCAAAACTTTGACATAAACGATTGTGACGGCCTGCCTGGAGAAATAGACTATTTCAGCATTTTGGACGCAAGTGCAGACAATAATAAGCTCACTTTGAGTATCCTGGATGATTTTCACAATAGCTTCTATGAGCTGTATGTTGTTTCACCGGCTGTTGACTTCATCGTGATCGAAGGGGAAAACGGCCAGTCCCAGCCCGGGCGATAAACGCCGCTTTTCTGAGGAAACAGATGTCTGCAGTCGCCGTGGAGCTCAAAAGGTGTTTTGCTGTACACAAAAGCATGGCAAAACACCTTTTTATTTTGCTTCAACGCTTTACAGGCACGGACCAGATGAGTATAATGAGCAGACAAAATGGTGATATTATGCATGATTGTGCAGAGCGTGAGTATCAATGAAGTTTCTGCACATCCGGAAATACAGAAAATCGTTTAATTTCGCTTTTATACGTGTTTTTTCATAAAACACATGCCGGAGAATACTCTCGACTTTGGACTGGCTGATGAGGAATTATTATCATGGAAGATTGGATTATCATAGTCGACGACGATACTGAAAGCCTTAAACTGGCGGGCAGTTTTCTCAGTAAAGCTGGCAAACGTGTGACTGCGCTGAACTCCGGGAAAGAGCTGCTGGATTATATCAAGACATACGGCTGTCCGGACCTGATCCTGCTGGATATTTACATGCCCGGAATGAATGGATTTGAAACATTCCGGCGGCTGAAGGAACAAAAGCTGTATGACCGAGACATTCCGGTGATCTTTCTTTCCTGGGATGAATCCAGCAGAGCTGAAATCGAAGGACTTAAATCCGGGGCAATGGATTTTATCCGCAAGCCTTTCTCACCGGATGTCCTGCTGAACCGCGTTCAGAGAGCACTGGATATCCAGCACCGGATTACACAGTATGAACACGATGCTGAAACGGATAAGATGACCGGCATCCTGAACAGATCTGCAACCGAATCGGCCATGCAAAACCTCTGTCTCAGGGAAAAGGGCTACCTGTGCCTGATGGATCTTGATTCGTTCAAGGCCGTTAACGACATCTATGGACATGAGGTTGGCGACCAGATTCTGATCCTGTTTGCCAACCTTCTGAAACAGCACAGCCGTGAGGGGGATGTCTGCGGACGAATCGGCGGGGATGAGTTCATCTTTTTCGGCAGAAACATGACCGAAAAGTCCGAACTGGAACACTTTGTCAATTCCATCAGTGAAGAGTTCAATGCCAGGGGAAAGAAAATTATCGGCGATCAGATGCCTATCCCGCTTGGAATTTCCGTCGGTGCGGTGTCCGTTCCCGAATACGGTAGGGACTATTCGGATCTGTTCCATATGGCCGACCAGGCTCTGTACTTTGTCAAACAGAACGGAAAACACGGATACAGACTGTATACGGAAGAACTGGAAACGTATTCCGAAAAACAGATCAATCTTAAAACCGTGACCACGATTCTCGAGGAAAAAGACCATTCGCCCAATGCGCTGTGGATGGGCCGGGAGGTTTTCGGCAGCATCTATCGGTATATGCTGCGCTATATGGACCGTTATCACAGCGTCGCCTATCAGGTACTTTTCAGCATCACCTTTCTGGAAGAGGTTACCAGTGTAGAGCATACGGAAATCATGATGCAGTTCCGGAATATGCTGCAGCTCTCCCTGCGGAACAGCGATGTCATGATGGAATGCGGCGACAGTCAGCTGTTTCTCCTTTTGCCGGAAATCCGGGAATACGATATTGAACGGGTTGTCAGCCGTCTTGTCAGTAAATGGACCAGTCAGGAACAGGCCAAAAAAACAAGAGTCTCCTACGAGTACAGTGAAGTCCGGCTGAAGAGCCATGAACAGACCGAAACGCATCCGGAAACCTTCCCGAACTGGATTGTGATTGCAGACAATGATGATGTGGAGATGACACAGGCCATTTCCACAATGCTGAAACAGCAGAAACTGCATGTCTCCGTGTTCCGGTCAGGGAATGAGCTCCTTGAGGCCATTAAGGATAATACGCCTGAACTGATTCTGCTCAATGCCGAACTGCCGGGAATGGACGGATTTGGCGTATTAAGCCGGCTTCGCAGTGAGACTGCCTGGAAGAATCTGCCGGTGGTATTCCTGATCAATGACGACGATACCAAAACCGAGCAGCGCTGTCTTGAGCTTGGGGTCATCGACTGTTTCAGAAAATCCAGCCCCGAAATCCTTGCGCTGCGTATACGCCGTATTCTGGAGATTTTGCACCTCCAGAAAAATCTGACGGAAACCGTCGAGCGGAAAACAAGAGACAATGAACGCCAATCTCTCAAAGTTCTGTATACCCTGGCGAAAATCATTGACGGGAAAGACCGGTCCACAAACAATCATTCGCCGAGAGTCGCGGAATATGCAAGAGAGATTGCACGGCGTGCCGGATATAATCTCGGACAGCAGGATGATATCTATGTGGTCGGCCTGCTGCACGACATCGGAAAAATCAATATTCCTGATGAGATCTTCAACAAGCCCGGGCCCTTGACGGCGGAGGAATATGAGACCATCAAGGCACATACCATCTATGGCGCGAACACGCTGAGTGAAATTGACGGGATGCCGAAACTGGAACAGGGTGCCAGATGGCATCATGAACGTTATGACGGGACCGGTTATCCGGACGGACTGGCCGGAGAGGCTATTCCTGAGGAAGCGAGAATTATCGCCGTCGCAGATGCCTATGATGCCATGACAAGCGTTCGGAGTTATCGCGCTCCGCTCACCCGGGAACAGGTCCGGAAAGAGCTGATTGACGGAATGGGAACGCAGTTTGATCCGCATTTTGCCAAAATCATGCTGGATATGATGGATGAGGACACGGAATTCCAGATGCGTGAGGGCGGAGTCTGGCCAGGTTCCTCCAGATAAGCAACCATTCGGATGAACCAGATCCGATTCTGAAACGGAGAGAAGAGAGCTGCCATGTTTTATCAGAGGCATCTGCAGCGCCTGGGCCTGCTCGTTACCGCACTGATCCTGTTTAATATCATTGTCACCAGTCTGCTTCTGATAAGACAGGGAACCTTTATCAGTACACTCCGACATCCGGCTGTATTTATACGGCCGGTTATCGGAATGGTCACGGGAATGATCATCTATTTTTCAGCGAAGAATGTATGGCTGCGCAAAAAAGGGTTTGTCGTTGTCCTGATTCTGGCGATTCTTTATACCGTGATGACTTATGTGGGACAGCATCTGCAGGTGTCGCTGGATATCAGTCTTATCCTGATGTTCCTCAGTGCCGTCACATTCTTTGAAATCGACCGGAACGAAAGGGCATGGAAAAAAGTGCTCCGAAACGACGCCTTGACACTGGATATCCGTGTCGCCGCGCGCTCGGAGCTGTTTGATCCCGTTGTCATGTTGCCGCATCTTGAGGTCAATGAGAAAATCATCAGCGCAATCGACCGTCTTCTGAATACTTCGGCCGATGCGGCACCCCTGAAGCTGAATATCCACTCATCCGAAAAGGTCTCCGATTCGCTTAAAAATACCTTCACGGAATGTCTGCGGATGCATTACCGGGATGAGCGCAAGCAGATTGTCCGTTTTCTCGAGAATCGATACAACCGGATACTCGGCCTCCTGATCCTCAGCGTTCTGGCGCTGATCATCTGGACGTCTTTTTCACCGGCAGAGGATGCAGGCGATAAGGTTCTGTGGCAGATACTGGGGAATTTTGCCGCCTTCTCCCTCTGGCAGATCGGTTCGACCCATTTTGAGCGCTCCGAGGCCTATCTTAATCTGATGCGTCTCACAACCGCGGAAAACCTGAGCATCACCTTCCATGAGCGAAGAAATGCCAAAGCGCAAAAAGACGCTTGATTGCCCCATCAGAAACCCATTGACGGTCCCGACCCATTTTCATATTACGAGGAGGAAATGACATGTCAGAATCCCTGAGAATTCTCCAGATGAATCCCGAACTGATCCCGTATTCGGGAGATCTGTATTTCCGGCTCAATCATTACTACGATCGAAGGAACGAGCTCACGGGCGGAAACGGAGCCAGTCTGTGGGACTTTGCCGCCGGTGCAGAATACTTTGGCTTCCATCGTACGCAGACAGGCTGGGTATACAGGGAATGGGCACCCGGCGCGACTGAGATGCACCTGACCGGTGATTTTAACGGCTGGAACCGCACCAGCCATCCCATGCATCCCATTGGAAACGGAAACTGGGAGATTGAACTGGAGGGTGCCAATGCACTGCCGCACAATTCCAACGTGAAGGTGGTTGTCACCAGCGCACGCGGAACAGAGGACCGCATTCCTCTGTATGCGAATTATGTAACAGAAGGGGAGAACCACAACTTCTCCGCCACCATCTGGAATCCGGAAAAGCCTTTTGAATGGACCGATGAGTCGTTCTCAAGCCTTTCCAACACTCCGCCCATCATCTATGAGGCGCATGCGGGAATGGCGGTTGAGGAAGAACGGGTCGGAACGTACCGGGAATTGGCGGAAAACGTTCTACCCAGAATCAAGGCAGACGGATACCATAGGGTGCAGCTGAGGGGGATTTCGGCGCACCCGTACTGCGGACGTCACGGCACTAACACACCGAGCGTTTTC
>ODAI010903303.1_pt1 | contig 16080 bp, 34 predicted proteins | sample 1539321 | NCBI WGS metagenome assembly ODAI01 (sample SAMN02144231, study PRJEB22623) | gut metagenome | biome: sheep rumen | host: Ovis aries | place: New Zealand
GTTTGTTGTACCCCGTTTATGAATGGCGGTTACAATATTCGCTGTTGCTTGGTCATAGTTTGTTGTGCCCCGTTTATGAACGGCGTTTACAATTGTCCCCTTTTTTGTCCACCTGATGTTGACGTTTGTTGTACCCCGTTTATGAATGGTATCTACAATAATCCAGGAATTGAATATTACCGAAAAGGTTTGTTGTACCCCGTTTATGAACGGCGGTTACAATTACATCGAGGAGATTGCATGCTAGGATACCGTTTGTTGTACACCGTTTATGAATGGTGGTTACAATTAAAGGGCAGAGAGCCAATTTCGCTCCACAGTTTGTTGTACCCCGTTTATGAACGGTGGTTACAATATAGATTTCAAAACAAGTTGACACTTCTAGTTTGTTGTACCCCGTTTATGAATGGCGGTTACAATACTTCTATAAGCCAATTGTCATCGAGAGATTTTCAAAAAAATGTTTCAAACCCCATTGACTTTTAATGGGGTATTTTCTATATTCTAACAAGGAAACTAGAAAAAAGGACCACTACCAGATTTTTCCGATGAGGTAACAACCATGTCCAGAAGAACACGTGAATTGGAATATGACTTCAAAAACCACATGCAAGAACCCGTAAAAATCCGCCTCGTCCATGATTTCGACGACGAATACGCAATGGAATTCTGTCTCCTGAATGAAAGCCCCTGTTGGCATCAGGTTCAGGAGTACATACATACCCTAGACCATACATATGAACCTGGTTCAAGCACATGCTATAGCAGCGGTGTATGGACCACCCGTTGGTTCAAAGTCAACGATATCGGCCACGGCAAGAAGATTCTCGAATATTACAGGGGGAAAATCAATACGGTTGCCGATATATACTGCCTCTTCATTGAAAAGGGAATCCGTGAGCGTGAACGAGATATTGAAGCCTACAAGAAGTATAAGGCACACCTAGAGTCAATCCCAGATACAATCGAATAGGTAAAAATATACAAAAAAGGGACAAACCTATGCTTGATTTTCTGTTTGGAAACAATGAAAAAAGTGCCGTCCTAGACTGGCTCGTGGAACATGATAACGGTGATTATCATGGCTTTTATATGACTTATGGCTATGAACTTAATCGGTTTTATTACGAGCAAACTTACAGTTTGGATGCCCTGAAGCAAATGAAAGAAGATATGATTGCTAAGCACAATCGTTATCTTTATGAAAAAGCACACCCGAAGCCGAAAATCGGGGAAACCTACAATGTCTACCTCTGCGGCAACCACGTAGATACCCTCTACCACGTCACGAACGTTTCCTCCAACGACAAAGGAGTCTTCTTCACAATCACGAACGAGGACGGAACCACCTCCCTCAAGGAATACTGGGGCTCTGGCAGCATCAACTGGACTAAAGAATGACACTTATGACCCCACTAAAGCAAACACTGGAATATATCCGCTCGCTCGACCATGACGGATGCCAGAAGGAACTGGAACAGATTAGCCACGCCCTGTTCACGAGCAATGGCAAAGTGATTCACGACAATATAAGAAACGACAAGATTGTCAGGGAACGCTACGATGATGAAAAACGCCGTTTCACCGAACAGATGTTCTCCTATGTCTCCAACGGGCAGATGATACCCGTGGGGCTGGTAAACAGCCTGTGCCGCTTCCTGTACCAGTCCCACAGGCACTGCTTCCCTGGCTTCATGGGCTTTAACCGAGTTAACGACCGCAAGCACATTACCAGGTGGCTCGACGACATGAAACACCCCGAGGAGGCATGCGTACATGCCTGCTACATTATCCGTAAGTATATCAACGGGAAGGGGGCAACCGAAATAATGCTTGGCAACCTCAGGAAAGGGTTCCAACACTACGGACGTGCCAAGGACCCGAACCAAAGGATATGGTCGTTGATTGAAACCATGTTCATTAACTCAATACACCAGTATTACTGGACGATGGAAAGTAAGATGCATGACCCGTTCTAGCAAAAGTCAAAAAAATGTTTCAAACCCCCTTGACATCCGTGTTTTAATTATGTATATTCTTTGTATCAAGCACGGAAACCAAACAAGGAGCTACCATGAAAAACAGAACATTTCCTATCGACACGGGCAAGTTCAAGTGCGTCGAACCGTATTCGGAAAACGGCATTGAACTTGTCAAGGGGAAGACATACGAAGTGTATTCCTACGACAGCAACTTCGTCTATATCTGGGGAATCAAGGACGCTAAGTTCTCCTACAGGTTCTTCTGGGAACATTTCGAAGAAGCTTAACCAAACATTAAACAAGGAAACCTAAGATGAACCGTAAGGAATTCGAAAAGAAGTACAAAGGCAGCAGCGATGAAATGTTCAAGGACGCCATCTCCGTCTTCGACTACCTCGAAGCAAAGCTGAAGGAAGAGGAAGAGTCCAGATACTACGACTCCGTCATGGGAGCAGGGTAAACTCAAACGTAATCCAGTTAAAGGAAGCATGAAACTCAAAGACTATATCAAACAGGTCAGGAACCATATCCTGTGCTATGAAGACTCTACCACCTCCGACCTCGCTAACCATATCGTCGAAGAGGACCGTGAGTACATAGAAGAAAACTTCAACAACCATGTACCGACCGACGATACCGCCCATCAGGTCTGGAACCGATGGGTTTGCCCCTCAGGTATCGAACCCTTTGTCAACCAAGGAGATAACCAATGCAGTTAACCCTCAATACCCTCATCGACCAACTTACCCGCATCCGTGACAAGTACGACGCAGGTGAAGCCCTCGTCGAAACCCGCTACGAAGAAGATATCGACCTCGTTGAAGAAATCATCACGGCCAAAGTTGTTTCAGTTGATACTCCCCCGAAGTTGAAACCCCACAAGGTTATCATCAACATGGATAAACCAATACCGAAATACTACTAGGAGATAACCCATGAGAACAGAAGCTGAACTGCCCGCTGCCCCATCATGGGGCGAACCGTCCCTCCCCGTCAAGGGACCCCTGAACGACTTCCTTGCCAAACGTCTGGTAAAGGAGGAACAAGGCAAAATGGAGAAATCTATGTCAGAACCCAAAAAATCAAAAAATATTTCCGTACCAGAACAGGATATCCCCCCTGTAGATGACCTGTCCTATTCCCTCGTAAAGCTGTACTTCAAGGTCAACACTTCATCCCGAAACGACGAAGATGACTATGACCCCTACCTCCTCCAACGGGATTACTTCCCCGAACTCCTCTGGGCCTTCTCCATGACCTACATGGGAAACCACTTCCCCAACAAGGCGGAAGACCTCCCAGAAGGTGTCAAACCCGCCCAGCACTACCTCGCATATTCCCCAACGGAAGGCATCCTCCTCTGCGTAGGATACTACTTCAAGAACAGCATCCTCCAACGCTCGTCGGCAGAATACTTCAAGGACTGCCTCGAAAAGATTGTCGATAACATCGACGCCCAGTTCCTCGATGGCTGGGGAGAAAACGGCTTCCAGTTCATATACAAGGATAAATACATAGTCGCAAACTTCGAAAGCAGACTCCTCTATGTCATCGCCGATGTCTTCAGCGTGGATTCCCTCCATGTCAGATGGGACTCCATCCAGGAAATCGACAACCTCGACTGGATGCTATCCTATAAGGCATACGAATGGCTCTATGAACACCGCAGGTTTATGGACCAGTCCCAAACCCAACTGGATTACCTTACAAAACACAAGGGAAACTTCTTCTTCGCGTAAACCCAAATTGTTTAGGAAGGCGTAATAATGGTACTTGAACAATTATACCAGTATCTCGGTAGCTATATCCGTAATGGCTATGGCCACCTGAATGTAGCAGTCGAGAATGCGTTTGGAGAAGGCGGAGACCTTAATTCCATCAGCATTGCAAATGACGGAAAGACAATCTATCTGAAAGAGTCCCATGGCCCTCAGTTTTTTGAAGGGGGTCTCTATGAGGTAGATGCAGGCAGTTTCTTTATCGCAAAACGGGCTACAGGTGAAGAAGGCCCTGGCATTCATGTGGGTGACCCCATCCTCGAACGTGACGAAGGAAACAAGATGATGCATACGATTGCTGGGATTCCCGAGAATGCCAGGTTTACTGGAATAGTTGTACATTTCAGTATTCTGGAAAAGGGAGAGAGGAACATAACCCTATGAATACCCTGGAACAAAGATGCCTCAACTACATGAAGGCCTATAAGGCACCCAGAGAGGAATTCTTCCAACACCTCTGGGATTCAATAGTTTGCCCCAAGGAGTTAGCACAAAAAGCCCTAACCCATGCTGGCATCCCGTTTGGAAAAGTCTGGACCCTCAATGCCCGTGTCGCCCATAACCCATGTACGGATAAGGATGAACTGACACTGGACTGGCTCACCGTTGCCTACTACCTGGAACAAAACCATGCTATTACCCTAAACAATACCGCAGAGGCAAAAGACAGGGTAAACCAGTACCTTGCATCAATCCCCTAAAAAATCAAAAAATATCCCCCAGGTTAATCACCCAGGGGATTCCTCATGTATTGAATATACGGCAGGAAGAAATGTCATCTCTTCAATACACGCTTTAAAATCGTGGTAAGACTATCTATCTTCCCGAACATCTCACTTATCGCTAACATCACGCTAGTAGAGGTAAGGGTGCACGTCTCCACATAATCCCTGTCAAGTCTCCTTACTCCCCCAAAATTGTAATAGTTCGGAAAGTAAAAGCGGCTGCACTTGGAGTTCTCCCACCCGATGGAAAGAAAGGCCCTCACCTCCTTGAACTCACCCTTCTTGTTATACTCTATCGAAACACAGAGGTAACCGTACTTCATATACAGGTAGAAAACACCCTTGCATAACCCGTCCTCGATAAAACCCTGCTTCTTCAAATACCTGCGGAAAGCAAAAATTTCTCTATCAGTTGGCTTAACCATACAATGCCTCCAAACATTCGTCAATGCCATCGCCACCCCCTACATAGGAACCCGCCTTACAGTCGAACATCCCCCAGTGGTCCTCCTGACGTATCAGCTTGATATGAGTATCGGGAAGACTCACTATCCTACCCGTGCTTGAAACACTTATCTTCCCCTCGTCGAATTCAACCCCCAGGGTCTTCAAACACTCGATTACACTCTGCTTCAAATCTACCATTGGAAACCTCCGTTGTTTTAACTAGGTATATTACCAATATAACAAATCTCCCCCAGTCTGTCAATAGGGTAATATAAGAAAATTAAAAATTATTTTCCATCCCTGGGGGGCAGCGAAGCTGCCCCCCATGTTTTCACAAAAAATCAAAAATTATTTTGAACACCAGAAAAATCAAAAAAAATTTTTACCCGTGGTGAAAACCCCTGTTTTGAAATTGGCCAAAAAACGCTGATTTCGCCATATGTTATTACCCAAGACGATACGTTTTTCGGACGTATGGGCGGCGCGGCGCTGTTATAAAATGAATTGTTTTGAACCTGATTTAATTATGTATATATTTACACAGGGCCGTTAAAGAAGGGGTAAGACCTAACCCTCGTGTGTCTCCACAGGTTATCAACAGGTTTTCTACAGTGTTTCGACGACGGGTTCACCTTCTTTTCAACGCCAAAGGTTTTCAACAGGTTATGAACAGGGTTTTCAACAGGTTTACAACAGCTTTATGGACGGATGTTAAAGACAGCGGCCTGGATATCGACTTGGATTTCGCCGAGGGGTTTGGAACTTGGATTCAACTTAGGTTTAATACAGTTGATTTTAACGGGGTTCATGACGAAGTTGTAAACCCAGGGGTGAAACCCTGTTGATAGAATGTTGATAAAAGGAGAGAAGATATCAACAAGTTATCAACAGGTGTGAATAGATTGTGGAAATGTAGGGGGTATGGGTTGCCGCAGGCGAAGCTGGGACAGGGTGATAACCTAAGTTGAAAATCTGTGTTATGATGGAACGGAAAAGGGGGCGCCCGAAGGCGCCCCCTTTAAGGCATGATGAAAGAAAAGGTATTAGGCCACGAGTTCCCGATAGAGAGATTCCGACAGGGCTTTGGGGGCATTGATATTATCTATCTTATAGCAGGGTCCGTTGCCCTGTCTCCATTTGAGGCCAAAGTCACCCGAATAGTGGAAATAGAGCCATGAGTTTATGTTTTTGAACAGGAGGGCGCAGTAGGTTCTGTTCACGCTGTCAATACGGACATTCTTTTTCATATCGGGGTCATCATTATCAACGAATATCCCATTAGGGGTAAAGTAGATATGGTGTCCATTGAAATAGTATGTAGCACCCATAGTCATGAACGGGTTGGACTTGCCTACGATAGTTTCGGGGGCAGTATTTACAACCATGTTCCAAATGCGGTCTTTATTGGTTGTAGCCACAATGTCCTTACCGAATTCATAACGGGCTTGCAAAACTATTTCATTTGCGATTAGGATAGCCTTTTCGGTAACGAGTTCACGAGAGAGTATGTGAGCCGTCAGGTTCAGAATGTCGAGCATATTGGCAACGCCTTCTGCAAGGTAGTCGGACTTGACCGTGGTGAGTTTAGCGGAGAAGTAAGCCGTATCGAGGTTCACATAGGCGGGGACATGGATATGGCCCATGTGGGTTTCGATAGCCTTTCGGTCGATTTCCTGGAATATGTCGATATCATCGTGGAAGCCAGTCGCCACGATGTTAGCAATCTTGTAGGCATCCACGATGTTAGAATTGGGGTGGACAAGGATTTGGTGGACTATGTTGCAAATTGCCTGCAAGTTTTGGGTAGCAGAGCGTAGTCCGTTGATAGTGAGTTTCTCTTTGATGTAGGCCGTAGCATCGGCTCGGTCTTCCATGAGCATAGTCTTCACTATGGTTTCAGGTTTCTTTATAGGTTTTGCATTATACATAGCATTACCCTCCTCTAGTATAAATATACATAATTAAATCGAGAAGCGGAGAAAAATCAGAAAAAAATTTCACTTTTTTTCATCTTTGGTAAAAATCAAAAAATAAAAAATTAAAATTTAATTTATTTCAGTTTGCGAATTACTTTTTCGAGATAGTCGATGAAGTAGTGGTTGATAGCCTCGGTTGTCTTCAGTGGGATGTGAGCAGAGGTTGTGAACCTGATGTTGGACTGGGTTCGGTTGAGGTAAGCCACTGTCATCAGCGAGGTGTCGATGCAGAGGGGTTCGCCATCTGGTTCCAACGGGGCTAGAACAATGCGTCTGCCTCTACCTTCCTTTCGGACAATGGATGTGGCCCTTGTGGCAACCTGTTCGAAGTAGGTGGTTGAACCATCCTGTTCCATCCTCTTTGCTGCATCGTTGAGTTGGGCCACGATAAAGTTCGGTGTTTCGTTCATGTTGGTATCCTCCGTGTTTCAATCTTCGGTTTCGAGCGGGTGTTGCCTCCCCAAGATATAATATAGTTAATTAAATGTGATATGTCAAGTGATGGTTTATGTAAAGTTTTGTTTACGATGAGTGTGGATAGAAATAAGGGGGGTATGCTCCAGTGGAGGCGAAGCTGGTGAGGGGTGATAACCTAAGTTGGTTATTTTTAGCTGAAATAAGTTAGAGCCTGATTGGAGGTATCAGGCTCTATGGATTATTGGAGGTATTGGAAGTGGAGGTGTTCGTTCGGTATTCCCTGGTCTTCCCAGATGAAAGAGTAGTCATCGGGCAGTCTTTCTTTGAGCGCTTTGATGAGATGCCGTTTAGGGTGGAACGGCAGGTCATTGAGTCTGATATCTACCGCTCGTCCTGTTCTATGAGCAGACCATTTGTCATGTATATGGAATGAGTCGTGGGCTGATGTTATGGTAGGGGAGAAGTCCTCACCGAATTCAGCTTTGAACATCTGAATGACAATCACTAGGCCTTGTTCTAGTTCGGGGGTGAGAGCCATGACCACACCAGGTTTCTGAAAGGTGTTCTCCATGATGTAGTCATGGATAGGCCCTTCTTGCATAGGGACCTGGTAAGTGGCATTGTCGATGGTGTTCTTTGACTGGTATTCACCATCGTCGATATCCTTGTTGGCCATTTCTGTTGCGGCCTTATGTGACCAACAACTGTTAGGGGATTCGGGACGATATGGGTTGAATATGAGTTTGTAGCCCACGATGAGCATGACTATTATCACGATAATCCCGAGGAAGCATTTGAACAGATTAACTAGGCATCCCATGGTGGACCTCCATTTGAATTAGGTTTAGATTTCTCTTGTTGCTGCCACTTTCCAAGCGAGCAGTGTCGGGTAGAGCTTACGGGCTTCTTCCTTTGCCTTGGTATCGTAGAGCTTGAAGTTGGCGATAACGAATTCGGCTTCACGGAAGTCGTCTTCGGGAAGTTTGTTGAAGGGCTTTCCGATAAGGGACTTGAAGTTGCCAGGAACAGGAGATGCTTTGCAGCACTTGACAAACCAGATGTTGTCCTTGTTGTGGCAAGATTCGGGGGTTCCCTTACAGAATGTGTTGAACTGACTGATTGCCTGTGCTTTGGTGTTGGCAAGGACAATCCCGTTTACGACGATGATGCGCTTTTCCATTGTGTTATCTCCTTGTTGTTTCTCCTATAAATATACCCAATTAAATGCTGGATGTCAATAGGAATTTGTGTAAAGTTTTTGTTACGGTTTGAGGTTGATGCTGAGGTTTGTGGTGAACTGTTTCTGTTCGAGTTTGAAGATGGTGGTATGGAACGTGGATGGAATCAGGTTGGCGCATTTGAGGTCCGCCGTGAGGAATTCCACCATGTTATTGATGGTGGCGGTATCGACGGTTTTGTTCTTGGGCGCTTTCCGTTTGAAGTTGATGATGAGGGTCAGGATGGCGTGGTTGACCTTGTGCTTGACCTTTCCGACGGAAAGGACGGTATCACCGAACTTTGTCAAAAGGTCGTTTCTAACGAGGTTGCAGACCTTGTTGAAATCGATGGGTTCAATCCCTGTTGTTGCCTTGGTTGAAATCATGATGTTAACCTCCTTTTATGCGTTTAACTTGTATACATGGGTAGCGGAGTAGGTATCGTCGCCAGTGGGTTCGCCGAACGGCATTTGCCGAACCTGGGTAAAGCCGTTGTGTTCCATCACGTATTTGAGGTAGAGGTGGTCATGCTTCCAGTCGCCCCAGTGTACATCGACGGTGACTTCGCCATTTGGGCGGATACCATATTCGTAGTGCAGGTCATTTTCCTTGAAGACCTTTGCTACTTTCAGTTCGATTTCAATTGGGTATGCCATTGTTTAATCCTTGGTTGAAGTGGTGTAGAAGGGGAGGGGGCTAGCGGTGTGTGGGGTAAGTGTCAAGTTTCGCTACCCCCTCCCACAGTTATTAGATGTTCCTGGTTCCTGCGAGATTGGTGATTTTGTTGATAGCATCCCGTGCTGACATAGTTGCCTTGAACAGGTCGAAGTACATATCGATGAGTTGGGGCATATTATCATCGCACATCTCTATGACATGGCCGAGGACAATCTTTCGCTTGTCACAGACACCAATGGAGAGTTTTCCAATGTAGTATTCGGTGATGAAGAGTTGCACGCCATTGTAGTCAGTCAAGGTGAATTCAGTTCGGTTACCGTAGTCTTCAAGCTCGTTGATTTCCATCTTGATAGAATAGATTCCCTTTCGAATGATATTCAATTGATGCTTGATTTCATCCGTGACAGTGATTTTGCGGAACAGAAGTTTGTTTGTGTCATGACGGAAATCATCAATCTGTGTGGAGAATTCGGACAGGAACTTTTCATTCCATTCTTTCAGAGTGAGTTTCTTTGCCATGGTTATGTCTCCTAAAAAATCGAAAAATTTTTGTTTACAGAAAAAATATAGAAAATTAAAAATAAAAGTGGCTCAGAAAAAATGTAAAATTTTATTTCCATTCACGGATTTTGTAGAAGTTGATTGTGTTTTCGAACACCTCGGTGATTCGGCTGTTCTCAACCTTGTCGAACCTAGGCTGTCCGAGATGGTAGAGGCACAGTGCGTTGCCCCAGAGGCCATCAACGATGAGTGGGCCATAGGTCTCCCAGCACTTGCGGTACACGGCCAGTTCATCACCTCGTCCTGCCCAACGGCCTTTGTCGTTCAGCCATGCTTCCACCTGTGTCTTAACGTCGTTCTTGTCGAAGGTTTCAATCAGGATGCTGTCGCTACGTCTGGCAAGCTCGTTGATAAGGTCCTCTGTGGGAACCCCGCGAAGCGTGTGCGGCTTGTTAGGAACATGGATGTAAACAGGTCTTTTCATTTGGTTGCCTCCTGGGCTTGTTCTTCTGTTTTAAATATACCTAATTAAAACCTGGATGTCAATATGTTGTGGCAACTTTTTGTGTAAAAAATAGTTTACAACCTTCCAGCGGTTCCTGCTGGCGAAGGGTGCTAGGGTGATAACCCAAGTTGGAAATCTTTTTGGGAAAAAGAAAACCCCCGATGGGCTAGAAACAACGGAGTCGCCATGGCAACAAACGCCCATCGGGGGAGGAGGAATTACTTGTAGAGTTCGGGGAACAGTTCGAGTTGTCCGTAGTTGTTCCTCTTGTAGAGAGGGGTTTTCTTCACGGGTTTCTTCTTGGTTTTCTTCGTGGTTTTGCCAGCGAGGGTTTTGAGCCTGTTGACAACTTCCTTACGGGTGACACCTTTGAGGGAAGCATTGATGGCATCGCGGTCTTCAACGGAAGTTCTGCGGACGGTGACACGAACCTTGGTGGTTTCCGTCGGCTGATAGGTGACGGTGGAAATCTTGGGGTTCGGGCGGCGGCCACGGCTGAGGTAGTATTCGGCGAAGGTGGTTTTGCCGTAGATGGTGTCTACTTCGACATCACGGGTTTTGATGTTGTAGCCTTCTTCACGCAGGTTGAAGATGCAGGCCGACAGGCGGGTGATGTGGAGTTTGTTGAACGCATCAAGGGAAGTGATTTTGCCGTACTTCTTGATGAATTGGAGTACGCGGGACTTTTGGTTGTTGGATGCTTCTTTGGAAATCATGGTTTACCCCTTGTTTTCAGATTTGATTTGTTTAAGAGTTTCTTCGATTGCTTCGATTACCTTGAAGTCGCAGATAGCGAAGTCGAAAGCATTTTCGTCACGGATTTTGAGGGAGCCGTCGAGATAGACTTCGATAGGGGCGACCCCATCTTCGTCAAGATTTTGGGTTCGCCAGCAGTCGATGACCCAGCACTTCTTGTCGGTGTCGAAGTAATCGTGGCGGACTTCGGAGTAGAACGGATTTCCCTCGCCTTTTGATTCCTTGTACCACTTGTACATAAGGTCAGCACAATCATTGACGAAACGCCTTGCAGGACGGAAGGTAACGAAGTGTGCTTCGATTTTGAGCAGGGTATCAAGATGTTTCTTGATGAACTTTTTGTCAATGCCGTTTTCAACGAGGGTTGCAACGAGTTCCTTTCTCGTTATGACTTCCGTGTTGTACTTGGTTACGATATGTGCATATACAATATCGTCGGAGACTTTCGAGATAAAGTCAGTGAGGGTCTCTTTCGAGACATGGGGGTTTGTTTTGAGGAACGGGTTGACTTTCTTTTTCAGAAAATCAAAAAGTGTTGTTGTGATTGCCATGATTGACTCCGTTTGTTGTTTCTGATGATAATATAGATAATTAAAATCTTTTTGTCAAGAGAAAAAATGAAAATTATTTTTTACATTTTCTCCCATTAGCATACGATTGAAATGATGTTTTCGAACGGAATGAGGATTCTGTGAAACGGCTCGCCACCATGGTCTACCCAAGTGTGGAAATACGAGTAATGGCTTGATGCAACACATCCACGGCGGTATGTGCAACTGTGTGGGTATCCGTTTGTCTTATAAGTGCATTCCAGTTCCTCATCGGTGTTTTTGGCGTCGCTCCTGTCAAGATACGCCAGATGGTTGATAGTAACCTCAATGAACCCGTCATGAACTTCGACTTTATCAAGGAAGTCTTCGACCTTCTTGCCTACACTTTTGAGGCATTCTTGAAAATTTGAAGACGATTCACTGGATTCAACAGGATACCTCGTGAAGAACACGGGAACGCGGCACGAACTGCTGGAATACAGACCTCCGCTGGACATCCCGTTATAGACGATTTCTGCATGACCGTTCTTCTTGGCAACGGAGAGCATAGACTTGATAGTAGACATTTTCATACTGCACTCCTTTTATTAAAATTCCTCGTCTTCGCCATCGAGGGTGAAACTGTCGATGAAACTGGTGATGTTAGCGACAGCACGAGCCATGCGGCTATCCTCAGTTTCCTTTGCCTTTGCTTTGGCCTTGGTGGTGGAAGTGGCCTTGGTGGTGGAAGTGGCCTTGGTGGTCTTGGTAGTTTTGGTTTTGGTAGCCATAGGGGTCTCCTTTTGAAAAATTAAATTTATTTTAGTCCTCGTCTTCGCCATCATCGCAACCCCAACCCTGGTTAGGGTCATCGGTTGAAACCCCTGCTCTTTCGTAGGTCATGGGGTTCTCTGTGATTTTAAGGGGGTACTTCAAGATTTTGGGCGAGTTGTAGTTTCCATCCTTATAGGGGGAAACATTCGGGTCTTCGGGTGTGTAATACTTTTCGATAGCATTGCTACGAGCCTCTTGAACCATGTCTTTGTTCTTAGGGTCGAACCCTTTGGGAAGCAAGCCGTTCCAACGAGCGAGTTCAACGTAGGCATCGTGCTTGATGCCCTTCGTGTCAAAGAAGTTGCCGTACCCATCGTATGCACGAGTCTTAGTTTCGTTGTTCACAAAGTAGTATCCGCCACCGAATTTAGCGGGGATAAGAAGATATGCCTTTGTGGTGCATTTCCTTTGCGGTTCGATTCCCCTGTCGAGAAGTGCGTTGCCTGTGTCAGAACATTTCCATGAAAACTGTCCCATGATTGTCTCCTTTGTTGTTGTTTCTATGATATAAATATACCTAATTAAAATGGTATTGTCAATAGGGTTTCCAACATTTTTGTGTAAATTTTCATTTACAAACTTCTGGCGGAGACCGTGGTGACGGCGGGATGAAGGCGCAGGGGTGATAACCCAAGTTGAAAATTCAGGTGATGTAAACGGAAACCCCCTTTCGGGGGATAGGACTATGGGTTAATTATTACTGGTGTCAACATTGAGGGTTAGAACCTTGGTTGCTTCATGGAGTGTGTCAATGGAGCAGATTTCGAGTTCTAAAATGTCATCGTGCATATCATCACGAGTGCCACGGTAGATTTCTGTGTTTGTGTTGAGGTCGTAGATTGCAACCTGTTGGTCGTCGGGGTCGGCGAACATATCGATGAAGTTATCGACTGTAAGGTTCATGGTTTGCCTCCTTAAATGTCGAACGAGTTGATATGGAAAACATCTTTGCGTTCCTCGATTAGAACATTGCAAAGATTAACATATTCGGGAACAGTCACCATGAGCGTGATGATAGAGCCGTCAGCAAGCCCCTGTTCAAGCATGGTGAGGAACTTCTTGCTACGCCCCATGCTCTTGATGACCTTGCTATCCCACGAGATGTTGTCATCGGTGTTGTGACGGAACTCAATCGTGATGCTGTCGGGGCCGATACCTTTCTGCGGTTTAGAGTACGAGAACGACTGTTCGATTTCAGTCATGATTTCGCTAGCGGCTTCCTTGCGGTCTTTTGTCGGGTTCCAAAACGAGGGTGCAATCAGGTCATCATCGCAGTGGTCGGTGGTGTAGCAAACGGCCTGATAGTATGTAGTCTTTTTCTTTGCCATAGTGGTCTCCTTTGTTTCTGATATAAATATACCTAATTAAAAGGTTGTTGTCAATACCTTTTCCAGCATTTTTGTGTAAAGATTTCGTTACAACCTCTGGGCGGAAACCGTGGGGACAGCTGCAGTCGAGGCTAGGGTGATAACCCAAGTTGGAAATCCAGAGGGAAACAAGGAAAAGCCCCACCCATTCGGGTGAGGCTCGGAGACAAGGGAAACTTACTTCTTAAAGAAATCGGCAGGGACGGTATGCTTCACGATGTCGAAATCTACCCTATCGTCGGCATCGTTATAGGCGTAGATAACGAAGCCGTCCATGCAGTCCTTTGAGGTCACCTTTTCATCTTCGAGGTTTTCCTGTTCGATGTAGTCGTTTACTTCGCTGGCAATGAACTTGGCGGCCTGCTGTTTGGTCTTGAACACATCCGTATAGTGGTTGTTGTTGATTTCTCCGCCTATACGAGCGTTGGCGACGACGGTAAAGAATTTGATTTCCTTTACCTTTGGGTTTTTTGTTTTAGTAGTCATAGGTTGGTCTCCTTATGTTAATTGAATTACGGTTCAAGGTCGGTTTCGACGATTTTGAGTTCCATCCCAGAATGGGTTTCCGTTTCGACAAACACACGGCCCGCCTTACGGATAAGGTCGAGGATTTCTTCCTGACTCAAATCGTAGTAATTGTCATCATCGGGGTTGCCTTTCTTGTCGGCGGTAACTGCGAGTTTATCCCATTCGCCCCACATATAGTCATTGTGGTTATAACCGATGATGGCACGGTTGCAGTCATAGCAGGGCAGGTATTCGATGGCAACCTCAATGAGAGCCTTTATCGCACCTTCCTTGGATTTGTACACACCGATGTTAGAGGTGTAGTCGAGGTCGCCACCGTCTTTCTGGTAAGCAGCCGTTACGAGATATACTTTTTCATTCATGGTTTGCCTCCTTTTAGTATTGGAAATTAAACCTTTTGGGCAACAACGAGTTCGCCATCCTTGATTACAAGCATGGGTGCGGAAAAGTTGGTTTGAACCTTGGTTTCAACCGAGTTGCTTTCCGCCCAGTCGTCACGGAACCAATAAGAATGCCATTTGAGCATAATATCTCCTTTTTGAAAAAATTAAATTTATTTTAGAGTTCGGCGAGTTCCTTAACTTTCTCGCAAATTTCTGTGGTGTCGAGGTTGCAGGATTTCATATGGATGTCATTGGTCGTGGTTCGTGTAATTGTAACAGCGCACGCACTGCCATTATTCATGAACACGAATTTGAACGACCATCTTCCGTGTGCAGGGATGTTTTCAAGGATGTATGCGATTGTAACGGACAAGGTGTCGTCGAGGCGTACAGCGTTGGAGAAAACCTTTCTTGGGTAAACTCCCTGTGGGGTAACTTTTCCGAGAGAAGCGAATCCGTAAAGTGCGAGGTCTTCAACCGCTCTTGATGTTGCATCGAATGCTTTTTTAATGTCTTTGGTTACGTTGATTTTTGCAGGCATGGTGTTATCTCCCTTGTGTTTGATATTCGTAGAACTGTTGAAGCGCCTCGTTGAACTTGGCCTCTTTGTCAGCCTCAATTTGCTGTTCAATCTGTTCTTTCGTGTGGTCGATATAGGGGTTGTGATTTTTCCTATATGTTGCGAGGAAAAGCAAGACCACCGCAAGAACGATGATGATGAGCAACAGGAACTGTGCGAAGAAGTTAGTGATGCTTTCAAAGATGTTGCCGATGAAACTGAACATGGTTGCCTCCTTTGTTTCTATAAATAATATAGATAATTAAATATAAAAAGTCAATCAGTTTTGTGTAAAGTTTTCGTTACGAAACTTCACCTTTCTTCCATTCTTCCAATTCGCTGTCGAGGTCGTTAGCATTGATGCCACAACGCACGAAGCAATCCCTAATCTCTTGCAGTTCATCAGCGGTGAAGCCCCAGAAGTTGGGAACAATGAACGCACAAGCAGAACAGTCGGCCTGCGAAGATGTAAGGTAGCCCTTCGGCGTACATTCAACGCAATTGCTGTTCTTCACGGATTTCCGTATGGTGGTCGCATCAAAGAACCAATCCATTTTAGCCTTTGATGTGAGTTTTTCGAGCAAATCCCATTCATGCTCGGTTATTGTAGTCTTGCGATGTGCCATAGGTAAACTCCTTTGTTTCTATACTCTAAATATACCTAATTAAAATGGATTTGTCAATAGGGTTTCCAACTTTTTTGTGTAAATTTTCATATACAAACTTCTGGTGGAAACTGTGGGGACGACGGGCCCCCAGTCAAGGGGTGATAACCTATGTTGGAAATCTGGTGGAAACAAGGGAAAACCCCACCCTTTCGGGTGAGGCTCGGAGACAAGGGAAACTTAGAAATTGTTAATTTTTTCTGTGCCGTTACAAATCGCCACGTCAAGGCTA
>ODAI013228231.1_pt1 | contig 16080 bp, 11 predicted proteins | sample 1539321 | NCBI WGS metagenome assembly ODAI01 (sample SAMN02144231, study PRJEB22623) | gut metagenome | biome: sheep rumen | host: Ovis aries | place: New Zealand
TACCTCCAATGGATGTTTTGCTATCCACTGACGATTCTTAGGTAACTCCAAATGGAGGTCGCTGACGTACTGGATTCGAATACCGTGTGGTATGCTTTTATTATCTGGTTGCTGTTCAGAATCCATCCGTAGCCTTTATTACTTTCTTTGCCATAATACCTATTGTGAATAACATTTTTTCCCGACTACAAAAATATACAAATTCTCATGAATACCTTTTGGTTATGTAGACTATTTGAGATGTTGCCGGTAGTTTTAATAATTGTATTTTACAGGGTTATGGGACGTAGAAACATCAATTTGCCGGTACATATCAGGGATTAACCAGTCAACCTGGAATAGTCCTAAGACGGAAAAATGACAACCTAAATCAGCGAAATACACACAATCGGTCTTCAAAATTGTCTCTGTTTTGACGTACTAATTTTTATTTCTTTAATCGTTCTTTTATGGTTGATATATGGTTCTTATATGGTTCTTATATCGTTGATATATCGTTCTTATATCGTTGATATACCATTTATGATGCTGATTTTCAGTATGTTATGTTAGTCTCTGTGTTTTGTTGCTGCTAAACTACTGGTTTTTAAATGTTTATCAACATGGGAAGGTAGGGTTTGATGCCGTCTTTTATTTTTTTGGGGGTAAAGATGGAGGGGTATAAAAAATCCCCCCAAAGTGACTAACTCCTGGGGGGATGCTATTATGCCGCGGTGAAGTGTTACTCTTCGTCTGGTGCCTGCGGTTCTGCCTTTGAGCGTCCAAGGTATTCGGGAAGGGACATTCCTGCCTGGTCAAAGAGGTCGCTGAGTGGTGGCACGCTTTTCATCAGTCCTGCCAGAAAACTGGCTGTGCCGCCCTTGCCGTCTGCATTGCCGCTGCCGCTGTCCCAGACGGTTACCTTGTCGATATTGATGCCCTTGATGGCCTCTACTTGTGTCTTGACGAGTTCCGGGAGCTTCTCGAGCAGGAGGAGTGTGTATGCCTTGGTTGCATCGCCGCCTGCTGCCTGTATCATCTTGTCGTAGCCGCTGGCTTGCTTGGTGAGTATCTCGTACAGTCCCTTGGCTTCGGCTTCCATCTTGGCGTAGATGGCGTCTGCCTCGCCCTTGGCGTTGACGCGCTTCTTCTCGGCTTCGGCTTCGGCTGCTATGATGGTCTTTTTCTTTTCGGTCTCCTGGCTGACGAGGACGTTGGCTGCCTGTGCTGCGCGTTCGCGGTCTGCACGTGCCACTTCGGCTTTTTGCTCGGCGGCATAGGCTTCCTCCAGTGCCTGGGCTTGTGCTACCTTCTCTGCTGCAACGGCCTTGCGCTGTGCCTCGGCTTCGCGTTCACGACGGTTGGCCTCGGAGTTGGCAATCTCGATCTTTGCCTCGTTCTCTCCCTTGACGGCCTGTGCATTGGCCTCGGCTGTACGTATGCGTGTCTCGCGGACGGCTTCGGCCTTGCCTATCTCACCGACTTTCTCTTGCTCGGCTACCCGTACCTTGGCTTCGTTAATGGCCTTGGCTGCGGCTTCCTGTCCGAGTGCTTCGATATAGCCGCTCTCGTCCTTGATGTCGGTTACGTTGACGTTGATAAGCTTCAGGCCTATCTTCTTCAGCTCGACCTCGACGTTGGCGGTTATGGCTTCGAGGAATTTGTCGCGGTCGCTGTTTAGCTCCTCGATGGACATCGTGGCGATGACGAGACGCAGCTGGCCGAACAGGATGTCACGTGCCATTTCCTGTATCTGCTGTGCATTCTGTCCCAACAGGCGCTCGGCTGCGGCTGCCATGTATTCGGGGTCGGTGCTTATGCCAACGGTGAAACGGCATGGGACGTCTACGCGGATGTTCTGGCGGCTGAGGGCATTGGTTAGATTGGCGTCAATGCCTATAGGGGTCAGGCTCATATAGGCATAGTCCTGGATAACGGGCCATACGAAGGCGCCTCCGCCATGCACGCAGTTGCTGCTGCGCTTGCCGCTGCCGCTACCGTAGATTACGAGGATTTTGTCTGCTGGACACTTGCGGTAGCGGTTGGCCAGAAAGGCTATTATGGCTACCACCAGAAGGGCAATGACGACGGCCATTGTTCCGAAGTTTTCAAATAGTTCCATGATATGTATGAATTTGGTCTGTTATTCTGTTTCAGGCTTCCTCTACTATCAGGACGCGCCCGACGACTGCTGTAACGCGTACCTTGGCGCCGGAGGGTATGGGGTCCGGGCTGGTGCTGCGTGCGTCCAGTTCCTGTATACTGCCATTGAAACTGACTTGTACCTTGCCCATGCCGTCGGCGGGTATGCGCATGTATACCTGACAGACTTTACCGACGGAATCGTTGATGTCGAAGGCTCCGTTGCTCTCCAGTTTCCTCATCTGGCGAAACAGTGCCAGGAATATGGCTACGAACGTGCATCCCATAAGTATGCTGACTATGCCCAGCAGGAACTGGTTGTCTATGGCGCGGTGGAAGCTGATTCCGCTCCATCCGAAGCCCAGCATGAAATATATTACGTTTCGGATGCTGAGAAGATGCATGGCTCCGCTATGGTCGAGGGCATCGCCTCCGCTGTCTCCGTCGAAGCTGACATCGACGTCGCTGGCGTCTCCGGCATCACCGAGACCTATGAAGCTGAGGGCCATCTGGACAATGAATACTACGCTGGAGAAAATAGCGATTACCCAGTACATCTGCATAATGGGTGCCTGGGCCTGAAAATACGTGTTAAATTCCTGTATCATACGGCCTTTGATTTTGTCGTAGACAAAGATATATAAAATTATGTATAGGCACAATTTTTTACCGAAAAAAAAGAAATATAGTGGGAAATTTCCTTTATCTTTGTGTCCGCAAAATCGCAATTATCCATTGGAACATGAAGAAAAATCTGGTTATTGTGGAAAGCCCTGCCAAGGCTAAGACTATAGAGAAATTCCTTGGCGACGACTATAAGGTTCAGTCCAGCTACGGACATATCAGGGACTTGAAAAAAAAGAATTTCAGCATTGACACGGAGTCGTTCGAACCTGAATATGAGATTCCGTCGGACAAGCAGAAGGTCGTACAGTCCCTGAAGAAGATGGCGGCCGAGGCCGAGACTGTATGGCTGGCTTCCGATGAAGACCGTGAGGGGGAGGCTATCAGCTGGCATCTGGAGCAGGTCCTGGGGCTTGACGAGAATCACACGAAGCGTATAGTTTTCCATGAAATTACCAAGGATGCCATCCTGAAGGCCATCCAAAATCCACGCCGTATCGACCGCAACCTGGTAAATGCCCAGCAGGCTCGTCGCGTACTGGACCGTATAGTCGGCTTCAAGCTGAGTCCTGTACTATGGCGCAAGGTGAAGCCTGCCTTGAGTGCGGGACGTGTGCAAAGCGTTGCCGTACGCCTGATAGTCGAGAGGGAGAGGGAGATACTGAATTTCAAGGGTGAGGACTCGTATCGGGTTACTGCAAGCCTGCTGACGCCTGACAACGAGGAGGTCAAGGCTGAGCTGACACATCGTTTTGCGACAAAGGGTGAGGCTGAGGCATTCCTGGAGACCTGCAAGGGTGCGGACCTGAGCGTCAGCGAGATTGTGAGCAAGCCTGCGAAGCGTGTTCCTGCTCCGCCGTTCACGACAAGCACGTTGCAACAGGAGGCTGCGCACAAGCTGGGGCTGAGCGTGGCACAGACGATGATGATTGCGCAGCGCCTGTACGAAAGTGGTCTTATCACCTACATGCGTACCGACAGCGTGAACCTGTCCAGCTTGTGTCTGGGGGCGAGCAAGAAGCATATTGCCGAAAGCATGGGCAAGGAATATGTGAAGACGCGTAACTACCATACTTCCAGCAAGGGTGCACAGGAGGCTCACGAGGCTATACGCCCGACATCCATGGACAGGGTCAAGATTCAGGGAACAAGCCAGGAGCGCAGGCTGTACGAACTGATATGGAAGCGTACGATTGCGAGCCAGATGGCTGACGCGCAGATGGAGCGCACGTCCGTGACCATAGTAAACAGCGGCAGCAAGGGCGAGAAATATAACTTCGTCGCTACGGGAGAGGTGGTCAAGTTTGACGGTTTCCTAAAGGTCTACCAGAGTTCCAATGACAATGAAAACCCCGATGAAAACAGCAACAACCGCATATTGCCGCCCATGTCGGAGGGACAGAGTCTGAGGGTGGTTGAAATAGTTGCGACTCAACGCTTTGCACAACATCCTACACGATATAACGAGGCTTCGCTGGTAAAGAAGCTGGAGGAACTGGGCATCGGACGTCCGTCTACATACGCGACGACTATTACTACGATTCAGGACCGTGAATATGTGCAGAAGGGGGACAAGACGGGTGAAAACGTGAAATATTGCACGCTGACCCTGAATGGCGACGAGATAAGGGAGGAGGAGAAGAGTATCACCATAGGTGCCGAGCGCGGCAAGCTGTTGCCTACCGATACGGGTATCGTGGTTAATGATTTCCTGGAAGAAAACTTTCCGGAAATAATGGATTACAACTTCACTGCAGACGTTGAAAAGGAATTTGACGACATTGCCGAGGGAAAGGCTGAATGGACCAAGGTCATCAAGGATTTCTACAAGGATTTCGAGCCCAAGGTGGAGCAGAGCATGAACACGCACAATGCTCATCGAGTAGGCGAGCGTGTGTTGGGTAGCGATCCTAAGACTGGTGAGCCTGTTACCGTTAAAATCGGGCGTTTTGGACCTGTGGTACAGATAGGCAGCTCTGAGAATGAGCAGAAACCGCGCTTTGCCCAGCTGAAGGCCGGACAGAGCCTGGAGACGATTACCCTGAAAGAGGCTTTGGAACTGTTCCGCCTGCCGCGCGAGCTGGGAGAGTTTGACGGAAGCATCGTAAAGATAGGGGCCGGCAAATATGGTCCGTATATCAATATCGGCAAGATGTACATCAGCATCCCGAAGGAAATGGATCCGATGAAGATCTCCCTGGAGAAAGCCGTGCAGATGATCCTGCAGCAACGTCTGGAAGAGGCCAAGAAGCACTTGAAGTCCTTCCCTGAGGACAAGGACCTGGAGGTTTTGGACGGTCGCTATGGCCCATATATCGTGTATAAGAAGGCTAACTACAAGCTGCCGAAGGCGAAGCAAGAGCATGCCGACGAGTTGACGTACGAGGAATGTATGGAAATCGTTAACAACTCTACTGCTACTACAACCAAAAGGAAGAAGAGGTAACAATAGGTGAAAAGCATAATTCTGCTTGGCTATATGGGTGCCGGCAAGACTACCATAGGTCATGCCTTGGCCAAGGAACTGGGATGCCGGTTCTACGATCTGGACTGGTACATAGAGATGCGCTTCAGGAAGAAGATTCCTGAAATTTTCCAGGAACGTGGCGAAGAGGGATTCCGCGAGATTGAGCATAACATGCTGCACGAGGTTGCCGAATTCGAGAATATCGTGCTCAGTTGTGGCGGCGGAACTCCGTGTTTCTACGACAACATGGAATACATGAACTCTATCTGCACGACGATTTACCTGAAAGCCAGTCCGGAGGTTCTTGCTGCCCACCTGAAGATGGGCAAGGTAATACGGCCTCTGATTCAGGGCAAATCGCCAGAGGAACTGACAACATTCATACGGGAGTCGCTGAAAGAGCGTGAACCTTTTTACCTGAAAGCGAAATACATATTGGACATTGACCTGCTCGAAACCAGGGAGAAAGTCGGTGAAAGCGTCAGATTGCTGAGAGAAAAGACTGGTATATAATTTAAATTTCCTCAAAGAATTCGTATGAAGAAATGGCGAATCGAAGACTCGGAAGAGCTCTACAACATCAAGGGATGGGGTGTAAACTTTTTTGGAATCAACGACAAAGGCCATGCTTATGTAGAGCCAAAGAAGAACGGGGTGCAGATAGACCTGAAGGATGTGGTTGACCACCTGGAGTCCCGGCATGTATCGGCACCTATGCTACTACGCTTTCCGGACATCCTTGACAGCCGCATACAAAAGACCGATGCCTGCTTCCGCAAGGCGGGCAAGGAATATGACTATCAAGGTGAGCACTTCATCATCTACCCTGTAAAGGTTAACCAGATGCGCCCTGTCGTCGAAGAAATCATTTCGCACGGAAAACGCTACAACCTGGGGCTGGAGGCTGGCTCAAAGCCTGAACTGCATGCCGTCCTGGCGACAAACATGGACAGTGACAGCCTGATTATCTGCAATGGCCATAAGGACCAGAACTTCATAGAGATGGCCCTGTTGGCGCAAAAGATGGGGAAGAGAATCTACCTGGTAGTGGAGAAACTCCCTGAACTGAAAATAATTGCCGAGGCTGCTGCCAAGCTGGAAGTAAAGCCTAACCTGGGTGTGCGTATAAAGCTGGCTTCGAGCGGAAGCGGAAAATGGAGCGAGAGCGGAGGTGACGCGAGCAAGTTCGGTCTGAACAGTACGGAGCTGCTGACTGCCCTGCAGACTCTGGAGGAGATGGGACTGAAAGACTGCCTGCGCTTCATACACTTTCACATAGGAAGCCAGATTACCAAGATACGCCGCATCAGTACTGCATTGAAAGAGGCTGCACAATTCTACGTCCAGCTGCACCGTATGGGATTCAACATCGAGTTTGTGGATTGTGGCGGAGGATTGGGGGTAGACTACGATGGAACACGAAGCAGCAATAGCGAGAGCAGCGTCAACTACAGCATCCAGGAATATGTAAACGACTGTGTATATACGTTTGTAGAAGCTTCTAACAACAACGGCATCCCACACCCGAACATCATCACGGAGGGGGGCAGGAGCCTGACGGCGCATCATTCCGTACTGATAATTGATGTGATGGAAAGCGTTACGGCACCGCAGATGCCTGAGGACTTCCAGCCTGGAGAGGATGACCACAAATTGGTCCATGACCTTACGGAGATATGGGACAAGCTGTCCAGTCGCTCTATGTTGGAGGACTGGCACGATGCCGAGGACATACGAGAGGAGGCCCTGGACTTGTTCCGTCACGGAATAATAGACCTGAAGACTCGCGCACAGATTGAGTCCCTGTACTGGGCAATAAGTCACGAAGTCGCTGAACTGGCTCATCACCAGAAGCATGTCCCGGACGAACTGCGCAAACTGGACAAGCAGATGGCTGACAAGTATTTCTGCAACTTCAGTCTCTTCCAGAGCATGCCTGACTCGTGGGGAATAGACCAGTTGTTCCCCATCATGCCGATAGCACGTCTGGAAGAACAGCCCACACGCAGCGCAACCCTGCAGGACATCACCTGTGACAGCGACGGAAAGATAAGTGCATACGTAAACGGAGGACAGCAGACGAGCTATATCCCGCTACACAGGATCAAGCATGGCGAGCATTACTATATCGGTGTATTCCTGATTGGGGCATACCAGGAAATACTTGGCAACATGCACAATTTGTTCGGTGACACAAATGCCGTACACATATCGCTGGACGACAACCAGGAAAACGGCTATTGCATAGACAAGGTAATCGACGGGGAGACGGTGGCTGACGTGTTGGAGTATGTACAGTACGAACCAAAGAAACTGGTACGCCGTCTGGAGATATGGGTAAGCCGTGCCATAAAAGACGGTAAGATTACCGAAGCCGAGGGAAAGGAATTCATAAGTAACTACAGGGCAGGATTGTACGGCTACACTTATCTGGAATAGGACTCACACCGCACTTGTGCCTGCCATTAAGTGCCTTTTATGCCATGAAACAGGAAATCAACATCATAAAAGTGGGCGGAGCCGTCGTCGAGGATGCGGAGTCGCTTGCAACCGTGCTTGACCAGTTTGCCGACGTGCATGGGCATAAAGTCCTGGTACATGGCGGAGGCAGGGAGGCGACAAGAATAGCAGCATCACTGGGAATAGAGAGCAGGATGGTCAATGGCCGGCGTATTACCGACCAAGACATGCTGCGCATAGTTACGATGGTATACGGGGGACTGGTAAACAAGACCGTCGTTGCCAAGCTGCAGGCTCTGGGTATCAACGCAATAGGCCTTACTGGAGCAGACATGGATATAATACGCAGCCACAGGCGTCCACTGAAGGAGATTTCCATGGACGACGGCCACACAGAAATGGTTGACTTTGGGTACGTGGGTGACGTGGACACGGCGGACGGCAAGGCTCTGTCTGACATCGTGGAAAGTAACATCGTACCCGTCGTAGCTCCGCTCACACACGACGGACGGGGAACTATACTCAACACAAATGCTGATACGATAGCATCTGCGGTCGCACGGGCACTTGCCCCGTTTTACCGAGTCACTCTCACGTATTGTTTCGAAATGCCTGGGGTCATGAGGGACCCGGAAGACAAGGATTCCGTAATCCGTAAAATAACGAGGGAATCGTATGCCATGCTGAAAGCGGACAACGTAGTATCCGGCGGAATGATACCTAAGCTGGACAATGCCTTTGAGGCTATCTCGCAGGGTGTATCCCGTGTCGTAATCACTCATTTCAACGATATAGCTGCAAGAAACGGAACCACGATTCTCTGATGGAAAACATATTCAAGAACGAAATCCTGCCTCTGAGGGACAGACTATTCAGACTGGCACTGAGTATTACGCTCAACCGCCAGGAGGCTGAGGATGTGGTGCAGGATACTCTCTTGAAGATGTGGTCCATGCGTGACCAGTGGAAGACGGTCTGTTCCCTGGAGGCCATGGCTGTCACCATATGCCGCAACATGGCACTGGACTGTACAAGAAAGGCTGGCAGAGACAACCTGACTATAGATGTCGACAGAGACAGCCCACGTGCCGACACTGACCCTTCGGTGCAACTGGAACATAAAGAAAGGCTGGGCATGGTACGTGCCGTTATGGACCAGCTTCCAGAAATACAGCGCACGATAATGTTACTGCGCGAGAGCGAGGGACAGAGCTATGCCGGGATAGCAGAGGAACTGGGAATAACCGAGACTCAGGTCCGGGTATACCTGCACAGGGCAAGACAAAAAATAAAAAAAAGCATATCAGGACTGTAACTTTTTACGTTCCTGTCCGTCTAACCTTATGGAACGAGAAGAAAAATCATGGATTACAAGTACATAGAACAACTGTTGGAACACTATTGGGAATGTAAGACTACAATCCAGGAGGAGCAGATACTGCGTGCATTCTTCTCGCAGGACGACATTCCTGAATCGCTGGCAAGGTATCGTGAAGTATTTGTCTCGATCAACGACATGGCCTGCGAGCACTTGGACGAGGACTTTGATCGGAGAATCCTGTCGATGACGACAGAAAAAGAGAAGCAAGGGACTGCAAGACACATTACCCTGTACCACAGAATGCGTCCATTGTACCGGGCAGCTGCCATGGTAGCCGTAATCCTGACCATAGGAATGGCGGCACAGCGCAGTTTCGTCGACTACAGTCAGGAGCCTGCACAAATGCGGGCCCAGCAAGCCATAGAAGATCCTGACTCGGAATACACCCTGATGCCTGACGGCATGGAGAATACATCGGCAGAGGCTTCAGGAACAGGACAGGATTCCCTGAGCCACCATTCCGTAAAATGAAAACATTTATGCTTTTTTAATACCTAAGACAATCAGTGTTGAGAAAAGGGTAGCCGTGAGGTTACCCTTTCTTGTCTCCAGTATATGTTAAATTGAAAAAGCATCGTCATATTTAACGGCTTTGCTTGGGACTTTTGTCTAATATTAGTATCTTTGTCATGCTCAATTACGATAAAATCAAACTGACAAATAAATTATGAAGAATCTATTGACCCTTTTTGCGGCAGCACTCGCAATACACGGAACGCTGTATGCCGACAACCTGAAAGGTTTCCACTATGGGAGAGAAAAAGCGCCGTCAGGCAAAGAATGGGAGAGTCCCAGCGACCTGTCGCTAAACAAGGAGCAGCCTTGTGCGTGGATGTTCCACTTTGACAGCGAAGCCAATGCAAAACAGGTATTGCCCGAGAAAAGTCCTTACTGGCAAAGCCTGGACGGCACATGGAAATTCCACTGGGTCAAGACTCCAGAGGAACGCCCCGTAGATTTCTACCAAGTCAATTACGACGTCACACGATGGGATGACATAACGGTTCCGGGATGCTGGAACGTACAAGGGCTGCAAAAAGACGGCAAGATGAAGTGGGGTGCCCCGATATATGTGAACCAACCCGTAATATTTGAGCATACAGTGGCCGTCGGCGACTGGAAAGGCGGAGTGATGCGCGAACCCAAGAACCACAACCGGTACACATACCACTTTCGCAACGAAGTTGGCTCGTACCGCCGCAGCTTTTCCGTACCTGCCACGTGGAAGGGCCGAAGGATATATATCAATTTTGACGGAGTCGACAGTTTCTTCTACCTGTGGATCAACGGCACTTACGTGGGCTATAGCAAAAACAGCCGAAATACAGCTCAGTTTGACATAACGCCTTACCTGAACAAAAAGGGTCAGAACGTGGTCGCTGTCGAGGTATACCGCAACAGCGACGGCAGTTTCCTTGAAGCCCAGGACATGTTCCGCCTTCCGGGAATCTTCCGCAGCACGTACCTGACAAGCGTGCCGAAGGTAAGCATACGCGACCTGGCAGTACGCACACAGAGTTTCCAGAATGGCAAGGCCGTAATGACGGTAGATGCTGAGTTGGCAGGTACTGCCAAGCCTGAAAAATACAAACTGGAATACAAAGTCCTGCCAGTAAAGCTTTACAGCGACGAGACAGGAGCTGCCGTCGTAACCAAGACGACGGCGCTGTTGAACGACAAGTTCGAGATAAGCAATGCACATGGGTGGAATGCCGAAGAACCATGGCGCTACATGCTGATCGCCAGCCTCAAGGACAAGTCTGGCAAGACGATTGACATGACAAGCACATTCTTCGGTGTATGCAAGGTGGAGATACGTGAGACGGCTGCCAAGGACGACGAGTTCGGACTGGCAGGACGTTACTTCTACGTAAACGGAAAGCCGGTGAAGCTAAAAGGCGTAAACCGTCACGAGAACAATCCGGCCACCGGCCATGCCATAACCCGAAGCCAGATGCTGAAGGAAGTGTTCCTGATGAAGCAGGCCAACATCAACCACGTCCGCATGTCCCACTACAGCAATGACCCGTACATGTACTACCTGTGCGACAAGTATGGCATATACCTTGAAGACGAAAGCAACATCGAGTCACACGAATACTACTATGGCGAAGCCTCGCTAAGCCATGTCCCTGAGTTTGAGAATGCTCACATCGCCCGCAACATGGAAATGGTCCGGGCACACATCAACGCCCCGTCCATAGTCATCTGGTCACTGGGCAACGAGGCCGGTCCCGGCAACAACTTCGTCAAGGCATACCAGGCCGTCAAGGCATTTGACACCACACGTCCCATCCAATACGAGCGCAACAACAGCATCGTCGACATGGGCTCGAACCAATATCCGTCCGTAGACTGGGTAAGATATGCCGTAAAGGGTACCGACAAAGGTATCAAATATCCATTCCACATTTCGGAATATGCCCACTCCATGGGCAACAGCATGGGTAACCTGATAGATTACTGGAATGCCATTGAAAGCACCAACTACTTCTGCGGTGGTGCCATCTGGGACTGGTGTGACCAGGCTATCGACACATATAAGGCTGACGGGACAAAGTACCTGGGCTACGGAGGCGATCACAACGAATGGCCCAACGACGGCATGTTCTGCATGAACGGCATCATGCTGCCAGACCTGAGCCCGAAGCCACAGTACTACGAGGTCAAGAAAGTATACCAGAACGTGGGAGTGAAAGCCGTAGACCTCGGCAAGGGACTCATTGAAATCTTCAACAAGAACTATTTCACCTCGTTGTCCGGGTACGATATAGCATGGACGCTGACAGAAGACGGCAAGGCAATACAGCATGGCCAGATTATACCGGCAAGCACCATAGGTCCGCGAGAGAAACAGACCTGTCAGGTACCTGTGGGAACATGGAACCTGAGACCTGAATGTGAATACCATCTGAACATAGCGTTCCTGCTGGCGAAGGACATGCCGTGGGCACGGAAAGGCTACGAACAGATGAACGAGCAGCTCTACGTCAAGAAACCTGAAGCTTATGCCACAGCTGCAGCACAGGCTACTGACAAGGATGACAAGATAATGTGTGCTGAGGGTGACGGCAAGCTAACCTTCACAGGAAAGGACTTCTCCCTCGGGATAAGCACAAAGACCGGTGCCATCACATCACTGACATACGGCAAGTGCCAAGTATTCGGCCAGACTGGCACGTACGGTCCACGTCTGGACGCATACCGCGCTCCTGTAGACAATGACAACTGGGCATGGACGGCATGGAACAACGCTGGGCTTGCTGACCTCACTCATAGCGTAGAAAGCCACACCACACAGAAGCGCAGCGACGGAGCTCACGTGGTAGCACTGACAGTACAAAGCAAGGGTACGAACAACTTCATGTTCCCGACCAGCCAGATATACACCATATATACAGACGGCACCATCGAACTGGAAAGCAGCATCATAAGCAGCGATCCGGCAATAGCTCTGCCACGCCTGGGCTATGTAATGAAGCTTGACAAGACTTATGACCGCTACACATATTACGGCCGAGGCCCGCTAAACAACTACAACGACCGCCGTACAGGCTCGTTCGTAGGCCTCTACAGAAGCAGCGTAGCCGACCAGTTCGTACAGTTCCCAAAGCCACAGAGCATGGGCAATCGCGAAGCCGTACGCTGGTGCAGCCTGCAAGACAAACTGGGCTACGGTATACAATTCGTCTGCGCCACAGATACCATGTCGGCCTCTTGCCTGCCATATAGCGCACAGCAGATGCGCGATGCGAAGCACCCATGCGACCTGCCGGAAAGCGACGGCACATACCTGCATATAGACCTTAAGGTCAACGGTCTCGGAGGAAACAGCTGCGGCCAAGGAGGTCCCCTCGAGGCTGACCGGGTAAAGGGTGCAGAGCATCAGTTCGGATTCATAATCCGACCTGTAGGTCCTGCTACCGACCTGAGTGCCAATGCAAAAGTCGGCGCCAGCGGCGAGATGCCAATAAGTATATCACGTGACCGGGTTGGCAACGTCAATATTACGACAGCTGCCATCGGTGCCACTCTCATGTATCAGGTAAAGGGCCAGCCTGCAAGGCAATACTCCAGCCGGTTCAACCTGAAGGACGGCGGGACCGTAGTTGCATGGAACAAGCAAAATCCTGCCCTGAAGACAACGATGGCTTTTGACAAGATAGAAAACATCCCCGTACAGGTCATCTTTGCCAGCAGCCAGGAAACAGGCGAGGAGGCAAGCCGCATGACAGACGGAAACCCGTCAACCATCTGGCACACCATGTACAGTGTCACCGTGGCCAGCTACCCGCACTGGGTAGACTTTGACTGTGCCGAGAAGAAGACTATCAAAGGCTTCACCTACCTGCCTCGTCAGGACGGTCCGAACGGCAATATCAAAGACTACGAGATTCTCGTCAGCCAAGACGGCAAGAACTGGGGCAGCACCATCTTCAGCGGCACGTTTGCCAACAACATGAAAGAAAAGAAAGTTATGCTCCCCAAGCCTGTCAAGGCCAGATTCCTCCGCTTCAAGGCTCTGTCCAGCCAAAACGGCCAAGACTTTGCCAGCGGTGCAGAATTTACCATAATAGCAGAATAATGCTACACCGTCACCTATAACCAACCATCTATCGCTACCAAGAACGCGACAGATGATTTCTTTTGAATCCTACACAACGTCATACCAAGACACGATGCATAGAAAAGCCCAACTGCTACTCTTCCTGGCAACGCTCCTGGCAAGCCTTGCCAGCTGTAACAGACAGACACCTGACATGAAGCTGCTCGAAGTAACAGGCCCTGTCAGACAAGTCATCACACAGTCCTACGTCAGCGACCACAATGGACGTATGCTCCAAGACACTATGAGCTGGAACAAACGACGGATGGAATTTGACAGAGACGGTGAACTGATACGAGGCACATACTACATAGACGAAGGAGACACTACCTCCATACGTATCTACCGGGACATCAAGGGCAAGATCATACTGATACAGAAATACGATCCTCTGTGCCACCGCTGGTTTGACACCCATATCTGCTACAATGACGACGGCATGGTCGCAGAATACGATCAGGAAAGCATTGACGGCGAGAGCCACTACACATGCACCTACAACGCCAAAGGCCAGCTTATGGAGGAAAAGGAGGTAGTCACCAGAGGTGAGCCATACCAGGCCATCACACGCTATCGTATAATGGAGGAAGACGAACACGGCAATTGGACACGTGCCACAGCTCGTACAGACTATGACATCAGCGGCGAGAAAACTACCGAATATCGCATCGACATCCGGCAGATTACATATTATTAAACACAGAATACCTTGAATACGACACCCCCCTGCGTCATAGCAATTGGCGAGACTGTCATGGACATCCTTTTCCGTAAGGACGGTGACAACGACAACTACCAGCCTCTGGCTTCCACACCGGGCGGAAGCACATTCAACACCATCATATCCATCGGACGCTCAGGTGTACCGTGCGCCTTTATCGGGTATGCTGGTAACGACATCATAGGGCAACAGACGCGCCAATACCTCAGTAACAATAACGTACAGACAGAATATTTCCGCCTCTATGACAACCACAAGAGTTCACTTGCTCTCGCCTTCCTGGACAAAGACGGCAATGCCCAGTACGACTTCTACAAGGATACTCCACACCTCCAGGACAACTGGCCACTGCCCCACTTCACCGCACACGACATCCTGATTCTCGGCTCCTACTATGCCATTTCCCCAGGCACACGTCCACAGGTACGCGACGTAGTCACCCGCGCCGACACAGCCCGGTCCGTCATCTACTACGACATCAACTTCCGCCGTACACACCAGGCAGAACTTGATTCACTCCTACCTGCAATACAATGGAACATGCAACACAGTGACATCGTCCGTGGCAGCGCCGATGATTTTGACATTATGTTCGGCACGCGCGATGCCGACCAGATATACACAGACTACATCCGCCCGTATTGCCAGACATTCATCTATACGAGCGGAGCTGGCAAGATATTATGCTACGCCAATGGCAGATGCATTGACTTCCACGCACAAGCCATTCCTCCGCATCAGGTCGTCAGCACGGTAGGTGCAGGCGACAACTTCAATGCCGGTATCATCTGCCAGTTAATACGGGACAATATCTGCAAAGCAGACATTCCCACACTCGGTACCAGCGACTACGCCAGCCTCATCCACACTGGCATACACTTTGCCAGCACAGTATGCCGGCTTCCCGGCAACAACGTCCCTGAGGGATTCAAATACTGAAAATACCCGAGATAGTCCAGACGTACACACGTCAGTTATTGACCTCGTTTGCCAGCGTCAGCGACAGCACGCCGCCCATTTCGTGGATACGGCCGAACAGTCCGACAAAATCTGTATCGTCACTGCTGCGTACCATAAAGTTAAACGTAGTAACGCCTGCCGTATAGTCATAGCGCACCAGTTCATCACTTATATGTACGTGATACTTCCTGAACACATCCCTGTACTTTCCTGCATCGCGTACGATACAGTCAAGCTTCAGACGCACAATCTTCTGCTCGGCGTTTTTCAGCAGCCTCTTCTCCCACAGTTCGAACAGCCTGAGTACAATCAGTACCAGCACTCCGGCAATCACGGCCACCAGGTACATCCCTGCACCCACCGCCAGTCCCAGACATGCCGTCATCCAGATGCCTGCCGCCGTGGTCAATCCGCGCACAGAGCCCTTGCTTTGTATTATAGCCCCGGCTCCCAGGAAACCTATACCGGAGATTACCTGTGCCGCAATACGTCCCGGATCACCGTTCTTGAGCCCTAAGTATTCCTCTGGAATATAAATCGACACAATCATCGCCAGAGTAGCTCCCATACATATCAAGGCAAAAGTACGCATCCCTGCTATCTGGCCTTTCTGCCTGCGCTCCAGACCTACCAGGGCTCCCAATACCAGCCCCAGCAACAACTTGAAAACCGAATTCACAGGGTTCACCCCCGTAGCATACAACATCTCAATAATATAATCCATACCGCAAATATATACA
>ODAI013888029.1_pt1 | contig 16079 bp, 8 predicted proteins | sample 1539321 | NCBI WGS metagenome assembly ODAI01 (sample SAMN02144231, study PRJEB22623) | gut metagenome | biome: sheep rumen | host: Ovis aries | place: New Zealand
CCAGTTGAGAAACGGAAGGAAATTGAGTTTGCCCGCGTTAGCTGCTGACTCCGGTCGGGCTACGCCCTCCCTCCGTCAGCAGCTAACGCCCTCTTCTTTCAAACTCATTTTCTTGGTCTCACATCATTGACAAACGTACAGCGGACTATAAAATGGATAAAACGCATGTTACGACGGCACCCTACTATCTTGGGCTGGACGTCGGGACAAACTCCGTCGGCTGGGCGGTAACTAACCGGGACTATGAGTTGTTGAAGTGCAAGGGAAACGCTATGTGGGGCGCACGCCTTTTTGATAAGGCGCAGGATGCCTCGGGTAGACGGACCAATCGCACAAACCGCCGCAGGCTGGCGCGGAAAAAGCAGCGTCTGCAGCTGCTTGAACTGCTTTTTGCCCCGGAGATTGCCAAAACGGATCCGATGTTTCTGAGACGAATGGAAGAAAGCGCGTTATGGCTGGATGACAAGACCGATAAAACCTGCCGGTTTGCGCTCTTCAACGATCCCGCGTTTACGGATAAAGACTATCACCGCCGCTATCCCACAATTTATCACCTGCGGGCAGAGCTTGCTTCCTCATGTGAAGAGCATGATATCCGCCTCGTTTTTCTGGCACTGCACCACATCATCAAAAGCAGGGGACATTTCCTGTATGACACCTCCGGTACGGGAAATCAGATCCGCCCGATCGAGGATGTGTTCCAAGAGTTAAAGGAGCAGCTGGAAGCAGAATACGGCATGAATTTTGAGCCGGATGACTGTCCCGGCTTTCTCACGGCTCTGCAGCAAAATGACTTGGGCGTCAACGCCAAGTATAAACTGCTGCGGGAGAAGTGGGGAAAAGACAAGGAGTCCGAACCGGCCCTTGATGTGTCGAGCATTCTTGGGCTTCTCGCCGGAAAAAGCGGCATAAAGCTTGCGCTGCTGTATCATGACGAATCGCTTGCAGATGGCGAGATCAACAGCGTTTCACTCAAATCCGATCTGGACGAGCATTTTGATTCTTTGAGCGATTTGCTCGGCGACAGGATCGAGCTGCTGGTTGGATTAAAACAGCTGTATGATGTGGCACGCCTTGGCCAGATGCTGCAGGGACATACTTCGCTCAGCGAAGCGAAGGTTGCGCTCTTTGATAAAAACCGCGCCGATCTTCGTATTCTGAAGCGCTATGTCCGTCAGACTGCTCCCAAAAAATATAAAGAGATATTCTCGGAAAAGCGTGCCGGACTCAATAATTATGCCGCCTATAGCGGGTATCAGAGCCGGAGTGGGGAGCACAGCTGCAAGCAGGAGGACTTCTGCAAGTATCTTACCAAGGTTCTCCCAAATCCGGAAAACCCGGATAAAGAGCTGGCGCGCATTTTTCGGGAGATCAAGGACGGCGTGTTTCTGACAAAGCTGAAGGGCACGGACAACGGTGTGGTGCCCTATCAGCTCCATCGACAGGAGCTGCTTGCCATTCTGGAAAATGCGGCGTCTTACCTGCCGTTTCTGAATAACTGCGACGAGGACGGATATACCGTTAAGGAGAAAATCGTAAAGATTTTTGAATTCCGGATTCCGTATTATGTCGGGCCGCTCAATACAAAGGCCGGAGCCTGCTGGGCCGTGCGCTTTCCCGGAAAGGAAACGGAAAAGGTGCTGCCCTGGAACTTTGATGCGGTGATCGACCGGGAAGCCTCCTCAGTGAAGTTCATTAACAATCTGGTCGGACGCTGCACCTATACCGGCGAGCCGGTGCTCCCGAAGGATTCGCTGCTCTACTCGGAGTATATGCTGCTCAATGAGCTCAATTCTTTGAATGTGAACGGATGGCCGATACCTGTCGATGTGAAGAAGGCTGTTATCAGGGATTTGTTTGAAGCCTCCCGCAAACCCGTCACAAAGAAGCAGCTTCGCAGCTACCTGTTAAGCCAAGGGCACATTCAGCCGTCGGATGAGCTTGGCGGCGTGGATGAGAGAATCAAGAGCAGTCTGCGCTCGTTCCACGATTTTCGCGGCATTTTGGAGAAAACCGGGGATCGAGATATGGTGGAGGATATCATTCGCCATGTTGTGATATTCGGCTCAGATCCCGGTATGCTGAAAAAGTGGCTCCGCAGCCACACGCACGGGCTGGATGAAAAGGACGTTGCATATATCTGCCGCTTGAAATATGCGGACTGGGGCAACCTTTCCGGCTGCCTGCTGACAGAGCTTTACAGCATCGACCCCGAAGAAGGGACGGGGGAGGCCCATTCCCTGATAGATATGCTGAGAAACACCAACCATAATCTGATGCAGCTGCTTTCGGGGGAGTACACCTTCGCCTCACAGGCGGAAGAGCATCGCCGAGCGCTTTTTGGCGTCAATCAGTCGCTGGATGACAGGCTGGACAGCATGTACATCGCCCCGGCTGTGCGACGCAGCGTAAGGCAGACACTGAAGATCGTCGATGAGATCGTCGGTATCCGGAAGGCCGTTCCGGAAAAAATCTTTGTGGAAATGGCGCGGGACAGCGCAAAAGAAATGAAAGGCAAGCGTACAGAATCCCGAAAAGAAAAGCTTCTGGCATTGTATGCTGCCTGCCGGGAACAGGCGGCAGCGCTGCTGCCCCAGCTGGAGAAGGAGGACGAAAACAGACTGCGCAGCGATAAGCTGTATCTTTACTATACGCAGTTTGGCAAGTGCATGTATTCCGGCGAGCCGATCGACCTGGATGCGCTGATGGACGGGCGGTTGTTTGATATCGACCACGTCTTTCCGCGCTCGCGTGTGAAGGACAACAGTCTGGATAATCGTGTCGTGGTAAAGAACACTCTCAACCGCGAGAAAACGAACAGCTATCCCATCCAGTCTGAAATCCGGTCCCGCATGAAACCCTTCTGGGATATGCTGAAGTCAAGCGGCATGATCAACCAGAAAAAGTATGATCGGCTTGTGCGCAGTACGGCACTGAACGAACAGGAACTCTCTGCCTTTGTCGCCCGGCAGCTGGTGGAGACGCAGCAATCCACCAAGGCGCTGACCGTCCTGCTGCAGGAGTATTATGGGCAGGCTACGCGCATTGTCTTTTCCAAGGCTGGCAATGTCAGCGACTTCCGGCATGATTTCAAAATGGTCAAATGCCGCGAGGTCAATGATCTGCATCACGCCAAGGATGCGTATTTGAATATCGTGGTGGGGAATGTGTATGATACCCGCTTTTCCGAACGTTTCTTTGCCAATATCCAGAACGAGAACTACAGTCTGAATTGCGTGTTCGATTACCCGGTGAAAGGCGCTTGGATTCCGGGGCAAACGATTCAAACAGTCCGGAAAACCATGGGCAAAAACAACCCGATCATCACCCGTATGCCGCGTGAAGCAAAAGGACAGCTGTTTGATCTGCAGCCGGTGTCTAAAGCTGAGGCAAAGATACCAAGAAAACATGATTTGCCAGTTGAGAGATACGGTGGGTATACGGGCAGGTATGCCTCCTTCTTCATTGTTGTTGATCACCAACAGAAGAAAAAACGCATCAGAACCATTGAACCGGTATATCGTTATGCAAAAAGCCTGTTTGAACAAGACCCACAAGAATATTGCAGAAAAGAGCTGGGGTTAGACGATCCGAGAATAATCGTCCCCATGATTAGGGTTGATTCCTTGCTTGAACTGGACGGAAAAAGGCTTTTCCTCACAGGAGGAAGCGACAGTCGGGGCGATGGACGAGATGTTTATGATTTGTCGTCACAGCTGATTATTGATTATAACGGACAGATGCTGATTAAAGCCATTTTTAAGTTTTTAGAACGTGCTGAAAGTAAAAGAGAAGAATTGATTCCAACAGCGCGTGATGGTATCAGTGAAGATAGCTTGATAAAGCAATACGATTGGTTCATACAAAAATTGGATGTTCCTGCATATTGCGACCTTTTCACACAAGAGAAAGCGGTACTGAAAAATAGCCGTGAAGCGTTTATTGCACTATCGCCGATTGCAAAGTGCCGTATACTTAAACAGATTGTCCTTATGCTTCAATGCAATGCCGTTATTCCAAACTTTACAGAGCTCTGCGGGAAAAAAGTTGGTAAACGTATCAGAAAGAATTGCAAGCTAACTGGACTTGACTCTGCCTATCTCATTCACCAGTCACCCACCGGCCTGTATGAAGTAAAGGAAGATCTGTTGAAATGAGCTGGCGGATCGTCTCTGTGGCCAGCCGCAGCAAGCTGGATTATAAGATGGGATGACCTTAATGATTCCGCTGCTTGAACAGCCGATTTTTTTGCTGAAAACAGAGTACAGCTGCTGGTCGTGGAGAATCAACCGGCGCTCCGGCAGCTTCTGGAGGCACTGCACGCGCAAACCGAGGGGCAAGCCGGAGACCAGATCCTTGCGGAACGGTTTGAACCGCAGGACTTTTCGAGGCTGGCCGTGCTTATCATGGATCCGTTTTGTCTGGACACCGGCACAAAACGCTTTGCGGCAAAGCTTCAGCAGGCTGTCGCGGAAGCGGCGGAGACACATGAGGCGGCGCTGTCTGCGCTGTATAGTCAGCTCTACGACCTCGCTTCTCAGATCGCCGTGGAGCTTGACTTCAGCGCCGCCTTTGACCCGATTGAAGATCCCTCTGCTCTCGTCAAGCTGCTGGGCTTTCGGCTGGACGTGGAGGCATTGCCGTTTTCAGAAAGGATTCTGGAATGGATGATATTGCAACGGAATTTCTTTGGAAAGCAGTTGTTTGTTTTTTTCGGCTTAAAATCCTATCTGAGTGATGAGGAGCTCCGTCTGTTTTACCGCTCAGTATTTTATGAAAAGCTGTCTGTACTGCTGATCGAGTCCTGTCAGCGGGAGACCGTCCTGCAGGAAGAACAGACGACTATTGTAGATGAAGATTTGTGCGTGCTCACATAGGGCACATAGGGCATAGTTTCTGCTCTTCTAAAAAAGCATGACAAATGGCTTTGTTTGTGATAGAATGACTCTGCCGCTTGATGACACACGTTTGGTAGTGACGAAAAACTCTTGCCTCAAATCATAAAGACGGAACCCTTCCGTTGAAATTTGAGGTTTGAGAGTAGTGTAATTTCAAGTGGTAGCAAAACGCTTCCTGTTCGTCGATCAGCAGCATTGCCGTTTGAGAGTAGTGTAATTTCAAGTGGTAGCAAAACTTGTGCTGATGTTCTGTCGTGAACGTATACGTTTGAGAGTAGTGTAATTTCAAGTGGTAGCAAAACGCTATGCCCGCATGATGAACGCCGCGCAACGTTTGAGAGTAGTGTAATTTCAAGTGGTAGCAAAACAGCAAAAGCGACGATTTTGCTTCTGTCTGCTCATGGAACATTCCTTTCCAAAGAGCGGCGGAAACCGTATTTCGTATAGACAAAGCCTGCCCTGCGGCGCTCTCCGATATGGAGAAGAGCCGTTCACAGGGCAGGCGTTTTTTTGTTGTTGGTCGGACGAAACAGCGAGTGCATCAGCGGCCCACTGCGCGCCGAGAACGACAAAGATGGGGCTGTGAAAAAAGGCGGTTCTGACCGTAGGGGCCGTTCACGAACGGCCCGCTATTTGATGGATGGGCGGGCGCTTCGTGAAGCGCCCCTACGAGATATGCCAAGTGGGACAGGGGATGGTTTTCTGCCCCTCCAGGCGCTTGCGGAATAAACCGGTATTACTTCCCGTTCTCGCGGCTGATCTCGATCTCCCAGGCGAAATACTCCTTCGCCTCGGGAGTCAGCGTCAGTCCGCCGCACTGCAGCGCCGCGCCGCTGAGCCCTTCGAGGACGCGCGTATCGCTCTCTCCGCCGCCCGCCGGGCGGATCGCCACGCGGTAGAGGCTCTGCGGCTGCAGCCCCTGCACAGAGAAGTGGATCGGCGAGGGATTGGCCTCGACCAGGCGGGAGACGGCGGAAATCAGCGCCTTCTCGCCGACGGGGTCGGCAAACTCCCAGATGACGCAGGGCTCCGTCGCCGCGGAGAGCCGGTAGTAGTCGCCGTACTGGATCAGCTCGTAATGCTTGTGAAAAGCCTCGATCTGTGCGCGGATCTCGGCCTTCTCCCCGTTGCTCAGCTTTGTGATGTCCAGCTCATAGCCGAAGGTCCCGGCCATGGCCACGCAGCCGCGGGTCGCAAACGGCGTCACGCGGCCGGTCTGGTGGTTCGGCACGGCCGAGACGTGCGCGCCCATGGTGCTCACGGGGTAGCCGAAGGAGGTGCCGTACTGGATCGCGAGACGGCTGATCGCGTCGGTGTTGTCGCTGCACCAGATCTGCGGCGTGTAATAGAGCATCCCCGCGTCAAAGCGGCCGCCGCCCCCGCTGCAGCCCTCGATCAGAAGCGCGGGGAAACGGGCAGTGAGCGTCTCGAGCACGCGGTAGAGCCCCAGCACATAGCGGTGGGCGAACTCGCCCTGGTGCTTCGCGTCCAGCGCCGCGCTGAACTTGTCGCAGAGACTGCGGTTCAAGTCCCACTTGACATAGCTGATCGGCGCGTCAGAGAGGATCGCGCACATCCGCTCGATCAGATAGTCCTGTACCTCTTTGCGGGACAGATCCAGGATCAGCTGATTGCGCGAGAGCGTGGGGGCGCGGCCGGGCACACGGACGACCCAGTCGGGGTGCGCGCGGCAGAGGTCGCTGTCGATCGAGACGGATTCCGGCTCGAACCAGAGACCGAACTGCATGCCCGTCGCCGTGATCCGCTCGCCGAGCTCCCGCAGCGTGCAGCCCAGCTTTTTTTCGTTGGGGAACCAGTCGCCGAGACCGGAATTGTCGTCGTCGCGCTTGCCGAACCAGCCATCGTCCAGCACAAAGAGCTCAATGCCGAGACCGGCGGCCTCCTCGGCCAGCGAGACCAGCTTTTCCCCGGTGAACTGAAAATAGGTGGCCTCCCAGTTGTTGATGAGGACGCTCCGGCGGCGGTGGGCATATGCCCCGCGGCAGACGTTCTCGCGGATGGCCGTGTGGAAATTCCGGCTCAGCCTGCCGAGCCCCTCTATGCTGCAGCTGAGCATGACCTCCGGCGTCTGGAAGCTGTCGCCCGGGCGGAGCTCCCAGGCAAAATCGTCGGGATGGATGCCGCAGATCCAGCGGGTCTGGCCGATGGCGTCCATTTCGGTCTCCATCAGGAACTCGCCGCTGTAGAGGAAGGAGGCGCCGAAGCACAGCCCGGCTGTCTCGGTGGCGGAGGGCTCGCAGAGGATGGAAAAGGGGTTGTAATGGTGGCTGCTTGTGCCGCGCACACTGCCGACAGACTGGAGGCCATGTCCCACGGCCTGACGCTGGGGCATGCGCTCCATGGCGTGCCGCCCGTAAAAGGTGATTTGATCAAATTGGCCAAACTGCCAGTCGATGTGCATACTGGCGGCCTTGCGGAGTGTAAAAGGCGTCTCGCCGCGGTTGAGAATCTTCGCGGCGCGGACGATCAGGTCTTTTTCCGCCAGCACGCCGTACTGCAGCTCCGCCGCGAGTCCGGAGAAGGGGTCGGCAAGCGAGACGATCAGCGTCTCCGCCGCCTCGCTCGCGCAGTGGACAGCGGGCAGGCCTTCCGGCGCCGGCAGGCCCGGCTCGATCCGGCAGTCCTCCACGCGCAGCTCACAGGCGCGCGAGCCGTCGGCAAATTCCACAGCGAGGGCCGTGCTGCGATAGTCGCCCGCGCCGAAGCAGCTGTATTCCTGCGGCAGCACGTCCAGCGAGTAGCTGCGGTCCGTCGCGCCGACGTCGGCGGGGTTGCCGGAAAAGCCCCGGTCCATCCGGCACACGGTGTGGCTGAGGTCGCTGCCGTAGATCCTGCCGCCGTAGTAGAGGTGCAGCAGTACGCCGCGGCTGTCGCTTTTCATCTGATATTCGGTGTTCCGGGTCTGCAGGCTGATCAGTCCGCGCTCCCGGTCAAGTAAAATAGCCATGGCAGTCTCCTTTTCTGCTTCCCGCGCCGCAGCGCGGGGATTGCGGTTGCTGTCCGTAGTATAGCGGGTTTCGTCTCCGCTTGCAAGAGGGGGTCTTGCGTCGGCACCGCGATTTTTGTATAATGACACTATATTGAGAAACGAGCGGGGAGGCGCTGCCATGAGCCGAAGAAAACGCGATAAGCTGGAATTTCGTTTTTATGAGCTCCCGCGCGGAGAGAAGGTCCTGGCCCTGACCGGCGAGGATTGGATCGGCACCTACGGACACGACGATATCTGTATGCATTTTCACAACCTCTTTGAGATCGGTTTCTGCCATCACGGCTACGGCATGCTGACCCTGGGGGAGAAGGAGTACGTCTATGAAGACGGCATGCTCTCCGCCATCCCGGCCAACTACCCCCATATCACGCTCAGCGAAGGCGAGGACACCTGGGAATTTTTGTTTTTTGACCCTGGCGAGCTGCTGCGGGAGATGTACCCGGACAACCCGGGGCTGCAGGAGGAGAAGCTTGGTGTCATCAACAAGCGCGCTGACCTGTTTCGTTCGGAGGACCGGCCGGAGCTGGCCGCTGTGGTCATCAGGCTCCTGCGGGAAGCGCGGGAGAAAAGGCCCTATTATCAGGAGGCGGTGGAGCATCTGGTGAAGCTCTATCTGCTCGAACTGATCCGCATCCAGGAAAAACGCGCTGATGAGAGCATGTGGATGATGCCCTCGAACAGCGCTACGATCGCCCAGGTGGCGCCCTCGCTGCAATATATGGAGGCCCACTACGCCGAACATCTGCGGGCGGAGGATCTGGCGGCCGCCTGCGGCATGAGCGAGGTGCACTTCCGCCGGCTTTTCAAGGAGAACCTTGACATGGTGCCGATGGAGTATCTGAATCTGATCCGCATTCAGAAGGCCTGCGCGCTCATCAACCGCAGGGACTGCTCGATGGAGGTCGTGGCTGAGAGCTGCGGCTTCAGTTCATTGTCCACCTTCAACCGCAACTTCCGGAAGTATCTGAATACCACGCCCTATCAGTGGAAGCTGAACAAGGAGCGATCCCGCCGGAGGCTTTCCGACTATGAGGTCTCCACACAAAAGGGTTGGGAAAAGCTTTAGTCATTTTATACAAAAACAGGCATATTCTTTTGTCGAACTTGGCTTAAATCCAGCTCTGATGATCGAATTTGCTTGTTTTTTCATCAAAAATGGAAACATCAAAGATTTATAGTATGTTATGATAAATCCACCAACGGAGCGGCGCGCTGCCTGCAGCGACGCTGTTACGCATCCGGTAAAATATTTTTATGGAGGAAACATCATGAAGAAACTTCTGTCCCTGGCCCTGGTCCTGACGATGCTCGTCGCGCTGGTGGCTATGTCCGGCGTGGCTTACGCCGACGGGGAGAACACCCTGACCGTCTACGCGTGGGACGCCAATTTCAACATTCCCGCTCTGAAGGCTGCTGAGGCTGCCTATCAGAAGGTCAACCCCGATTTCAAGCTGGAGATCGCCACCCAGTCCGGCTCCAGCGACGTTGAGCAGGCCATGACGCTCGCCGGCTCCTCCGGCGATATGAGCTCCCTGCCCGACATCGTCCTGTTCCAGGATCACTTCATCCAGTCCTACGTGGCCGACTATCCCGACTGCTGGAAGGACCTCGAAGGCGCCGGCATCAATTGGGAAGACTTCGGCGCTGAGAAGCTGAGCTACAGCACCATCGGCGGCGTGCACTACGGTGTCCCCGTGGATAACGGCACCGCGATCTTCGCCTATCGTACCGACGTGCTCGAGCAGGCCGGCTACACCCTTGACGATGTCACCGGTATCTCCTGGGATCGCTGGCTTGAGATCGCCCGCGACGTCAAGGAAAAGACCGGCTTTGCCCTTCTGTCCATGGACCACAGCGGCGACGACCTGCCCTACATGCTGATGCAGGCTGAGGGCCTGTCCCAGTGGGCCGACGGCCAGCCGAACTTTGTCAACAACGAGCCGCTGCAGCGCATCATTGAAGTCATTGTCCAGGGCGCCAAGGACGGCACCATTCTCCTGGCCAACTCCTGGTCCGAGTACTGCGACCAGACCATCGTCGGCAACCAGGTTGCCGGCGTTATGAACGGCAACTGGATCATCCCCACCATCGAGCAGGTCGCTGAGAACAGCGGCAAGTGGGGCCTGACCTCCCTGCCCACCCTCGACGGCGGCAAGGAAGGCTATGCGGCCAACGGCGGCTCCTCCCTGTACATCACCGGCAACTGCCAGAATGTTGAACTGGCCAAGGCGTTCCTCGCCTACACCTTCGGCGGCGGCGAGGGCTCGATGGAGACCTATGACAACGCCCTGCGTGACGGCGGCGTCATCACCTGCTGCATCTCCGCCGGCGCTTCCGACGTGTATCAGGAAGGCGTTGATTACTTCGGCGGCCAGGCCATCTATTCCGACATCGTCGGCATGGGCGCTCATGTTCCCGTCGTGGAGCAGAACGATTATCACTACACGGCCCGTACCTACATCGGCAACGCGATCACCAACATCATCAACGGCGGCGATCTGATGACCGAGCTGCAGTCTGCGCAGGATCAGGTCGAGTTCGAGATGGGCTGATTTCCCAAGCCCCATTCAAACTGACAAACAAAGAATACGGCGATGCCCCGCCATGAAAATGGCGGGGCATCTTCCTTGAAAGGAGAATCCCTATGGAGAAAAGACGGAGAGCCATCGGCTGGGCCTTCCTGATCACAGCCTCGGTCATGATCTGTATTTTCAGCTTCTACCCCATGTTCTCCGCACTGATCACCTCGTTCAAAACCGGCTCGAGCGCCAATATGAAATGGGCCGACCCCTGGTACAACAACTACCTGCGCATGTTCAAGGACAAGACCTTTATCACGGCGCTCAAGAACACCTTCCTGTATCTGATCATTCAGGTGCCCATCATGCTGGTGCTGGCGATCCTGCTGGCGCAGCTGCTCAATAACCCCAATCTCAAATGCCGTGGACTGTTCCGCACCTGCATTTTCCTCCCCTGTGCCATCTCCCTGGTCTCTTATGCTCTGATTTTCCGCACGCTGTTTTATGATACCGGTCTCGTCAACACGGTGCTCATGAAATTTGGGATCATCCATGAAAATGTCAAATGGCTGGGCCAGACAAATACGGCCCGCGGCGTCATCATTTTCGCTCTGATCTGGCGCTGGACGGGCTATAACATGGTTTTCTATCTGGCAGGATTACAGAACCTGGATTATTCGGTCTACGAGGCGGCCCGCATCGACGGTGCCAACGGCTGGGATACTTTCTGGCATATCACCGTGCCGCAGCTGCGCCCGGTCATCATCATGACCTTCATCATGTCCATCAACGGTACGCTGCAGCTCTATGACGAATCTGTCAACCTGACAAACGGCGGCCCGGCCGGTACCACGATGACCATGTCGCACCACATCTACAACACGGCATTCCAGGGCAAAGCCAACTTCGGCTATGCGTCCGCGCTGTCCTTTGTCGTGTTCATCCTGGTGGCGATCCTGGCCTTCATCAACCTGAAAGTGGGTGATTCGCGTGACTGAACGGAAAAAGATCGGCGCGATCCAGCGCCGCCTGATCCCCAGCTATATTTTTCTGACGCTTTTCGCAATCTTCTCCGTTTTCCCACTGTTCTGGATGATCACCGCCGCCACCAACACGACCGTGGACGTCTCCCGGGGCAGTCTCTGGTTCGGCAGCTTCGGCATCGAGAACTTCAAGACGCTGCTGGAAGGCGTGCCCTTTCTCGAGTCTAAACTCTGGAGCGCGATGAAGAATTCCTTCTTCTATGCCGCCGTGCAGACGGTCATCAGCCTGTTCATCTGCTCGCTGGCCGGCTACGGTTTCGAGCTCTACCATGACAAGGCCAAGGACGCGCTCTTCGGCATTCTTCTGATGGCCATGATGATCCCCGGCGTTGCCACAATGATCCCGCTGTTTTCCATGATGAGCAAGATGAAGATGCTCAGCAGCGTCTGGGGCTTTATTCTCCCCTCGCTGGCCACGCCCTTCATGATCATGATGTTCCGCCAGAACTCGCGCAATTTCCCGGTGGAGATCATGAACGCGGCGCGCATCGACGGCTTGTCAGAGCTGGGTATATTCTTCAAGATATACATGCCCGTCATGAAGTCCACCTATGCGGCTGCCGCGGTCATCACCTTTATGAACGCCTGGAACGCCTATCTCTGGCCCCGGGTCGTCCTGAAAGCCCCCGAAGCGCAGACCATGCCGCTTTTCATCGCGAACCTCGCCGGCGGTTACACCATCGACTACGGCGCCCTGATGATGAGCGTGCTGTTCTGCTCGCTGCCCACCGTTATCATCTTCTTCATCCTGCAGAAGCAGTTTGCGGAAGGCATCACCGGCGCAGTCAAATGATTTGAAAACAGCACAATGGCGCTCTCTCACGGAGAGCGCCATTTGCGCGGAAACGAGAGTAAGCTATGAAAGAATTCAGCTATGAGAATCTGGTGAAGAACACGGCAGTGTTTGCCGACGGCCGTCTGCCTGCCCACTCCGACCACCTGGCCTTCCGTACGGCGGAGGAGCTCGCAGCCGGGGAGAGCAGTCTGCGCCTCTGCCTGGACGGCGTCTGGAAGTTCCATTACGCGAAGAATATCGCCGCCGCCCCCGATGGCTTCTGGCGCGCAGACTACGACACCGACAGCTGGGATACCATCCGTGTCCCCGCGCATATCCAGCTTGAGGGCTGGGATAAGCCCGCCTATGTGAACACCCAGTACCCCTGGGACGCCCAGGAGGAGCTCCTTCCCGGTCAGGTCCCGGAATATTTTAACCCCGTGGCGGACTATGTGACCGAGTTTACGCTGCCGGAGCATTTTCGCGGCGAGGAGGTCAACATCTCCTTCGAGGGCGTGGAGAGCGGCTTTACCCTCTGGCTCAACGGGCAGTACATCGGCTACAGCGAGGACAGCTTTGACGCGTCAGATTTCCGCCTGACGGACGCGCTGCAAGAGGGGCGCAACAAGCTGGCAGTCCGGGTTTTCAAATGGACGCCGGGCAGCTGGTTTGAGGATCAGGACTTTTACCGCTTTTCCGGCATCTTCCGCAGCGTGTGGCTGTATGCGCTGCCGCGCACGGCCGTCATGGATCTGGATCTTGTGCCCACACTCAATGAGGATTTCAGCCTTGGCGAGATATCTCTGCGTGCGCTGACGCGCGGCGAGGGCGCGCTGCGTCTGACGCTTTGTCGGGAAGGGGAGAAGATCGCGGAAACGGTATGCTCCATCGACGCGCAGGAAAACCGCGCCGCGGCGACGATCCTTGTGGACGCTCCGGCGCTCTGGAGCGCTGAGATCCCGAACCTCTATGCGCTTCGCGTGGAGGTGCTGGACGCATCGGACGCCGTCACCGAGGTTATTGAGCAGCCGTTTGGCTTCCGGCGCATCGAAATCAAAGACGGCCTCATGCTGCTAAACGGCAGGCGTCTAGTCTTCAAAGGCGTCAACCGCCACGATTTCAGTTCTGTCAGCGGTAGAGTCCCCAACCGGGAGGAGCTGCTGCGCGACATCGTGACCATGAAGCAGAACAACATCAACGCGATCCGAACCTCGCACTATCCCAACCAGTCGGCGCTCTATGCGCTCTGCGACCGCTATGGTCTCTATGTGATGGATGAGAACAACATGGAGACCCACGGCTCCTGGGATGCGCTGTTTCGTCGCCAGGTGGGGCCGGACTATGTGATTCCCAAGGATCACCGCGAGTATGCGCCGCTGCTGCTCGACCGCGTCAACTCGCTCTACCAGCGGGACAAGAACCATCCCTGTGTGCTGATCTGGTCCTGCGGCAACGAGAGCTTCGGCGGCAGCGTCATCCGCGATATGAGCATGCGCTTCCGCGAGCTGGACGGCCACCGGCTTGTCCACTACGAGGGCATCTTCAACGACCGCAGCTTCCCCGAGACCAGCGACATCGAAAGCCAGATGTACACCCCCGCGGCTGACATCGAGCGCTTCCTGGAGGAGCACCCGGAAAAGCCCTTCATCTGCTGCGAGTATACGCACGCCATGGGTAACTCCTGCGGGGCCATGCACAAGTATACCGACCTGAGCGAGCGCAATCCCCGCTACCAGGGCGGCTTTATCTGGGACTATGTGGACCAGTCCCTCTACCGCAGGGACCGCTTTGGCCAGTGGTATCAGGCTTACGGCGGCGACTGCGCCGAGCGGCCCACGGACTATAATTTCAGCGGCAACGGCATCGTCTACGGCGGCGACCGCAGCCTCTCGCCGAAGATGCAGGAGGTCAAGTATAATTATCAGAATCTCTCTGTTGCTTTCACCGATGGCGGCTTCACGGTGAAGAACCGGCATCTCTTCCTGAACGCGGACGCCTATCAGGCGAGCGCGGTGCTGCTTGCTGACGGCCGCGAGTGCCTGCGCGAAGTGCTCACGTTGTCGGTGCCGCCGCTCTCGGAGGCGAGCTTCCCCCTGCCCGAGCGTCTGCTGCGCGAGATGCGGCAGCGCGAGCAGGCTGCCCATTCGCTGGGGCGACCCCTGCCGGAGTATGCGGTGACGATCGCCTTCGCGCTCCGCGAGGACACGCTCTGGGCAAAGGCCGGGCACGAGGTGGCCTTCGGGCAGAAGATCTTCAAGCGCGCGAGCGCAGCGTTTGCGTGCGCCGAGCCGCTGACCGTCGTGCACGGCAAGTGGAACCTCGGGGTGCGCGGCAAGGCATTTTCGGCCCAGTTTTCGGCCATCCGCCCGGGGCTGACCTCCTATGTGTATGACGGTGTGGAGTATATCAGCCAGAGCCCGATGCCCAACTTCTGGCGCGCTCCCGTGGACAACGACCGGGCAAATCTCATGCCCCAGCGCTATGCCCAGTGGAAGCTCGCGAGCCTGTATTCCACCGGCCAGTACGAGGGTGCGCCGATGTTCCCGGCACTGGAAGAGAAGGCGCACAGCGTAGCGATCACCTATCGCTATGCCCTGCCGACTGTGCCGGCTGCCGCCTGCACGCTGCGCTACGAGGTCTTTGGCGACGGCACGGTCGAGACTACGCTGCACTATGATGCGGTAAAGGGTCTGCCGGAGATGCCGGAGTTCGGCGTCCTGTTCCGGCTCGACGCCGATTTTGACCGGCTGGCCTGGTACGGTCTCGGCCCGGAAGAGACCTATGCCGACCGACAGCGCGGCGGACGCCTCGGTGTCTTTGAGAAGACCGTGCAGGGGAACATGGCCCGCTACCTGCGCCCGCAGGAGAGCGGCAACCACTGCGGCGTGCGCTGGCTCAGAGTGACCGACCGCCGCGGCCGCGGTCTGCTGTTTGGCGGGGACGAGCTCTCGGTCAATGTCTCGGCCTATACGCCGCACGAGCTGGAGAGCGCGGAGCATGCCTGTGAGCTGCCGCCCGTCACCCATACGGTGGTGCGCGTCGCGCTGCAGCAGATGGGCGTCGGCGGGGACAACCCCTGGGGCGCGCGCACCCATCCGGAGTATCTGCTCCCGGCCGAGCAGGATCTCGAGCTCCGCTTCCGCTTCAAGGGGATCTGAGAATAATTCGGCGTAGCCGATCCAAAGCTGACGGCAGGGGACAACGCCCCGGCAGTCCGAAAAGCTAATACGAGCATATTAATAAATCCAAGGTAAAATCGCAGCATTGTGCGTTTTTACCTTGGATTTCTGTGCGTATTCGGCACATTCCGCCTGACAGAATGCTCTCTGTGCTTTACGAAAGCGTTTCGCTTATCAGATACGCCCGGCAGGGCGCGCCGTCGCTGCCGCCGAGATTGAGCGGTGCGGCATGCAGCATATACCGCCCCTCCGCGACGTCGCGGAGGACAAGGCCCTCCAGCAGCAGGGTCCCACAGCCGAGCAGGATCTCGTGTACGCGCTTCGGGGCGTCCTCCGGGCCGACCGTCTGGCTTTCGTTGCCGACCAGCCGGACGCCATGCGTTGCGAATACCTGCGCGGCCTCTTCCGTCACGGTGGCTTTCCCGGCGATCAGAATGCGCTGCTCTGCTCCGTTTTCCCGGGCTTTGTCCAGGATCGCCGCCGCATCCTGCCCGGTGACAAGGCCGTCGTGTCGGGAAACCCAGCAAGGCCCGACAAAACGATCCAGAGGGATCCGGTCAATCGTTTTTCCATCCTGAATAAAGTGGTAGGGCGCGTCAACATGGGTCCCGTTGTGGGCGCACATGGAGAGGGCCGTCAGATTGCAAACCGCCCC
>ODAI010610235.1_pt1 | contig 16078 bp, 14 predicted proteins | sample 1539321 | NCBI WGS metagenome assembly ODAI01 (sample SAMN02144231, study PRJEB22623) | gut metagenome | biome: sheep rumen | host: Ovis aries | place: New Zealand
AAGCTATGCGATGGCATTCTTAAATGCTAATAGTAAATGTATGAACTATGCCTATTTCTTCCTAGACTATCTAAATAAGAATATAAAACAACAGCAACCTACAAATATAGAAGATTGGTAACAAATATTTATTGCATTATGAAACGACAAGCTCACACGGGGACCCCCTGTGATGAGAGGCAGGTTTGCCACCTTCCTTAACACAGAGGTATGCATGACCAACTGGTATATAGGCAAACGCATTAAGGAGGATGTGCTTTTCAACCAGCGAGCCGAATATGGAAAACAAGTGATAAAGAATCTTTCACTGAGGCTCATAGGTCGATACGGGTCAGGATGGAGTGAGAAAAAGTTGAGACATTGTATCCGCAGCGCGGAGACTTTTTCGGAGCAAGACATTGTCTCCTCAACGCAGAGACAATTGACTTGGACTCATTTGAAGAGTCTTATGTATATCAAAGATCCCCTTGATGACAAAGCGGACGATAAAAGCGGGCGATAAACGGACGATAATCATTGAGTACATCCATAGGAATGGGGAAGCAAAAACAGAGGATCTTTTGAAACTTTTAGGTTCCAGCACCACTAGAATAAAGGTACTTCTTTATCAACTGGTGGATGAGGGAATATTTCTCCAAGTTAGCTATGTCATCAACGTGGTTGGTGTTCAGAAAATAGTCACTTGCGATGTAGCAAAAGTTCTGTTAATTGTCATGAAAAGTGGCATTCACAGCACTGTTACTTCAAGTTTTTCGCTGTTTTTCTTGCACGTGCGCAAGATTTTGCGTAATTTTGCGGTCACTTAGGCAACAAAGGAACAAAAATATAGACATTATGAAGAATTTAGACTGGGGAAACCTGTCGTTCGGTTACATGAAGACCGACTACAACGTACGCTGTTACTACCGTGACGGCAAGTGGGGCGAGATTGAGGTCTGCTCCGACGAGTATCTGAACCTGCACATGGCAGCCACCTGCCTGCACTACGGCCAGGAAGCCTTCGAGGGCTTGAAAGCCTACCGCTGCAAGGACGGCAAGGTGCGCGTATTCCGCGTGAAGGACAATGCCGAGCGCCTGCAGTCAACGTGCCGTGGTATCCTGATGCCCGAACTGCCCACCGACCTGTTTGTGGAAATGGTGAAGAAGGTGGTGCGCCTCAACCAGGAGTGGATACCCACCTACGAGAGCGGTGCCACGCTGTACATCCGTCCGCTGCTCATCGGCACCAGCGCACAGGTGGGCGTACACCCGGCCAAGGAGTATTGCTTCCTCATCTTCGTCACACCGGTAGGCCCTTACTTCAAGGGCGGTTTTTCCACCAATCCGTATGTCATCATCCGCGAATACGACCGCTCTGCTCCCCTCGGCACCGGCAAGTATAAGGTGGGCGGCAACTATGCTGCCTCGCTCTATGCCAACAACATGGCCCATGAGAACGGTTATGCCTGCGAGTTCTACCTGGACGCCAAGGAGAAGAAGTACATCGACGAGTGCGGTGCCGCCAACTTCTTCGGTATCAAGGACAACACCTACGTCACCCCGAAATCGACCAGCATCCTGCCCTCCATCACCAACAAGAGCCTGATGCAGGTGGCCGAAGACCTGGGCATGAAGGTAGAGCGGCGCCCCATTCCCGAAGAGGAACTGGATACCTTCGAAGAGGCCGGTGCCTGCGGCACGGCAGCCGTCATCTCGCCCATCAGCTACATCGACGACCTGGAGAACGGCAAGCGTTACACCTTCTCGAAGGACGGCCAGCCCGGTCCCGTATCGAAGAAGCTGTACGACACGCTGCGCGGCATCCAGTACGGCGAAATTGAAGACAAGCACGGCTGGACAACGGTGGTGATTGAGTAAGCCTCCCCAAGCCCCTCCGAAGGATTAAGCCTCCCCAAGCCCCTCCGAAGGAGGGGGTGTTTAGATACCAGAAAGCAGGCATTTACAACAAGGTACAAACCAAGCAGGCTTTCACAACAGAGCAACAAGGTACAAACCAAGCAGGCTTTCACAACAGAGCAACAAGGTACAAACCAAGCAGGCATTTACAACAGAGCAACAAGGTACAAACCAGAATGAGTAAAGGCAAACTGGCGAAATTCGCCGATATGGAGACCTACGAGAACGTGTTCCAATACCCCTATTCGGTAGTGGAACACGTTCCCTTTGACATGCAAGGCCACTGGCGCGAGCAGTATTTCCACAACCAGAACCCCATCGTCCTGGAGCTGGGCTGCGGCAAGGGCGAATACACAGTTGGGCTGGCCAAGCGCTACCCGCAAATGAACTTCATCGGTGTTGACATCAAGGGAGCACGCATGTGGACGGGAGCCACACAGGCCCTGCAGGAAGGGCTGAAGAACGTGGCCTTCCTGCGTACCAACATCGAGGTCATCGACCGTTTCTTCGCGCCCGGCGAGGTGCAGGAGATATGGCTCACCTTCAGCGACCCGCAGATGAAGAATCCGCGCAAGCGGCTCACCTCCACATGGTTCCTGGAGCGTTACCGCCACTTCCTCATAGACGGCGGGGCCATCCACCTGAAGACCGACTCCAACTTCCTCTTCACCTACACCACCCTGCTCATCGACAAGAACCGCCTCGACTTCGACGCCCTCATCGACGACCTCTACAACCCCGTGAAGCGGGCCATCTCCGTGAGCAGCGCGGCCATTGCCGCCTTCACCGAGGCTGCCGCCATCCAGACGTACTACGAGCAGATGTGGCTGCAGCGCGGCCTGACCATCAAGTACATCAAGTTCCGCCTGCCCCACGACGGCCAGCTGGAAGAGCCCGACGTGGAGATACCCCTCGACGACTACCGCTCGTACCACCGCAGCAAGCGCAGCTCGAAGGACACCGCCAAGTAGAAGTCATTATTTTTTTACAGATGATGCCTGCAAAAAGAAAAAATGTAGTAACTTTGCAGCCTACATAACGAAAAAACAAAGGAAACCGATGACACTATACCCGAAAATGATTATGGACGCGCTGGCTACCGTCACGTATGCCGGCACGAAGAAGAACCTGGTAGATAGCGGCATGGTGGCCGACCAGCCCGCCATCGACAGCACCCGCAACAAGGTGACGGTGGTGCTGCTGTTCCCCCGCGACACCGACCCCTTCCTGAAATCGACCGTCAAGGCCGCCGAGGCCGCCATCAAGTACCACTGCGGCAAAGACGTGGAGGTGGAGATACAGACCGAGTTCAAGCAGAAGCCCCGCCCCGAGGTGGGACAGATGCTGCCCGGCGTGAAGAACATCGTCGCCGTCAGCAGCGGCAAGGGCGGCGTGGGCAAGAGCACCGTGTCGGCCAACCTGGCCATCGCGCTAGCCCGCCTGGGCTATAAGGTGGGCCTGCTGGACACCGACATCTTCGGACCGTCGATGCCGAAGATGTTCAACGTAGAAGACGCACGCCCCTACGCCGTCGAGATTGATGGCCGCCAGCTCATCGAGCCCATCGAGGCCTACGGCGTGAAACTGCTGTCGATCGGCTTCTTCGTATCGCCCGACACCGCCACACTCTGGCGCGGCGGCATGGCCACCAACGCCCTGAAGCAGCTCATAGCCGATGCCCACTGGGGCGAGCTGGACTATTTCATCCTTGACACGCCGCCGGGCACCAGCGACATACACCTTACTTTATTACAGACGCTGCCCATCACCGGTGCCGTCATCGTCTCTACGCCACAGCAAGTGGCACTGGCTGATGCCCGCAAGGGTATTGACATGTATCGCAACGAGAAGGTGAACGTGCCCATTCTCGGACTGGTAGAGAACATGGCATGGTTCACACCTGCCGAACTGCCCGAGAACCGCTATTACATCTTCGGCAAGGAGGGCTGCAAGCAGCTGGCCGAGGAGATGAGCGTACCCCTGCTGGCCCAGATTCCCTTGGTACAGGGCATCTGTGACAGCGGCGACCGTGGCGAGCCTGCCGCCCTGAACAGCGACACCGCCACCGGCCTGGCCTTCATCAACCTGGCGCAAGCCGTAGTGACGGTGGTGAACCGCCGCAATGCCGAACAACCCAAGACGAAGATTGTCGGCGTGAAGTGATGAGGGGCGGGATCACGGGATTACGGGATTACGGGATTACGGGATAACGGAATAACGGAATAACGGAATAACGGAATAACGGAATAACGGGATTACGGAATAACGATATAACGACATTACGAAATAACGAAATTACACAAAAACACTACTTATGAAAAAACTAATCGCAGGCGTGGTGGCACTGCTGGCAGTGCTGCCCGTCGCCATCAAGGCACAAGACTACTCGAAGTATTACCAGAACCTGCCCGTCGCGGTGGCGCAGGTGTCGCGGCCCGTCATTCCCGCCAACAACGTCATGCTGACGGAAGTGGGCGGCGTGGGCGACGGCGTGACGCTGAACACCGAGGCCTTTGAGAAAGGTATCAGCAAACTCACCAAGCTGGGCGGCGGACGGCTCACCATTCCCGCCGGCGTATGGCTCACGGGCCCCATCATGCTGAAGGACAACATCGAGCTGCACCTGGAGAAAAATGCTGTGATAGCTTTCTCGCCCGACAAGACGCTCTATCTCGACAAGAACCCGAAGGCCAGCCGCGTGTATGCCTGCATACGCGCCTCGAAGCGTAAGAACATCGCCATCACCGGCGAGGGCATCATCGACGGCAACGGCGAGCACTGGCGCCCGGTGAAGCGGTCGAAGGTGAGCGACGTGGAGTGGAAGACGTTCCACGAGGTCATCGGCGGCGTTGACCGCGACGGCGGCAAGCTGTTCTACCCGTGGGACGCGAAGAACGGCTTTGCCAATATTGCCGACACCCCGGAAAAACAGGAGAAGATGCGCAACGACATCTTCCGCCCTACCGACTGTGAGAATGTGCTCGTAGAGGGTGTGACGGTGCAGAACGCCCCGAAGTTCCACGTCCACCCGCTGAACTGCCGTAACGTCATCGTTGACGGGGTTACCGTGCGCTGTCCGTGGAACGCACAGAACGGCGACGCCATCGACTTCAGCGATGTCAACGTGGGTCTCATCGTCAACTGCGTGGTAGATGCCGGCGACGACGGTCTCTGCATGAAGAGCAACCGCACCAAGCCGAACTCGCCGGCCAACGGCTGCGAAGACATCGTGATACAAGACAACACCGTGTTCCATGCCCACGGCGGCTTCGTGCTGGGCAGCGAGACCATCAGCGGCATGCGCCGCATCGTGGTGCGCAACTGTACGTTCAGCGGCACCGACACCGGCCTGCGCTTCAAGAGCGGCATCGGCCGCGGCGGCAAGACGGAACAGATGTACATCCAGGACATCACCATGACCGACATCCAGGAAGAGGCCATCGTCTTCCAGTGCGACTATGTGGACCGTCCGGCAGGCAGCGACCCCAACGCCGTACCCACCTATACGGAAGAGCAGCGCCAGTCGGCTCCCGACTTCCAGGGCATCCGCATCGAGAACATCACCTGCCGCGGTGCCAAGACGGGCATCAAGGCCAGCGGACTGTTAGGCCTCGACTGCGTTCACGACATTGACATCCGCAACAGCACCATCCGCTACAACAAGACCGCCACGCAGATAGACGACAAAACCGCCCGGGTACAGTTGACCGCTGTCAACCTCATTCCCGAGCGGAAGCAATAAAAGCGTTTTGAAACGTAAAAGCCTACGGTATGTCTATTCGTAAGAATGGCGCGTGCAAGACGGCTATTCGTAAGAGACATACACCTTCTTCTTGGCCAGCGTCTGCGTGGTGGGACTGCCCACGACGGTGACACAGTGGGCTGCCTGGTCGGCCTCGTCGGCACTCTCGTAGCCGTTGTCGCAGGCCCAGCTCTTGTTGACCGTCACCGAGAACGTGCCACCGCTGACGGTGATGTCTATCTTCTTCTCAGCCTCCACGCCGAGCAACAGGCCTCCCTCGCTCTGGGCGAACACCGGGGTGCTTAGGGCCATGAGCACCGCTGGCAGCAGGTTTCTTACACTTCTCTCCATTGTGATTTCTTTACGGTGAATTGTTTGTCTGTGTCGTTAGCTCCCTTTCCGTCGTAGGTGATGCGCATCACCACCGAATCCTTCAGGAAGTCGATGCCGCCCACCTCTACGTCTATTATCTTCAGGCCGGTGCGCTGCTCCAGGTCGGCTATCAGTTCCGCACGCTTCTCGGGCTTGGCCATCTCCGGACGGTCATACTGCACCAGTTTGGTGCTCTTCACCTTGAGCTTCTTCTCGCAGAACACGATGGCCGCGATGAACAGGCCATCGACGGTCAGCAGGCGGGCATACTCGGCAAACACGCTGGCGCTGGGGTTCTCGATATCCTCCATGGCGTGTACCACCGACAGGCAGACGATGACGAAGAGATAGGTCATCTCGCGCACAGGCATCGAGTCGGTGCGATAGCGCATGATGGAGAAGATGCCGAAGAGTCCCAGCCCGACGCCCATCGTGGCCTTTCCACGCTCCATGTGCATCATGATGCTGACCAGGAAGAAGATGGCTACGGTGATGATCATGAAGGTGAAATAGAAGTCGCGACGGTTACTCTTGCGATAGTACAGCTTGTCAACAATCAACCAGTTGACCAGGAAGCAGATGGCAAACCTGAGCAATACATTGCAGAAGCCCGGTTCGAGGAAATTGATAATATCCATAATTGTAAATTGTTTTTTGTTAGTTGTCTTGATGGTTTATCCCTGGGCGATTCTCTCTACGTAGTGCAGCTTCTCCTTAAAGCGGTTGACGGACAGGCGGGGGTTGGTCAGCGCCGACCCCATGCAGTATTTCGAGAATCCGTGCGGTTGTATGCGCAACTGCTTCAGCATGTTCAGCACCAGCGAATAGACCAGTCCGTCGCGTTTCAGCTCGATGATGACCAGGTTGCCCATGTCCATCCGCCCGTTGCCCTGCAGGTTGATGAAGCGCAAGTCGGAATCGATGGTCAGCCGCTCGGTCTTGGCCTTGTTCACCAGCGTGATGCGCGAGAAGTGGTTGTTCAGTGCCGGCTGCAGCGTATCTACGTCGTAGTGCAGGTGCTGGCCGATGAAGGCACGCTTCTCGCCGTCGTGCAGGTCCATGTCGCTGACCTCAATGCGCTTCTTCTTCGTACACCCGTGGTTGTTCTTGGTCTTGATTTCCATGAACTGCAGCCCGCTGATGCAGTAGGTGCGGAAGCGTATCTTCTGGCGGTTGGTGTGGCCGTGCTGGTGGACGGCATACATGTTGAAGTCGTCGGTGTCGAAATACGTCGTGTCGTACTCCAGGTTGCGCACACCGTCTATTTCCTGAATGTAATAGTCTTGTTGGGCCATCTGCAGCAGTTGGCACAGCTTCGCCTTGGTCGTGACGAACTTCGTGTCCGTGCGGTTCATCAGTTTCACACTGCTCATCTGCTCTAATGATATGGGAGCAAAGGTCTTTATCAGTTCTGTCATAATAGTAAGTGTTTACTTATTTGTCACTGCAAAGTTAGCCTTTACTCCCATATCCTGCAAATCTGTTCAGCGAACACGCTGTATCGTTCTGCGAAACCTGCTATTCGCCCACTACCCCGTAGCCGTTCCAGATGGTGGTGCCGCTGAGGGTGCCCGCCGAAATGCTCGGCGTACCCTTGGCCACGATGGTCATCGACGACGACGACGAGCCGCCAGGGCCGAAGCCGCCCATGCCACCGCGGCCGCCACCACCGCCGCTGCTGCTCACGGTGGGAAGCTTGAAGGCGAAGGCCGACGTGCTGCCGTTCTTGAACACATACCACGTGTTGCTGCTATACGATGCCGTGCTGCGGCTCACCCCCGTGAGACTGCTGTTATTCTCCAGTCCGCCCACGGCCACGATGTTGCCGCCGGTGATGTAGAGCTTGTAGCCGCCCTCGGTATTGGCGTCGATGCCCACCTCCGGGCTGCCGGCACCGATGGCCACGATGTTGCCGCCACTGATACGGAAGTTGCCGTTGGCATCCATGCCGTCGTTGCCGGTGGAGTAGGCGTAGATGTTGCCGCCGCTGATGGTGAAGGTCGATGCCGCATTGAGGGCGTCGTCGCTGCTCTGCACATAGATGGTGCCGTCGGTGATGTCCATCGTGCTCTTCGACTCGATGCCCTCGCCGCCGGCCCCGGAGGTGGCGACGGTGAAGGTGCCGCCGTTGATGGCTATCGCGCCGTCGGCCTTGATGCCCTTGGGCAGCGACTTGTAGTTGGTCGTGTAGCGGTCGAGCTGCGACGAGCTGGACACGGTAGAGATAGTGCCGCTCGACGATGCCACCACGGCATTGCCCTTGGTAGCAATGGTGACGGTGCCGCCGGTCGTGGTCAGTGTGCCATCGACGCTGATGCCCTTGCCGCCGGCTCCCGTGCTGGTCAGGTCGAGCGTGCCGCCGCTGATGGTCATATTGCCGTCGGCACTCAGACAGGCGGCAGCCTTGGTCTTCAGGTCGCTGCTGTCCCATTCGCCGCCGCCACTGGTGCTGCACGTGATGGTGCCGCCGCTCACACGCAGGTCGCCCTCGCTCTTCACGGCCTTGGCGGCTGTCGCCGTCACGGTCACGTTCAGCGTGCCGCCCTCAAGATAGATGTTGCCGGAGTCTTCGTCCTCATGGTCGGTGGTCTCGCCGGTCGATGTCGTGCCGCCCAGGTCCACCTGGATGCCGTCGTCGCCCACACCCGCGATGGTCACCGTGCCGCTCTTCATCTGCAGGTACTCCTCGCAGTTGATGCCGTCGCCGACGGCCGACGTGATGTTCAGCGTCAGGTTCTTGATCTCGATATACGATGCCGACTTGATGGCGTGCTTCAGGTTGCCAACGACGTTCAGCGTGCCGTTGCCCTGCAGCTGCAGCTGGCCCTTCGAGTAGATGCAGGCCTTCTGCGAACCGCTGCCGTCGGTCAGGGTGTTCTCCGTGCCCTTCTTGGCCGAGAGCTGTATGCGCTTCGAGTTGGTCACGTTGATAGCGGCACCGCTGGGGTTGGTCATCGTCACGCCGTTCAGCGCGATGGTGCATTTGTACTGTCCGCCCAGGGTCAGCGAGCCGTCGGTGGTCGTGCCGCTGAGCACGTAGGTGATCTCGTCGCCATCCACGGCATCGGTGTTCGACTGCGCGATGGTGACATGTCCGCCGCTGATGGTGGCCGTCACGTAGGGTGCCACATTGCCGGCGGCGGTCACGGTGGCCGTCGTACCGCTATAGACTATGTTCACGGTGTTGTTGTCCACCGCCGCTGCACTGCTGGCTGCCGAGGCGGTGATGTCGCTGATGGTATAGGTCTGGCTGCCGACGGTCATCGTCGTACCGCCCGAGAAGGTGATGGGGCTATCGGCCGTCAGGCTACTGGCACCATACGAATATGTCACGCCGCCCTTGGTGATGTTCAGCGACTGGCCCACGGCTGCTATCGTCAGCACAAGGGCGAAGAGGAGGGTTGCTATCTTTTTCATTTCACAGTCTTTTTTTCGTTGTGTGCTTGCTTTCCACTGGGTCATTTCACGGTCACTTTACGGCTGCCTGTCGTAGTCTTAACCACATAGATGCCAGAGGTCATCTGGTCGCGGCTCACCTTACGACCCTGCAGGTCGTAGATGGCAATGATGCTGCCCTCGTCGGCAACCTTCAGCTCGGCAATGCCTGCAGCCTCGTTCTCGGCAGCGAAGTACATCTTGCTCAGGTCTGCAAGGGGAAAGGTCTTGTCGCCCACGGTCAGCGTCGTGCCGCTGAATGTCAGTGCCACGTCGGTCGATGTCACCTCGACGGCAGCCTTCGTGCCGTCGCTCGTCTCAAGAATCAGATACGGGAAGGTGGTGTCGTCGGCTTGCGCCACAGCCACTCCCATCATAGCCATCAGGCTCAACAATGTTTTCTTCATACGCTTCTGTTGCTTTTTTAAATGGATAATTTGTGTGCTGCAAAGTTACACAAAAAGGGGCGAACGGCCTGTATTTTTTCAACAAACGCCCCGTTTTTCTCTACGAGCGGCCTGCCGACATGCTGCAAAGTTACGCATTTGAAAAAACCACTTTTTTTGTAATTACATTTCCGACAGCACCTGCACCGCAGCCTCCACGGTCGGCACGTCGCTGACCGTCATCGACCGCCTGCCGTTCCGTTCGCTGAACTGGCACCGCCGCACGTTCCTGCCTACGTAGCCCAGCAGCCGGTCGAAGGCCTCGCTCTGGTAGAACGGGCTGTTGGCATTGCTCACGAAATGCAGCACCATGCGTCCCTGTTTCAGGATGACCTTCTCGCAGCCCAGCGCCTGTCCCAACCGTCTGAGTTTCACCACGCGCATCAGCTCCTCGCCGCAATGCGGCACCGGTCCGAAGCGGTCTATCAGCCGACGCCGGTACGCCTCCACCTGCTCGTCGTTGTGCAGGCCGTCCAGCTCGCGGTACAGCAGCATGCGCTCCGAGTCGCTCGGCACATACCGATCGGGGAAGTACAGCTCCAAGTCGCTCTCCAGCGCACAGTCGGAGACAAAAAGAAGACCCTCCCCCGTCCCCTCCCGTACAGGGAGGGGAGTAGATACCTTATCCCCTGCCTTTCCGCCTTGAGAGTAACCACTCCCCTCCCTACGGGGGAGGGGCTGGGGGTGGGGCTGGTGGAGGGGCTCCTCATTATTCAGTTCCACCACGGCCTGCTGCAGTATCTTCACATACGTCTCATAACCCAGGTCGGCAATGAATCCCGACTGCTCGGCACCCAGCAGGTTGCCGGCGCCACGGATGTCGAGGTCCTGCATGGCGATATGAATGCCGGAGCCCAGGTCGCTGAACTGCTCCAGGGCCTCCAGGCGGCGACGGCTATCCACGGGCAGTGCCGCCAACGGCGGGGCCAGCAGGTAGCAAAAGGCCTTACGGTTGCCACGGCCCACACGCCCGCGCATCTGGTGCAGGTCGGAGAGTCCGAAGTGGTGGGCGCCGTTGATGATGATGGTGTTGGCATTGGGAATGTCGATGCCGTTTTCCACGATGGTCGTCGAGAGCAGCACGTCGTAGTCGTAGTTCTGGAAGTCGAGGATAATCTGTTCCAGCTCCTCGGGCTTCATCTGCCCGTGGCCCACGGCGATGCGGGCGTCGGGCACGTACTTTCCGATCGTCTCCTTGATGCGCGTCAGGTCGCTGATGCGCGGACTGACGAAATACACCTGTCCGTTGCGCGACATCTCGAAGTTGATGGCATCGGCTATGATGTCCGGCCCGAAGGTGTGTATCTCCGTCTGTATGGGATAGCGGTTGGGCGGCGGCGTCTGGATGATGCTCAGGTCGCGGGCGCCCATCAGCGAGAACTGCAGCGTGCGGGGTATCGGCGTGGCCGACATCGTCAGCGTATCGACATTGGTCTTCAGCTGACGCAGCTTCTCCTTCGTGGAAACACCGAACTTCTGCTCCTCGTCGATGATGAGCAGTCCGAGGTCGCGGAATTTCACCGTCTTGCTGATGAGCTTGTGCGTACCTATTAATATATCTATCTTGCCGTCGGCCAGGTCTTTCAGGATGGCGGCGGTCTGCTTGGTGCTACGGGCGCGCGACAGATACTCCACCCTGACGGGCATGTCCTTCAGACGCGACGAGAAGGTCTGGTAGTGCTGATAGGCCAGCACCGTGGTGGGCACCAGCACGGCCACCTGCTTCGAGTCGCACGCTGCCTTGAAGGCGGCACGCACGGCCACTTCGGTCTTGCCGAAGCCTACGTCGCCGCACACCAGGCGGTCCATGGGCTGCGCACGCTCCATGTCGGCCTTCACGTCGTTGGTGGCCTTCAGCTGGTCGGGGGTGTCTTCGTAGAGGAACGACGCCTCCAGCTCGTGCTGCATGAACGAGTCGGCCGAGAAGGCAAAGCCGCGCTGCTGCCGACGGGCGGCATAGAGGCGGATGAGGTCGCGGGCGATGTCTTTCAGCTTCTGCTTCGTGCGCTCCTTCATGCGCTCCCACTGACCGGTGCCGAGGTGCGACAGGCGCGGCGGCTGTCCGCCGTCCTGCGACTTGTATTTCGACAACTTATACAGCGCGTGTATCGACACATAGATGCTGCCGCCGCCGTCGTAGATAATCTTGATCATCTCCTGGAAAGCCTCCCCATGCCCCTCCGAGGGAGGGGGTGTTTGGTTAGATAAAGAGGCGGCTTTCCTTCCACTTTTCATCACATCAGCCCCCCCTCCGTTGGAGGGGCCTGGGGAGGCCACTTGACGGTTTATCGGCATCCTTACCAGTCCGCCGAACTTGCCGATGCCGTGGTCGATGTGTACCACGTAGTCGCCCACCTCAAACTGCTGAATCTCCTTCAGCGTCAGGGCCACCTTGCCGCTGCGTGCCCGGTCGGAGCGCAGGCTGTATTTATGGAAGCGGTCGAAGATCTGGTGGTCGGTAAATATGCACACCCGCAGGTCGTGGTCCACAAACCCCTCATGCACCGTATGCTCCACGCCCTCGAAGCGCACGCCGCCGCCCCCGTCCAATATCTCGTGCAGGCGCTCCAGCTGCTTGCGGCTGTCTGCCAATATATACAGATGATACCCATCGTCAAGATACTGCCGCAACGACTGCTGCAGCAGCTCGAAGTTCTTATGGAACAGCGGCTGCGGCGCAACACGGAACGCGATGTGCCGCCCCTCGCCCCGCACCGGCGCACCGGCTGCCGCCCCTCTCGCCGTTGCCGCTTCAGCCGTTTTCGCCGCACCGGCTCCCCCTCCTGCCGCCAGCGTAATGCGCCTAAAGCCACCGGCCTCACGGGCGAACTGCGCTCCGCTGACCAGCTGCGCCTCTTTCTTCATCTCCACCAGGATGTCGTGCTGCTCCTGTTCGGTGGCGCCCTCCAGGCGTTCGGTCAGTGCCTGCTGCGAAAAGCCCTCTTCATAGACCCGCGCCACGGTGTCGCAGACATACGTGAAGTCGCGCACCACCAGCACCGCATCGTCCGGCAGGAACGACAGCAGCGACACCTTCTCTTCCACCGTCGCCAACTCGGGCACGATGGCCGCCTGTTCGCAACGGTCTTTCGACAGCTGTGTCTCCACCTCGAAGGTACGTATGGAGTCGATGTCGTCGCCGAAGAGGTCGATGCGGAAGGGCAGCTCACTGCTGTAGCTATAGACATCCAGGATGGAGCCGCGCATCGCAAACTGTCCCGGCTCATAGACATAGTCCACCTCGCGGAACCCCAGGTCGCGCAGCCGCCGTGCCGTGTCGTCAACGTCCAGCGTGTCGCCGCATCGCAGCATCACCATCCGGTCGTCCATCTGCTTCTTCGACACCACCAGCTCGGCCACCGCCTCCGGGTAAGTCACCAGGTACAGCGCCCCACCGTCGCCGCCTAATTTCTCATTTCTAATTCCTAATTTCTCATTTCTAATTCCTAATTTCTCATTTTCTCCATCCTCCCCGCCTTCCAGGTAATCATAATTTTTAATTTCTAATTTTTCATTTTTAATTTTTTCATTTTTATTTCTCCCGTTCAGCCTCGCCAGCACCTCCGTCCGCAGTATCTCGTTGGCGGCATCGCGCTGTCCGTACTTCACCGCCCTCCGGTAGCTCGACGGGAAGAACAGCACCTGCCCCTCGCCCAGCATCTGCACCAGGTCATGATAGAAGTAGCCGGCCTCCTCGCCGTCCTGTAGTATAAACACCACGGTACCCTGGATGGTTCCCTTCGCCGCCGCAAACGCCATCGGTGCCGACGAGCACATCAGTCCGTCGAGGAAAATGCGCTGCGCGCCCTTCTCCCCTATCGCTTTCGCCAGCTCCCCTACCTGGGGCAGCATGGCATACAGTTTCAACAAATCCTGAATATTCATACCTGTTTCTTTTTATCTCATGCTTCTTCACCATTCATCTGCTGGCAAATCTCTTCCGCCATACCGTTCAGCGCCACGCAGTCAGCCCTGCTCAGATGCCGTTTGCCCCCATCATACGGCCAAGGGCTCAGTATCAGCAGCCGTCCTGCGGCGCATGCCTCAAAGAGGTAATCAGCCGGTTTATAGTATTCTCTGAATCCATCGCCGGTCAGCAGCACGACGGGCCGTTGCTCCTTCAGCAATACCTCCATCACCTGCCTCTCCTGCATCGATATAAACGGTGATACCATCACCGTTCCTTTCCGTGCCATCAGCACCCTGCTGTTCATATAGTCCCTCAGCGCCTGCCGCTCTCCTCGCTCGGCCGCCTTCACCATCACGCTCCGTACATGCACCACATCATACCGCCGCATTGCCCCGCCGTCAGGGTGCTGCACCGCCCCGCCGTCTGGCCACTGCGTCAGCAGTGCCACATTTCCCACAGCGTCATATTTTCTATTTCCGATCACGATGTCTTTCTGCACTCTGAAAAAGCCCGGCTTCATTCTCTTGGTAGCCAGCCGCTGCGGGTTCATCTGCACATAGTGTATCATGGTTTGCAGCTGTCCTCGCCGCGACAGTGGCCTGATAAACGGCCGCTCCGTAAACACCGGGAATGGGAATCCCCCGCCCCCTTTGTCCATTGTTGCCGAATTTAATTCGGCAGAAACCGACGAAGCTCCCGAAGCCGAGGCAGAAACCGACGAAGCCCCCGAAGCCGAGGCAGGAACCGCAGAAGCCCCCGAAACCGAGGCAGAAGCCGAGGCAGAGCCCCCCGCCCCATTGCCCCCAGCCTCCATCCTCTGGCTATATGCTCTCCCCAGTTTCTTCACCCCCTGCCAATAGCCGCGCACGACGCTCCGTATGCTGGCCTTCATCACCTTCGTCACATACACCACGGCATGCAGATGGTCTGGCATCAGACAGAACTGCAGGATGCGAACCTCCGGATAATGCCTGCACATCACATACAGCTCATCCACCACGGCATTGCCCAACGCCGTGCGCTCTATGCGCGCCAGCGCAGGGTCGCCGTCAGGAATCACCAAGCGGCCCAGCAACGGCTCGCGCGAGGGCACCGTCAGCGTCACATGATACCCCCCGATGCCCCGCCATGCCGTCCCCGGCTCCTGCCAGTGCCAGCGTTCCTCTTCCGTCATGTCCTGTCTGCTTTGCGGTCCATGTCTCTTCGCTATCTGCGTGCAAAGGTACGAAATAACCAAGGAAAAAGGAAGGAAAAATTCTTTTTCTTTTCCTTTTTCTCTCATAAACGTTTGGCTATTACAATCTTTTGCCGTAACTTTGCAGCCAGAATAGCCATCTAAAGGACAAACCTTACTCATGAGCGACAGCATCGTCATCATTCCCACGTATAACGAGCGGGAGAACATTGAGAAGATCATCCGGGCCGTGTTCGGTCTGGAGAAACAGTTCCATATCCTGGTCATCGACGACGGCTCGCCCGACGGCACGGCAGCCATCGTGAAGGGGCTGATGGCACAGCCCGCCATGTCCGACCGACTGTTCATCATCGAGCGCAGCGGCAAGCAAGGCCTCGGCACCGCCTACATCACCGGCTTCCGCTGGGCCTTGGAGCACCGCTACGACTACATCTTCGAGATGGATGCCGACTTCAGCCACGACCCCAACGACCTGCCGCGCCTCTACAGTGCGTGCCACGACGAGGGCTACGATGTCGCCATCGGCTCGCGCTACGTCAGCGGTGTCAATGTGGTCAACTGGCCCATGGGCCGCGTGCTCATGTCCTACTTCGCGTCGAAGTATGTGCGTGCCGTCACGGGCTTCGACATCCACGACACCACGGCGGGCTTCGTGTGCTACCGCCGCCGTGTGCTGCAGACCATCGAGCTGGACAAGGTCCGCTTCCGTGGCTACGGCTTCCAGATAGAGATGAAGTTCACGGCCTACAAGATAGGCTTCCGCATCAAGGAGGTGCCCGTCATCTTCGTCAACCGCCGCGAGGGCACCAGCAAGATGTCGAGCGGCATCTTCGGCGAGGCCTTCTTCGGTGTCATGCGCCTGCGCTGGGACGGCTGGACGCGCCACTACCCCCGCATCGCCGACCGCTAAGCCACGGATTTTCGATTTTCACATGATTGATGTATCTACTCAGCACCTCTATTGTTTGGTCGGCCTGTGGCCTCAAAATTATAAGAAAATTGGATAGAAAATTATCAAAATAGGCTATGCATGCCCATTATTCTTATAATTTTGAAATAAATTTTCTTATAATTTTGAGCGA
>ODAI011997679.1_pt1 | contig 16078 bp, 13 predicted proteins | sample 1539321 | NCBI WGS metagenome assembly ODAI01 (sample SAMN02144231, study PRJEB22623) | gut metagenome | biome: sheep rumen | host: Ovis aries | place: New Zealand
GCCTTGATAAAAAGTGACTAACCTTGAAGAGTCAAAGCAGTCACTTTCTGCAAAGAATCTTATTCTCCGCGGCCAAGGGCAAAGGCTTTTTTGTTGAGTTCCAGGAACTGTGGCTTTACACATTCAGAGAGGGCTTCAAGCCATTCACTTTCGCTTATGTCTTTGTAATAGGTAGAAAAGCGTCCCATTAGGGCAATGTTTGCAGATTTGGAGGAGCCAGCCTTGAGGGCAAGGTCAAGGGCATCCATTGCGTCTACGTTTGCACCTGCGTTCTTCATTTTCTGAACGAGGCCATCCGGGTATTCTGCTGTACCTGTGATTACAGGCATGGGGTCTATTTGCTGTGTGTTTACGATTACGGTTCCGCCTTTTTTTAGGCAGTCAATGTAGCGGGCGGCTTCCAGTGTCTCGAATGAGATTATGTAGTCTGCCTCGCCTTTGTCTATTACGGGTGAATAAACCTTATCGCCAAAGCGTACGTATGTTACTACGCTGCCTCCGCGCTGGCTCATTCCGTGTACTTCGCTTACCTTTACGTCATATCCTTTTTTTAAGGCTACGCGGCCAAGCAGTTTGCTTGCCAAAAGGGATCCCTGTCCGCCTACGCCTACAATCATTACATTCGTTGTCATGCCATTAGAGTATTGCAGACGGGGATTTTTGTCAATGACGCAATATTAAGGAACACAGAAATCAATTTTGGGCTACGCTCCCAGTCAAACCCGTCTGAAAACCCGCGGTGTCGCGGAATAGGAAATTAAACTCGCTGCGCTCGTTCCGCTCCGTACCCGCAACGAAGTTTCAAGCTATGCGAGTTTTCAGCCGCATTTACCTTCCGCTGCACCCAAAATTGATTTCCAGTCTTTTTTGCATAGGAAAAATAAAAAAACAGATTTCCACTACATCTTTTTTGCTTACTTGCCACCATATTTTATGAAAATTGATTTCCGTGGGGAGGAATTTCTATGGCTTGACATTTGCATTTTATTTCGTTAACCTGTTAAAAATCATGGTTAACAAAAATCTTTCCACAAAGTGTTTTATTCTCCAAGCCTTGCGAAAAAGCAGTACACCTGTCTCTGGCGAAAGCATTGCGCAGGAATGCGGTCTTTCAAGAACGGCCGTTTGGAAAGCGGTGCAGGCACTGGTCTCTTCTGGCTATGGAATAGAAAGCCTTGCAAACGGATACGTCTTGCAAAAAGATTTGACGGACAGCATCTGCCCCTGGGAATTTGGCGCTAAGGAAAACCTTTTCTGCTATTACGGCACAACAGATTCCACTATGGTGCAGGCAAGAAAAGTCGTTCAAGAAATTCAATCTGGCGAAAAACTAAAAATCGTCATTGCAGACAAGCAGACAAAGGGAGTGGGGCAGAAGGGACGCTCCTGGAAAACCACAAAGGGAAGTCTTGCCTTTACCCTGATAACAAAAAGCGACTTACCAATCCTGTATTCAAGGCGGACTGTAATGGCCTGCCAGATAGCCCTTGTGAATGTGCTCAGAAAAAATTCCGGCAGAAATTTCTTTGTGCGCTGGCCAAATGACGTGTGGAGCGAGGAAGGAAAAGTTTGCGGCGTACTTGATGAACTTTATTCAAGCGGCGGCATCTGTTCCTGGCAGAATTTGGGTGTTGGCATAAATGTTTCAAGCCGTCCTTCAATTCAAAAGACAGACAGTGTTTTTAAAAAGGCAGAACCCGGAATAAGGCGCAAAATCATCGGCGATTTTATAACCGAATTTGAGCTTGTAAAAAAAGAGATTGCATCCGATACGGAAAACATTGCCCTCCATTGGAACAGCCTTTGCATGGACAGAAAAAAAGAATTCTATGCAAAAGATTCCGGCGTAAAGATGAAGTTTATGGGAATAGATTCTTACGGTTCAGCCATCGTGGAAAAGGATTCTGTTTGCAGGACAATTCCTTTTGGAACCTTTAGCTTTGAAAAAAATTAATTCAAAATAGGAGAAATATATGGAAAAGAAAAAGAGAGGCGCTGGCCTAATTTTAACATCATTGTTTGCAGCCCTAATCTGCGCGGGATGCTTTATACAGATTCCACTTCCGGGTGGCATACCAATTGTAATTCAGGACATGATGGCTTTTCTTTCTGGACTTTTGCTTGGTCCAATTTTGGGTTCCGCTGCTGTTCTTATTTTTATAATAATAGGATGTCTTGGGCTTCCTGTTTTTACAGGCAAGGCTGGAATAAGTGTTATTCTTGCAGGACCAACAGGCGGTTTTATAATAGGCTATCTTATTGCGGCTTTTCTTGGGGGACTTGTTCTAAGTCTTGCACTTCCACTTGGAAAAAAGCATGGCAAGGCTAAGCAGTTTGTCTGGATAAGCGTGGCAGCCTTTCTTGCAACCGTGGCCGCATTTGCCTCTGGGCTTGTTGGCTTTTCACTTGTAACGCAAAAAACCGTCTTGCAGAGTATTCCTATTGTTGTGCTTCCCTTTATTCCGGGCAACATAATAAAGCTTGTGGCATGCGTTTTTCTTACAAAGAAATTCCGCCCTGTAATTCATTCTTACCTTAACTAGATTTTTATGCAGCAGATATTAAAGATTGAAGGGGTAAGCAGACTTTTTTCCGAAGGAAGCCTTGCCCTAAAAGATGTAAGCTTTTCTGTTAACTCAGGGGAATTCATTGTGCTTGCGGGGTCAAACGGTTCAGGTAAGACTGTTCTGATGAATCTAATTTCCGGCTTGGACTTTCCAACGCAAGGAAGCATTTCTTTGCAGGAAGGAGTGAAGGTTGGACTTGTCTTTCAGGATGCGGATGCCCAGATACTTGGAGAAACCCCGGAAGAAGACGTTTCCTTTGGTGCAAGGAACTGCGGCTTAAAAAAAGATGCTCTAAAGGAATGTGTGGAAAAGTCATTGGATTCCTGCGGCCTTTTGCAAAAAAAAGATTTCCCTGCAAGACAGATGAGTGGCGGTGAAAAGAGGCGGCTTGCTGTTGCGGGAATTCTTGCAATGAATTGTTCGCTGATTATTTTTGATGAGCCCTTTGCAAACTTGGACTACGAAGGAGTAAGGCAGGTTTGCGCAATTCTAAAAAAGCTAAAGTCCCAAGGAAAGACTGTGATTGTTCTTACCCACGAACTTGAAAAAATACTTGCCCTTGCGGACAGGTTTTTAATTCTTAACAAGGGAAAGCTTTGCTTTGACGGAAGCGTAGAGGAAGGTCTTAGCCTAAACCTTGAGCAGTATAGCATAAGGAATCCCCTTTGTTCCTATACCAAGGTGGAGGACTTACTGTGGCTGTAAATTTGTTTTCCTACCAAAGGGGAAGCTCTCTCCTTCACAAGTGCAATGCCTTGGCAAAGATTTTCTTTCTTACTGCATTTTGCATATTCATATTTGTTGGCGCAAAATGGATGAGCCCTTTTTTTATTGCAAGGACGGCTGCCTGTGTTTTTGTTCCGCTTTTGTTGCTTTTTCTTTCCGGCCTTAGCCTAAGGATTTTTTTTAACCTCTGGCCTGTAATTCTTACCGGGGTTTTTGTTACTGCCTTCCGCTCTTTTGACCTTCCAGCCTTTTCTTTTAACAGGGAGGGATTTTATTCTGGTTGCATTTATGCCCTTAACTTTTTTATGGCAGCCCTTGCTTCTGGCATTGTATTTAAAACAACTTCTCCACTACAGATAAGGGAAGGCCTTTGCAGAGTGGAAGATGCCCTTGCAAAAATTTTCCCCTTCGTTAAAAAGCTGAACCTTGCCCTTGCCATTTCCCTTACAATAAATTTTCTTCCTTCAATTTTTGAATACTGGAACAAGACTGGGCTTGCCTGCAAAGCGAGGTTGCCTAGTTCAAAAAAAAATCACTTTGGAATAAGGATTTTTACCGCACACCTTTCTGCTTTCTTTTCTTGTCTCTTGTACCGGGCAGAAACAAGCAGAAGGGCTGTTCTTAACAGGAGCTAACAAAGATTAAAATGAAAAACATAGTTGAAGAACTTAAAGAAAAAATAATTGCTTGTGACTATAAGGTAAATTTTGAAGAGGCACTTTCTCTTTATTCATTTGAAGATGCAGGCCAACTGTTTTCTGCGGCCAATCAAATTAGGATGGCAAAGTGCCCAAGGGAAACAAGCATCTGTTCCATAATAAATGCCAAGCAGGGGAATTGCGGTGAAGACTGCAAATATTGCGCCCAGTCATGCAGGTGGAAGACTTCCTGCAAACCTTCTGGTCTGATTGGACTTGAAGAAGCCGTGGAAAAATGCAGAAAGGCTTTGGACTTTAAGGTGCCAAGGCTTTCTCTTGTTACTGCTGGCCGCGCTCTTATTGGAAAGGATTTTCTGCATCTTCTTGAATGCTTTAGGGCAATTTCCAAACAATGCCCGGGGTTAAAAACTTGCGCATCGCTTGGCATTATTTCTTACCAGCAGATGTTGGACTTAAAGGCTGCGGGAGTTGTGTGCTACCACCACAACCTTGAGACAAGCAGGGAATTCTTTCCGAATATTTGCACAACACATACTTGGCAGGAAAGAATGGACACCCTTCTTGCGGCAAGAAAGGCAGGGCTTGAACTTTGCTGCGGTGGAATCATAGGCCTTGGAGAGTCCCGTTCTGACAGGATAAAGCTTGCCCTTGAATTGCGTTCCGTAGACCCTGAGTCCATTCCTATAAACGTCCTAAGCCCAATAAAGGGAACGCCTCTGGAAAATGCAGAGGCACTTGGTAAGGAAGAAATCCTTCGTACCATAGCAGTATTCCGCTTTATATTGCCACATTCAACTTTGCGCATGGCGGCTGGAAGAAAGAGCCTTGGTGCAAACGGTCGCGATGCCTTTTTGAGCGGGGCAAATGCCCTTATCTCCGGCGACCTGCTTACAATACCCGGTTCAACAAATGTGGATGACCTTGAGATGTTGCGCGAACTTGGTTTTGCAGTAGAGGGGTGACTTCTTGCTTGTGACAGACCCTGAAACAAGTTCAGGGTGACGGCCGTTCGCTTTGCGAGCTACCGAGTTACTTCGTAACTCGCGGATTTATTTGCTAACACCAATCAGCCTTGGGGCGTTGCGGGGCTTTGCAAAGAGGTTGCCCCGCAGAGGGGGTAGGCCGCAACGAAGTGCGGGCGCAGGGGGAGTCTTCCCCCTCCTTGTTGAATAAAAGAAGTTTTCCATATATACTCTTAGAAAACGCGGGGGATATATGCCAACAGTAACACTTCTTTCAAGCCAGGTTTCAGAATCCATACCTGACAAAGCTCTATTAAAGGACAAGCGCCATCTTACGGCAAAAGAAGTTTACGTATTGATTCAGAACCGCAACGTTAGTTCTGATCCGGACTGGCAGAATGTGTGGGTTAGTGCAAAACCCGGAGAGTTTTTCCCAGAACAGATTATTCAGAGTGAATTTTCCGGCTGGGTTGTACTCGGTTCAATAAGGCCTGCAACCCTAAAATTTCATGACCTTGAACTAAAGACCGGCATTTACCGTTCCTTCCTAAAAAATGTTGCAACAGGCGATGACTGCGTTATGCACAACGTTAGCTACCTGGAAAACTACCGCATTGCAAACCGGGTCCTTCTTTTTAACATTCAGGAAATGTCCTGCACCAACCATTCAAAGTTTGGCGAGGGAATTCTAAAGGAAGGTGAGGCAGAAAAAAACAGGATATGGATTGGTGTTGGTAACGAAAACAATGAGCGCGGCGTCCTTCCCTTTACAGACATGATTCCTGCGGACGCTTTCCTTTGGTCACGCTACAGGGAAGACAAGGCTCTTATGAAGGGCTTTGTGGATCTTACCGAATACGGCAACGACAAAAAGTGCAACACCTACGGAATAGTAGAAGATGATGCCGTAATCAAAAACTGCACTTTGCTAAAGGATGCAAAAATTGGCCGCAACGCTTACATAAAGGGAGCCTTTAAGCTAAAGAACATAACCGTCCTTTCTTCCGAAGACGAGCCAAGCCAGATTGGAGAAGGTGTTGAGCTTGTTAACGGAATAATGGGTTACGGAAGCCACGTCTTTTACCAGGCTGTTGCAGTGCGCTTTGTAATAGGAAGAAACTGCCAGCTAAAGTACGGAGCCCGCCTTTTGAATTCCGTGCTGGGAGACAATTCAACTGTTTCCTGCTGCGAGCTTCTTAACAACTTGATTTTCCCCTTCCACGAGCAGCACCACAATTCATCCTTTTTGATTGCATCTACAGTGATGGGGCAGAGCAACATTGCAAGTGCCGCCACAATTGGAAGCAACCACAATTCCCGCTCCCCTGACGGAGAGATGGTTGCGGGCAGGGGCTTCTGGCCGGGCCTTTGCTCAGACTTTAAGTACGACTCTTATTTTGCAAGCTTTGTCCTTGCCGCCAAGGGGTCATACCAGAACGAGCTTAACATAACATATCCATTCTGCCTGCTTACGCCTCCTGATACGGATTCCAATTACGGGCACCCATGCGCGGTGCACATAATGCCGGGCTACTGGTTTCTCTACAACATGTATGCTGTTGTCCGCAACAAGTACAAGTTTGCTTCCCGCGACAAGCGTTTTGTTAAGGTACAGACAATAGAGACAAACCCATTTGCACCAGACACGATTCAGGAAGTGCTAAAGGCAATCCATAGGCTTATAGAGCTTACATCCCGCTACCTAAAGCTTCCTGCAGACCAGTCAAAAAAGATGACCCTTTCCAACCCAGACCCCCAGCTGCTTGAAGAATACAGGGCAAAGGCTTATTTAAAGACCGGGGACGAACTTCTTCAGCTTGCCAAGGATTACCTGCACCAGAACCAGGATGCAAAGTTTGTCCTTACGGATGACCGCTGCCAGAAAAAATATGGTGCCCTTATCTTTAAGCCTGCCCAGGGCTACAAGGAGTACAGGCGCATTGCAAAGTATTTTGCCGCAGACTGCCTTATTGAATGGGCAAAGGGCAACAATGCGGATGGTGACGGTGTGCAAAGCCTTACCCGCGAGCAGCTTAATCGTATAGAAGAAATTCCCCTCTACACAAAGTGGATTAATGCCGGTGGACAGGTTATCCCGGAAGAAAAGGTTATGGAGCTTTTCCAAAAGATAAAGGAAGGGAAAATTGTCTGTTGGCAGCAGGTTCATGAATTCTACAATGAATGCCAGGCCCACTATGTTGAATACAAGGCCCGCTATGCAATACACATTTTGTCCTACCTCTATTCAATTCCGGTAAGCGAATTTACACCCGCCATCTTTAGGAACATAATGAATGACGTTGCATACGTTTCCCTTAACATGCTGGAGTCTTCCATTACGTCCCGAGACAAGGACTATACGGACTTCTTCCGCACAATAACATTCCGCAACAGGGATGAGATGGAGGCGGTTGTAGGCAAGTTGAATGAATCCGGATTCCTAAAGGAACTTAAAGTTGCAACTGAACAGTTTGACTCAGACTTGGAAAAACTGTTCAGGCTTTTGGTTTAGCAAAAACCAGTCTGCGCTTTTTCTGGATTTCTACAAGTTGAGCTTTTACAAGAGCCGCTTCTTTTCGTTTGTGTCCAGGTTAAAGCTGCGTTCTGCCGCAACGGTTGAAGGCGGTCCGTGCCCCGGCATTATAACGGTTCCATCAGTCTGCGAGTAAATCTTTTTTTCTATGTTGTCGCAAAGCATCCGCTTAAAGTAGGAACCGGATGTTTCTCCGATGATTCCCGAAGTGATTACGTCTCCAGTAAAGAGGATGTCCCCAATCTTAAAAAGCATGCTGTCGGAAGCGTGCCCCGGTACGGAGTAGTATTCAACTTCCAGCCCTGCAACCTTAAGGTGGCCGTCTCCATGGATTACGATGGACTTGCTGCCTGCAATCTCGTAGTCAGCCGCATAGACGTATGGGGAATAGATTTTTTTTAGAGTTGTAAGCGGACGGATAAGGCTTTCCCTGTTGTGGGTTATAAGAACTCCAGTAAGCTTGTAGCCGCCTTTTTCTATCTGGTTTATAAGCTCTTCCGAAACAACGACCGGGTCTATGATAAGGGCTTCCATAACCTTGGGGTTGTCGTTAACAACGAGGTAACTGTTGGTAAATTCATCAAGGCAGAGGTGAAAGTAAATCTTCAAAGGAATACCTCCTTTTGGTCATCTTCGTTCCTTGGCATTAGAACGTCGTCCATGTCCTGGTACTGAATTCCAAAGTCGCCCATAAGCCCGCCCTTGTTGCGGTCAAGAAGCGATTCCCTTGTGTTGGAAAGCTTGAATCCCACGCCCTCCCTCATGGACTCGTAGAAGACAGTCTTTTTTAGGTTGCAGTTGTTCATGGACGTGTTTATGAGCATTGCCTTTATAAAGCGGCTGTTATAGAGGTCTGAATCGTCAAAGCTGCACTGGTAGGCGGTGATTCCGTTAAAGTTGTTGTGAATCATGTCGCTGTTGGTAAAAAGCACGTGCACAAATTTGGAGCCAGCAAAAGAGCAGAACTGGGTGTTGCCGTGCAAAAAGCTGCAGTCGGTAAAGACGGAAAAGTCCAGCATGCACATGCGAAGCCTTATGTTATCTCCGTGAAGGTTTGAAAAAGTGCAACGCTGGAGGTTGCAGCCGTAGAAACGCTTGCCGGAAATATTCAAGTTTTCTATTTTTAGCCCCTCTGCATTCATGCCGATTATCCTGTCGTGGCTTTGCAGGTACTTGTAGATGTTTTCTCTTACAAAATCTTTGTCTGGGCTGTGCTCCAGGCACCAATTCTGGTCTTCCATTATGTTTCCGTTCTCATCGTAAAGCGTAATGGCTGGTTTTGTGCATCCTGGGCACTGGCATTTGTGAAAAGCGTACATACAAATACTTTACGGTATTGAAATCATTTAGTCAAATGGTTAAAATTGAATCATGTGCTGGAAATGCGGAAAAACCGTCACTTTGGAAACTGTCTCCAGGGCCTCTGAATGTCCTGAATGCCACTCGGACTTGCATTCGTGCAGGAATTGCCTTTTTTACGAGCCGGGAAGCTATCACGACTGCCACGAAAGCGCGGAGGAACTTGTAGCGGACAAGGAAAAGGCAAACTTTTGCGACACCTTCCGCATAAAAAGGGAGTGGGCTGGCGCTGGTGCCATAAATTCCGCTACCCAAAAAGCACAGGACGCGAAAAAAGCCTTTGAGTCTCTTTTTGGCTGATGGCGGCTTTCTGAACGGTAATAAAAATGAACACTTCTACAAGACCTTATATTGACTTTGCATTCTTGGACAGCGGAACTGGCGGAATTCCCTACATGCTTGAGCTAAAGGAAAAATCCCCTCAAAGCCGCTGCATCTATTTGGGAGACACCTTGCACTTTCCCTACGGTGAAAAATCATCCGAGCAAATTTTGTCATGCGCCTCTAGTGCGGTAAAACTCATCGTGGAAAAATGGAATCCCCGTGCAATTGTGGTTGCCTGCAATACAATCAGCGTAACGACCCTTCCAGAATTGCGCTCTGCCTTTCCCTCCCTTCCAATCGTGGGAACTGTTCCCGCAATAAGACTTGCCGCAAGGGTAACCAAAAACAAAAGGATAGGGCTTCTTGCAACAAACGCCACCGTGCGCCATCCCTACAACCAAAGGCTGGTAAGCGAATTTGCAAGCGACTGCCAGGTATTTTTGCGCGGCGACCCGGACCTTGTCTCTTTTATAGAAGAAAAACTTTTTACCTCGTCAATGCAAGAAAGAATGGATGCCGTAAAACCTGCGGTAGACTTTTTTGCACAAAATGGCTGCGACACCATAATCCTTGGCTGCACCCACTTTACCCACATTGCAAAAGACATTCAGGCTGCGGCAGGAAAGGACGTGCGCGTTGTGGACAGCAGGGAAGGGGTTGCAAAGCAGGCCCTTAGGGTAGAGCAAGCTGGTAGCGGAGGCATGGAAAGCCAAAAATCCCTGCCCCAAGACATGGCCTTCTTTGTAACAGCTGCAACGCCGCTTCAGGAAGCGGAATACAAAACACTTTGCAAAAATTTTGGAATCCCCTGGGGGGGTATCATCTAGCTAGTTTTTCTTTCTTTTTCTGGAGCGGCCTTCTTGGTAAAACTGCCCCTTCGGGATTTGTCTTGTTACGGGCTTTGCGGGGCTTGCCTTCCGGCCGGTACCCTTCGGGTACTTGCTTCGCAACCCCTCCAATCCCGGCTAGGTTTTGTTTGCGGAAGGAATATGCTAAGAAGATATTGTTGCAATGACAGATGCTGTCTTCCCCGGTTTTGCTGGGAAAAGTCTTGTTGGCAAACTTGGGAAGGGGACTGCTTACTGTTTTGTTATTGTAAAGGTGCTACCAGCTGTACTGTTTTTTGCGGCATTAAAGAATGCGGTGGCATCTGTGTATGTTGTTGTACCGACTCTTCCTGTGAACGATAGACCTGAGGCGATGCTTATGGTGTAATTGACGTTTTCGATTTGTATGTCTTTATGGCTTGTTGAATCAAATGAAAGTGTTCCACTTGATGTTGTGTTAAAAGTCAGGTTTATTTGTCTGCCTGCAGGTCCTGTGAACTTAATGCCTCCATGGTTGCTGGCAGTTAGCGAATTTGTTCCTGTAAGATATATGGTTGCATTTATGTTGCCAGAAGCGGCATTTAATGTAAGTGCACTGTGATTTGCAACTGATGGTTTTGTCAGATTTTTTAATGTGATATTGTTATTAGATGTTGTGATATATATTTCGGTACTATATGCTCCCCCTACATAGGTTGGTGAAGAGCCTATATTAATTTCTCCGCTGGATTGTTGTATGATTGTATGTAGTTTACCGTCGTCTCCTATTGTCCATGCATTTCCACTTGCGTCATTTGCCACTGCAAATTTTGCGCAGGCTGCCGCCATAGAATCTGATCCCAGTGGATTAACTATCACTTTGCTTGTGTCATAGTTTAGGGCATTGCCGTTTACAGGTGTTATGGTTGCTGCTGGGGTTGCGGTAAGGCCGCCTTTTGCCTGTATCCATGCATTTTGAATTTGTGAGCATACTTTTCCTGCATTTGCGCCACCTTCCATTTTTAGGTAACCGCTGCTTTCTATGCTTACGTCGTAATTTCCGTTTGAGCTTATTGTTCCGCCGTACATATATAGTGTTGCGCTTGCTGAACTTACAATTACTCCGTTACCATGATATCCTCCTATACCTGAGTTGTTTGAAATTAAAGAGCCTGAGTATGTTTCAAGTTTGCCAGATCCGACTTCAAGTTCTGCTCCGCCGCAACTGTTGTTGCTGTAGTTGTATTTTATACTGCCGTACAGTTTGACTATTCCACCTGCTATGTATATTCCGCCTCCTCGTGATGTACCATGGTTGTTGCATACGGATGGAGATGAGGCAGATGCTGTGCCTATGCTGACATTTCCACCGGCAACATATATTCCTCCGCCTTTACTATTTGTTCCCTCGTTATTGTCGGCAATGTTAAATGAAACTTTTGAGCTTCCTTCCATGTTGAATGTTCCTGCCTGTACGTAAACACCACCTCCGTTTTCTGTAGCCATGTTTCTGCCGTCTGTGGACTCGCTTGCATAACCTGTGCTATTAGAACTATATTTTCCTACAACTGCGTTTCCGCTTAATGTTACCGTTCCGTTATTTAGATATATTCCACCACCGTTCTTTGATTTGCAGCCGGAAACTTTTCCGCTGAGCGTAAGGGTTGCGCTTGTGCCATAGCCTTTGTCTACAAAAATACCACCACCCATTGCTCCTGATTTTGAGGAGTTGTCACATCCTTCAATGGTGCTGTTTTCATCTATTGTGGCTTCTGGGGTATATCCAGATATTGGTGCAGCTATGTAAAGTCCTGCGCCTGGTGTTGCTCCGCCTCCTTTAAGTGTGCTGCCTTCCATTGTAACCTTTCCGTTTTTGCACCAAATGCAGCGTGTGTTGCTGTTTCCTTGCAGAATGGTTTTTTTGAGCGTAAAGTCTTTTGTGGTTTCTACAAGGCTTGTCATGTTACCATCTATTGTAACTGTGTGCTTGGTTGTAGAAGAAGATGCTATTGTTAAAACACCATCTGGAACTATTGTTGTGGAAGATTTCCATGTCTTTGCGGTAGAATCCGTGGAGTTGCCAAGGTAGAAGGTTGCGGCTGCAGATGTGCTAAAAATAGGGGATGATGATGTAACGAATGACTGAAAATCCGTTGTTCCGCTGCCGGGGTTGTTGAATCTTGCGAACTGGTTGGAAGATGGCATACAAACAGCGTCTGCCTTTCCGTTTGATGTTGTGGTGTCATCATAGAATGCGTTGTCTCCATTGGGGAATCCTGTAGCACCGTAGCCTATGTATACGTTGTTGCCGTTGCCGCCGCCAGTAACTGTATTGCCGGTGATTGAGCCTCCTGTTATATTAATTGTTCCTGTCAGAATCAATCCGCCTCCGTTTGCATTCGTGCCGGAAGCCGTGTTGCCTGTGATAGAGCCACCTTTCATGTTAAATGTTGCTCCGCCGTCAACAAAGACTCCTCCTCCGTTGCCGGAAGCGGTGTTGCCGGTTATAGTGCCACTTTGTATTGTAAATGTTCCTCCGTTTAAAACATATACGCCTGCGCCGAATTGATTACTTCCTTTTTTTAGCGTAATGTTTTGAATTGTTACATTGGCACCGTTTCGCACATATAAAACGCGTCCTTTTTGGTTTGCATCTATTGTGGCATTATCTCCTTCTCCAACAATTTTAAGGTTGCCAATAGAGCTTGGTACGTCTATAAAGGCATTCCCGGAAATGCTTGTTGCCTTGATTGTTCCTACAACATGCAGTTCCCATGGTGTTGTCTCACTGATGCTGTGGATGCTGGTGTTGGCAAGTTCTTTTAGGTGGGCCATGGCGGCTCCTGCTGTTTGGTAGGGATGCTCGGATGTTCCGTTTGCGGTGGCATCTTCGCCGCTGGAAGAAAGGTAGACAGACCGGTACACGAATGTCTTTACGCAGTCTGCTGTTACAATAAATTGTCCGCTAGAAGAAATGTGTGGGGCTGTGCTTTTTGTCCATTGGTTTGTGGTAAGCTCCGGGTAGACCGCAATGTATTCCGTGCAGGAGTAGAGCGGGATGGTGCTTGAGTTGTTTTTGTAGAAGGAGATTGTAAGCGGATATATGCCTGCGTCTGCGCTACCGTTTAATACATATTCGTTTGTTGCTCCTGAGCCTTGGTTTTCGCTTGATGAAAAAGCAGGGCAGCTGTATTTGACCCAGGCGATTCCTGTGGTGTTTTCCCATTTTACGGTAAGGGCTATAGTGCCGCTTCCTTCTGTGGAAGGTGCAAGTGCCAGGTTTGCGCTTGTGTCCGGTCTTGACTTGGAAAGTGTTGCAGTAACAGTTTGGCTTTGCATTATGGGTGTGTCATTTCCTTCTTGGTTTGCGTATGCCGTGATTTGCCATGTTCCTGCCGAGAGGGTGTTGTTGAAAACATAGGATTTTTGGCTTTGGTTTACATCTGCCCATTTTGTTGCGCCGTCAGACGGGCGGTAGGCCTTTACCGAATATGTAAGGCTACCTATTGTTGGTATTGCGTTGCGCTGAGATTGTTCCTGTGAACTGCTGTTAAGGCTGGGGTCTGCCGTGGCGTTTGCCATGCTGAATGTTCCCCTAAGGCTTAGGCCTTCTGCCTGGTGGGCTGTGGCTGCCTCTGGTTCTGAAGGAGATGTTATGCCTGAGCAAGATGAAAGAAGAGCCAGGGCAAGTGTGGCTAGAGTGGCGGAGAATAGTGTAAAAAACTTTTTTTTCATGGAAACCCCCTTTGTGGGAATGACTCTATACTATATTATATTATACGGCAGATTTTGTGAAATTCAAGTGGAATATTGATTTTTGTGGTGGAAAAAGGGGCTGGTGGGGGGAACGGCCCTTCGACTGGCTCAGGGACCGTAGGGGGCAAAATAGATCTAGCCCCGACAGTAAGGGACCGCCCTTCGACAGGCCGCTGGACGCTACGCTGCGAGTGCAGGGACCGGAGGGGGGCAAAATAGGTCTAGCCCCGACAGTAAGGGACCGCCCTTCGACAGGCCGCTGGACGCTGCGCTGCGGGTGCAGGAACTGAGTGGGCGTAAAGAGCTGGGTGGAGCGGTACAGACCCTGAAACAAGTTCAGGGTGACGGACTTCGTTCAGGTGACGGACTTCGTTCAGGGTGACGGACTTCGTTTGGGGTGGGGCAAAAGAAGCCTAGCCCCGACAGTAAGGGCGCGGAACGCGTTGCCGTAAGGCAATGGAGGCGGGAGCCGGAACCCTGAATGGCGGGTAACAAGGGGCATGGCTGTCGATTTTAGCCAAGAAATGGGGCGGTTTTAAAGCATTGTGCTCCAGATTAAATTAGAGGCCTGTATTTGCCAAAGCCTATTGAACGATTTTGAAAAAAGAGTTATATTTTCTTGTAAGAATTTCTTTTTTAGGAGATATATTATGGCTAATGTTAGAGTTGCTATTAACGGTTTTGGTCGTATCGGCCGTTTGGCTTTCCGCCAGATGTTCGACGCTGAGGGTTATGAAGTTGTTGCAATCAACGACCTTACAAGCCCAAAGATGCTTGCTCACCTTTTGAAGTATGATACCGCTCAGGGTGGTTTCATGGGCCGCATTGGTGAAGGAAAGCACACTGTTTCAGCTACAGACGATTCAATCATCGTTGATGGCAAGGAAATCAAGATTTATGCAGAAAAAGATGCAGTAAACTGCCCTTGGGCTGCAAACAAGGTTGACGTTGTTCTTGAATGCACAGGCTTCTACACATCAAAGGAAAAGTCAGAAGCTCACATCAAGGCTGGTGCACGCAAGGTTGTAATTTCTGCTCCTGCAGGTAACGATCTTCCTACAATTGTTTACAATGTAAACCACAAGTCTCTTAAGCCAACAGATACAGTTATTTCTGCTGCTTCTTGTACAACAAACTGCCTTGCTCCTATGGCAAAGGCTCTTAACGACTATGCTCCAATCCAGTCTGGTATTATGAGCACAATCCACGCTTACACTGGCGACCAGATGATTCTTGACGGTCCTCAGAGAAAGGGTGACCTCCGCCGCTCACGCGCAGGTGCTCAGAACATCGTTCCTAACTCAACAGGTGCTGCAAAGGCTATTGGTCTTGTAATTCCTGAATTGAACGGAAAGCTCATCGGTTCTGCTCAGCGTGTTCCAACACCAACTGGTTCAACAACTCTTCTCTTTGCTGTTGTAAAGGGTAAGAACATCACTAAGGAAGGAATCAACGCCGCTATGAAGGCAGCTGCAACTGAGTCTTTCGGCTACAACGAGGACGAGATTGTTTCTTCTGATGTTATTGGTATGAAGTATGGTTCTCTCTTTGATGCCACACAGACAATGGTTTCTAAGATTGACGATGACACATATCAGGTAGAAGTTGTTTCTTGGTACGACAATGAAAACAGCTATACTTCACAGATGGTTCGCACAATTAAGTACTTCTCTGAATTGAAGTAGGATTTGCTTGTTTAGCTAACTAAAAACTCCGCTTCGGCGGAGTTTTTTTATGCTGTTTTCATTGTCGTGCTATAAAATCCGGATTTTTCTTGCGAAAAACCCGGAGCACGATGCTACGCACCTGCTTGCATCGTGGGTACGACAATGAGAACAGCTACACTGAACAGACATTTTCGGGAAAAAGGTCGCGAGTGGCGCAGCGACCGCCGAAAATGCCGAGTGCCCCTGCACGAGGAGTAGCACAATTAAGTACTTCTCTGAATTGAAGTAGGATTTGCTTGTTTAGCTAACTAAAAACTCCGCTTCGGCGGAGTTTTTTTTACTGTTTTCATTGTCGTGCTATTAACTCCGGATTTTTCTTGCGAAAAACCCGGAGTACGATGCTACGCACCTGATTTGTTGAAACTACAAACAATGCCTCTGATTTTGCAGGGGGCTTTTTTTTGCAGAAAATGTGTCTTTGTTGGTGGTTACGCGATAAGTTGATAAAAAGATTGCCGTGTCGAGCATGGCAATGACAGTGAGTGCTCTTTGCGTGGCAATGACAGTGAGGGGGCTTGGCATGGCAATGTCGGGTAGGCCTTGCGTGGCGGTGGCATGAGGCCGGATTGGAAGGGCGTGTGGTAAAAATTGCCTCCTTGCAATTTTTACCCATGAGTTTTCCTTTGGAAAACTCACCAGTTTTTTAGTAAAGAGATGAC
>ODAI010512039.1_pt1 | contig 16077 bp, 20 predicted proteins | sample 1539321 | NCBI WGS metagenome assembly ODAI01 (sample SAMN02144231, study PRJEB22623) | gut metagenome | biome: sheep rumen | host: Ovis aries | place: New Zealand
ACTGCATTTGAGATTCAGAGAAAAAATCCTGCATACAATAATAACCTAAGCCCTTGGGAATTATCTGAAAAAGCAAAGCTTGATGATGAGGCTATGAATATTCTGGATTCCTGGGTAATTAAGCACGATGTAGGTACAAGAAGAGAATCAAATATTCTTAAGGTCTCACTCACAATCGCAAACATGGATGGTCGGGAAATTATTTCTAAGGATGATGTCCTGGAAGCAATTTCATATTCGAAAACTTTTGGACTGGCAACTAATTAGGAGGATGCCATGAATGAAAATTATACAATCAGAAGACAGGAAAACTATAAAGATTATGAACGTATCATGTTCTGTATTAAAGCTCTTGGTAAGGAATCTGATCCAAATTTTACACATTTTGTACATGTAGAAAACGGAAGAACAGGAAGCCGTATTATTGGAACTGATGGAAAGCGCCTTCACTTTGCAAATCTTTCTATCAAGATTCCTGCAGGAAACTATCAGCCTGTTATCAAAGATTATTCAATTTCTTTTGGACCATCGAAAGAAATTGCTTTTCCTGCCTGGAAAAATGTGGTGCCGGAAGATGCCGATTACAAAGGACTTTTGCAGCTTGAAGGAATCAACAGCGGAAGTAAGGTTGAACGTGATGAACGGTTTACCAATATTTACTGCTCATTTCTGTTTGATACTGGGTTCAATGTAAACGTTGGTTATATCAAAGATTTACCAACAGCCAACTGGAAAATCTTCACAAAGAAAGGCCGCAATAATCTGGTTCTCTTGAAGAATCTTAAGGATGAACAGAATCAGTTTGCTGTATTTGTTCCGGTAAGTGCATAGGGGAGGGTAGAGTATGCAGAATGGAATCAGCAGAACTTTAGCTGTAAAAAATATTCTGGATGGCCTTGTAAGAGAAATCATTTCCGGCGGTGCTGTCAGATATGTTACAGACAAAGTACAACGCTTTGATAACGGTGATACGGTAATACCGCTAAGAAGTTGGTCTATGTGTAATCAGATGATTGCCTTCTTCTACGGAACAAGAGATGCCAGAACATTTAATTCCTGGAAAGATGTAGGAAGATTTCCGAAGAAGGGTAGCCATGCATTCCAGATTGTAGCTCCATTGTTTAAGACTGAAAAAGATGAAGCCTCAAATGAAGAAAAGCAGGTGCTTTCTGGATTCCGTCTTATCAATGAGTTTCGTGTGGAAGATACAGAAGGCGAAGAACTTCCTTATCAGACACGCATGAAGAAACTGAAAGTTGAAGAGCTTCCATTAATTGATGTTGCTTCAAAACTTGGAATAAAAGTTCAGGCAGATTTGTGCGGTTCAGCAGAAGGAAGCTTTTCACCTTATGAAAGACTTATCCGTATGAACTGTACTGACAAGCAGGTGTTCCTTCATGAGTTGAGTCATGCCGTAATAGCAGAAATCAAAAAGAAAGAAAAAGTAAAACTTGATTATGGATTTGAAGAAATCTGTGCAGAGTTGAGTTCTGCTTTCTTAGGTTCTCTTTACGGAGTGGATGTGGATCTGCAGCAGACTAAGGCCTACATACATGGATGGGCAGGAAAAGGTCATGTTGCATGGAAAGTAATTGAGGCCGTTGAATGGGTAGAAAAAGTCTACCAGTTCATCGAAAACGTCAAAAACAATAATTCGCAGAAGGAGGAAAAAGCTATGCAAAAAACTACAAAGGTTGCTGCAAAGCAGCCAAATGTCCTTCCGTTTAAGACAGAGGACTTTAAGGACAGAACACAAATTTACAATCCAAGAATTGGAAAATGGGTAAAACGTGATTCTAAGACAGGACTTTTTACATCGGTAAAAGGTGATGGAAAACCTTTTAATCGTGTAAAGATAGAGGACAATCCATTCCTTGAAGTTGCAAAGACATTACCTGAAGACTTGCCTCCAGCAGCTTGAAGGACATGACTGACAGACAAAAATATCGGGCCGCCTTTTTCAGGGCGGCCTTATTTATTGGAGGAAAAAATGGGACATGTAACAAGATACGGAATTAAGGTTGATACCTCTGATTTCAGGAAGTTCTGGCATGAAACTGTGGCTTACAATCGAGACGGCTGTTCAAGCATTTACATCATTCCTTTTCATAAAGGGAAATGTACGGCTTCAGTAATTAAAAGATTTTTCAAACAGAAAGAAAACAGGAGCGATCCTAATTCTTACTGCGTGAATGCTTATGATTGTGGCACCAAAGGTTATGAAGCAGTCAGAATTGTTTCTAGAATCGTGAACCATAAAAGAACGAAAGTCCAGGAAGTCAAAGAGTATAAATCAAAGCCTTCTAGAGTTTTGAAAGGAGCTACGCTTCGTGAAGTACATACTTTCATAGTGGACTACGATTACCGCGATTATGATCCGCTGGAGCATGGTGGATTTAGAATTTAAGGATAATGGAATGGAAAAGGAAAAAATTATTGGAGCAGTTATTAGCGAGATTCTTATGAAGATTCGCTGTCATTTGCGATTCTCTTTTCATAAGGATAGGGATGGAGTGAAACATGTTGATTGTGATGTAACTTTCAATTCTCCAAATTATCAAAAGCAATGGTTTCCAGAAAAACAATCTGGTGAGAAATCAAAGTCATTTCTGACTTTTGAAAAAAAATAAACCATAAGGAGGTGATTTTATGGGAAAGTTTTTACTTGGTGTACTAACCGGAATTGCAGCTGTTGTTACTACGGCTTTAGTTTCTGACAAAGTAGACACTTATCTTTATTGCAGGGATAGATCTTTGCATAAAGACGAAGATCCTGTTCCTGAAGAAACGGGAGAAACTGAAGATGAATAATTGCGTTCTTATGAAACGGCATTTCTTCTGTAATTATTGCAACAGTTATTTTCGAAGGCTTGATGGAGATTTAATTACTTTTCAGCAATTGAAACTTCATTGTCCTTATTGCGGAAGTAAATCTGTAACGGAGTTATCAGAAGAAAATGAGTTTTTAGAAAAGATTAGTTATCTGAAGAATAAACTGAAAATGTTTATTTCTAGAATTTAAAAGGCTATCCGGGAGAATTGCTCAGCTACTCCCGGATTTAGGCTCTATGAAAATCTTATCTTATAGGCAAAAGATATTTAAAGGCTTCTTTTAGTGTATATGAATTGACCTGGTGAAATGCATAAAAACTCTCATAATTTCCAAATCGATTATTCCGTACTGCGAGTTCAAGCAACAGATTTCCTGTGATGGCATCTAGATAAGCTACATTTATTCTTTGTATGACATTGAGAGCTGTTTTTCCATTTTCTTCTGTTTCTGGGAACGGAGGAATGATTCTTAGTTTTTCTTGAGCAGCATATAAACGAGCTAATTTCATAAAATCGTCCATATTAAGATGCAGTTTTTCAGTAATAGATATAATTACATCTTTTGGTACTGAGGAGATTCCGATTAAATAGTTTGAAAATGTAGTTTCTTTTATTTCAAGTAGTTTAGCAAGGTCAGTTTCTCTAACTTTTTTCTCCTTGAAGTTTTTTATTTTTTCACTATCTAACTTTTTAATTGCTTGATTATTAATTTCGTCTATGTAAGACGAATACAATTCCATAATAAATAATCCAATCGGACATCTTTTTTTTCCCATAAACTACACCTTTTGTTAAAGAATTATCCAAGACAACTTGGATAATTACAGTATTTTTCTCCAGTAAGCTCTGGAATTTTTTATCAAAAATTACTTAAAAAATCCAATATATCATGGAAAAAGTTGTATTATTTCTCCAATAATACTTGGAAATAATTTCATATATTCTTCAACCTTACAGAAGAATATAAAAAAGTTTTTTTATCTGTTGTAATGTTAAATACTAATTATATACCCCCTTATTTAGAAAAATATAAATCACAAAAACGCAGTTTGAAGGTAGTTCGGAAGGGTTTTGTGATAAAAATAGATATAAAAATTGATTTTTATGAAAATTATCTTTTTTCATAAAATACTTAGTCTTTTAATAACTTTCCATCTATATTTGTAAATCTAATAATATTTGAAATGTCATTAGCTTTCTTAACAATACGATCCAAACTAGGGTTTGTTCTCATATCATAAAATACATTACCCAAGCAATATCGATTGTAAAGAACTGCAAGGAGTTCTTTATATTTTCCTAGGACTTGAGAATAGGTACCTTGTATATTCTGTATGTTTAAAAACTGACAATTATCTCTTGATAATCTAAACTCCAATCTGGTTTTGTAAGGATGATTCTTTATAATACTTTCTTGTTCTGCACGAGTAATGCCTTTTTTATTTACAATAGAGGTTAAGTCCCGGAGTTCTTTATCATAAATAGAAACTTGAGAAGGGGTTGCGGCTTTGTTAGAAGTCGCTGGAATATAATCATTTGAATAAAAGGTGTCTGTTATTTCGCCATCTTTTGAATACCTGAAGAATAGCCACTTTTCTTTTGCCTGATCTAGATTTGAAGTACATTTATTCATAAGAACCCAAAAGTGTTTTTTATTGTTGTCGAAATAAAACTCGATTTCTGATAGATGAATAATATACTCAAGTCCATTTCCAAGCAGAGAAGCTGGAGTTTGAACCAAAAAACCACTGTTTACCAAATCGAGAATTATCTGATTGACTTGGACTAAAATATCAAAATCAAAGTTTAATGCTTCCTGATTAATAATTACGAGGAAATGAATACCACGCTTTTCTATACAAATCTTGTTATTTCCTGGATAAACAGTGTATGGGTTATTAATCTTAACTACTTCTTGGAAAGCCGGTGTAATAAAATTACTATTTAGCAATAGTTTTATTTTATCGATTCCAGACTGCGGTCGGAGAAGTGAAATCGATTTGTTGTATTTATTATCTGAAAAATCTCTTATTAACATCTTAAGCCTCTTCCAAAAAAAATATATAAATAAAAATTGAGTTGATTTTTCACCAAAAACTTGGTGAAAAAATGGTAGTTTTATTTTTGATGTATAACTTCTTCTAAAAGTTGATTAATTTGCTTATCCAAATAGGAACTATCTCCTTTATGATTTTCTGTAAATGCAGTTTTTAATTCATTGTATAAAGCTGTGTTATACGAATTAAAAACATAATCTTGCCATAAAGGAATGCCCTTCTGGTTTTTGAGTAGGGGAGTGTTATTTTCCAGATCTTTCTCTATTTCTTTTTCTCGGTTATCTAAATCTACTTGCCAATCTGCCATAACTAATTCTTCAGTGTTATTTTTAAGAATATCGTTAGCGATTTTCTGCTCTTTTTTTAATCGAGCTATAGCTTCATCAATTTCATTTTTTGTTTCAGGATGTTCAGTTTTGATTTTTTCTAGATAAGCGATTTCTATATCAAAAGAATCCATCCCTGGTTTTATAACAGATGACATCTTACTATAAACCTGTTCTAGAATATTCAAATAATCCTTTCGTTTTGTCATATCAGTAAATAATTCTTTATTAACAGAAAAGGAAGAACAATAACCAGAAAGAATGCTTTTTACAGGAATCGAGTCTGTATATAAGTCAATATCCACCATATCATCATTTATCATTTTATTTGTATCTGTAGATCTCGTTAGGACTCTAGAAGTAGTGGCTCGCATTTTATTCATGTATAAATCCACCATATAACTATACTTTTTATAATTTGATGGATTAAAAACGGCATTCATTAAAAGCTGTAAATTATTGCGTTGAATATCAGATTTATTTATATCTGTAAGGCAAAAATCTAAGTAAGTCATAACGGAAATAAATGTTTGTTTTGTCATAATGGCACGTACCGGATTTGCCATAAACGTGCGTATGGTATTAGGAGTGGTTCCAACTGCTGCTGCAAAATCATTTGCATTCATTCCAATACACTTGAGAATTATAAGTAGATATTTCTGCAATGTAAGAATCCATAGTTTTAATTGTGAAGAAGTAATTGAAGTTTCCATAGTTATAAGTATAGCATAGATTAACAATTGTGAAAATAGAAAAATATTAACAATTTTCAAAATCGCTATTGACTTTTTTTAGACCTGGTCTTATATTTTGAGTTCCAAGGAGGCAGTTGAAATGGACCACTGTATCACAATTAAAGAACTAGAAGGAGATCAAGCAATTTTTGATTGTTTAGAAAACTTTCATAATAAAACTTTTGAGAAAGAAGAAAAGAATAAAGATTTTGTCAGCAATAAAAAAGTTGAACGGTTTAGATTGCTTTTTAATTTAAAATTCGAAAATAAGGGATTGGTAAAACTACGTCGTTTTAGTCAGAATGAATCTTTCAATAAAAATATTTTCTTTTCAGATGAAAAAGGGTGGTGGAAATTTCCAACAGAAAAATTTGACGAAATTTGTTTTAATATTTTCGAGGAGATAGGTATTAAAAATGAGAATCAGCAAAATAAAATTTTAAAAAGTTTTCTTGCTCCATATACAATTTCCGCAGAGGATTTAAATAAAGATGGAGATAAATATCTTGCTCTTTTCGATGGTTATTACATCAGCTTAAAAGATATTGAAAATAAAGCATATGCGAATGTAAGTGAATTATGGAGCGATAAAGATAGTTGGATTAAAACTCATGATGAGTTGAAAGCAAAAAAAATAACAATGCATGCAAAAATAACTTTGCCAACTTGTATTGATTTTGAAAAAGAGAAAGAAGAATTTGCAATGTTCCGATATTTACTTCTGGACAGTTTAGGAGGTAGAGAAGATTCTTTTGTTTGGCTTTTTGACGAATTTGCTCGGCACTTAAGTAATTATTCTAGGGATCAGGGGTTTGTTCATGCAGTTGGACATGGTGGGTCTGGGAAATCAACATTTATAAATTCCATGATCGATTTGTTCGGTGACTATGCTGTGGTAATTCCTTTTAAAAAAATACTAGAAGAGAATGAAGAAACAAAAAGAATCTTTTTTAAGAATAGACATGCCCGATTCTTTTCAATATCCGAGCCAAATTATGGTGAATACGATTTTGGATTTTTGAAAGGACTTACTGCAAATACTAAGTTTTCTGTGAATGAACAGGAATTTTCTTTGCATTCATGTTTTCTTTTCGATTCAAATTTTGTATTTAAAACAAAATTTGAAGATTCAGGAGTCGAACGTCGCTATCATTTAGTGGGATTTGGGAGAACGGGAAAAGAGAATCTTTCAAATTTGGAAGATGTATATAAGAAGTTAGCACAAACAATTTTCCTTGAGCTCTTAGTGCGATTTAGTAACTTGGATTTGAATGCGATAGTTTCACATCCACCAATTACTCAGGAAATTATTCAACTTTTTCAGTATGCAAACGATCCTATTAAGTTTTTTTTGGAGAAATGTTATTCACCTAATCCATCCAATAAAAGTCGATTGGATGTAAATCGTCTTGAAAAGATTACGTATCAAGAACTAATTCCTTTTCATAAATCGTATTGTGAGACGCATTTTTTTTATGATACTTATATGAATCAGGGTGTCTATGATGATTTTAAGATTTCTAAGTTTTATAAACAGCTTATGATAATACATTCGAACTATGCGTATACAGCTCGTCAACCTGTTTTTTATTCTATATCTTTAGGTAGACCAGAACCATTTGATGATATGAAGCAGAAAGTGAAATTTGAAGTTTTGAATTCTGGTATAATGCTATCAGAAATTGAAATAGAGAAAAAGATTCGTGCAGCATCAGAGAAACCTTCTGTTGATAGAGAACAGGAAATAGAAGACTTGTCTTTTATGGAATACGATAAGGGATGTTTTTCATTTAGTTCATTTAATGTATCAAAATTCCAATATTCAGAAGAAAGATGGAAAACAAATATAATAAATTTTCTTTGTTTGAATTACTTGCAATGTAATGCAGTTGCAATTAGAAAATTTTGTGATTGGGTTGCAATGATTCTATGTAATCATAATATGTTTACACGAGTTACAAGCATTTTGGATTACAGAATTAAACAAAATTTTTGTTCTTTTGCTTCTTGTGTTTTGGATACGGAAATTGATAATATTTTATCTATAATATTTCAAGAATATAAAAAGTTTGTACAGATTAATTATGCAAATATTATAGAAAAGAAAGAAAGTTTGGAATTAATTTCTATGCCATCTTGTAAATAAGATATTTGTTATATTCAACGAGCGACCGTGGTCGCTCGTTTTTTATTAATCTTATATTTTATTTCCTATTCATGATTATTCTATTTCATTCAACTACGAGTTGAATGAATCCTAACTTTTCTCGTGTTATATTGATTTTAAACTTCAAAAAACATTCGCCTGGCAGTTGAAAAAAAATTGTGTCGTGTCATTCGTTGGCACTTACTGGGCGTATAATAAAATTGTAGCATGAGGAGGTTGTGTATGGAAAAAGACAAGAATCTTGATGAGATGAAAAGAGAAGCCATAAAAGCAATTATCAAAAGCGAGTGGGATGAAGAAAACGCAAGACTTGGTGAAAAGAAAGAAACTGTATACATGAAAAAAGAGCCTACTGCAATTGCTATGCGTATCTTCAAAGAAGATGAAGATTATGAGACTCAGGTAATGAAAGAGTGTGATGCGTTCTTTGAAAAATATGGAGTTTATCCAAATGGGATTGTTATGAATCCTATAACATTTGATCGATGGTATGGAGTTGCACAAGATTCAGCTTTAGAAACAGAAGTAGATGATTATCTTGAACATATGACTTTTTCAGAAATAAAGAGAGCTGCCAGAGAAAATCAGCTTCAAGGTATTTTATGGCTTACAGGCTATTTGGCAAAGTAGGGGAATAGAATGACTGAAAAACTTCAACAGATAAAGGCAACTTTTGATTTTGGATATTGTCCTATTGTTTTCGCTTGTGATAAATCTTCCAAAGATTATGCTTATCTTCTTAATCTTTGGAGACTTGCCAGAGATAAAACTATGATTGAATATCCGGAGTTTACTGGCCATACATGGCGCATCTTTAATCAAGATGAAAAGAAACTTGTGTTTTCTTCAGATAATTATGCAGACGCAAATCTTTTCTTCTGGCAGAAGCTTGAAGAACTTGGAAAGGATCGCTGGAGTGAAATAAAACCTCTATTCTTTGAACTTTCAAGTAATGAAGTTGCAGAGCTGCATAATCAATAATTGTTGCAGGATAAGATTCTCTTAGTATAATTAGAGAAAAGGAAAATATTATGAGAAGCTTTATTATTCCTTATGAAATGGCATTTAATTCGTTTCGGTTACTGAAAGATTTCTTTAATGATTTGAAAGCAGGTGACAAGAATCATATGTGCATCTGCTATAAATATCAGGAAGGTTCTTTAATCGAAAGAGACGATCTGATATTCCTTATGGAACCAGGCCAAGGATATCCTTCATTACTTGCTATGGGAAAAGCAGTAACAGATTATGAAGTAAATGAAACCGGAAAAACTATAGAAATCCATTTTGATTTCATGCAAGGGAATAATAAAGATTTTACAATGACTTCAACACTGCTAAAGGAAGCTGGTGTTTCATTTACAAAGAATGATTCGGAAACAATGCTTTCAGATGAGCTTACAGAAAAACTGGTAAAACGGTTTGCTGTAGTTCACATGGCCTGTGCTTATCCTCATGACAGTTTTTCATATAATCCTGATCGAGATAAAAAGCAGTTGTTATGCGACTATCTTAATGATTATTGTCCAGAATTCCGCCAGGAAGTTTTCAACCGATTCCCTCCAGTTTATAAGAACTATAAGGAAGGCGATATTATTGATAAATCTTTAATGGACCTGACGTATGATAAAGCTGTGACCAGATTCCCAGGTGCCTGTTTGGATTGGAATCTTCTATTTGATATTGTTAGACCTAGAGCATAGAAAAAAGAAAAAAAATCTTCTTGATATTATACTCCTATAGGAGTATAATATAATTATGATAAAGACAATCTATCACGGCTCAAATAAGATAATTGAAAAACCTCTTTTTGGATTTGGTAAAACCTATAATGATTATGGACTCGGGTTTTACTGTACTGAAGTTTTGGATATGGCAAAAGAGTGGGGGGTATCTAAAGATAATGATGGTTTTGCAAATATCTATGAAATAGAAACAGAAGGTCTTTCATTACTTGATCTGAACAGTAATGAATACACAATACTTCACTGGCTTGGGGTTCTTCTGGAAAACCGTATTTTTGATATTACAAATTCTCTTGCACAGGAAGCAAAAGAATATCTTTTAAAGAATTTTACTGTGCCTTATAAAGATTATGACATTATTACCGGATACCGTGCAGATGACAGTTATTTCTCATTTGCTCAGGATTTTATAAATGGCGCAATTTCTGTCCGACAACTTGGAAATGCAATGAAGCTTGGAAACCTTGGAACTCAGTTTGTCTTAAAGAGTAAAAAAGCTTTCAAAGCAATCCAGTATAAAGGATATGAAGTTGCAGAATCTGCGCAATGGTTTTCTAAAAAGGAATTACGAGATAAGACTGCCCGTAGACAATATTTTGATGTAGAAAAAAACAGACGCCAGCGAGGCGACCTGTACATTGTTCAGATTCTTGATGAGGAGATTAAAGCCGATGATCCACGCTTACGATAAGAATTATTTATTAAAAGCTCAGAATAATCTTGCCTCAATGCTCGATTTTGCAGTTTATGATCTTGAGGAAGATTTATCTCTTTTTTATCAAAAGTTTTTACAGTCAAAATTCTGTTCTCAGTTCGAACGAGGTGAATCAACCGTTATTGTTGGAAAATCAGGTGTAGAACTTGCTTTAGATGTTATGGGTGATGAATCATTGGCTTCAAAATATCGGCCTGCAGCAAACAGAACTCCTGAATACTGGTGTGGCTGGGCATTGGCATATTTCCAGTGGTATACAAATCTTTCTTTTAAGGAACTTAATAACTATATTCCGATTTCTGAAGTTCTGGCAATGTATTCTCCATATCATGAAATGGATATATCCCAATTTTGTGATAAGATGATAGAACTGTATAATAAGCGAAAGAATGATACAAATTTAAAAGCCATTCGTCTTGATGCAGGTTTATCTCAAAGTGAGTTAGCTGAAATTTCAGATATTCCAGTAAGAACGATTCAGCAATATGAACAAAATCAAAAGAATATAAATGCTGCAAAAGCTGAAACTGTAGTAAAACTTGCAAAGGCATTAAATTGTACCGTTGAAGATTTGATGGAAGCTGTATAATATATTTTAATAGAATAAAACGCTATATATAGTGTATGTAATTCTATAATAGCATAAAATAACGCTATATATAGCGTACTATCTATAATAAGGATTCTGTCTACCTGCTAACAGAATCCTTATTATTGCAAAGTAAAATTTTAACTAGCTACTACGCCTTAATTTTTTTTCGCTAATGAAATTGGATTGCCAATACAACCGTTAAGTTTATTAAAATCGATAGGAGTATTTGTCATATATGACTCTCTAAGTAGAGATATGATTCCATTCTCATCAACATTTTCTAAATCAAGTAACACTTTAAGCACATATCCAGTAAAACCACCTGCTAAATCAGGCGCATCTTTGAAATTTTCATAAATACTCTTAGAAATATCAATAGATACAATATTAGCAAGTTTATTTTGATCTATTTGTGAACAATTGTTCTTGTAGTTACATAAGGCTTTGTCAAATGTCGCCTGCCAATTGATGTTTGTTCTCATTTTTCTATTCTCCTTTATTTAATTATATACTTTCTGGAATTACAACTATTTTAATAAAAGTTAGCATCTATGTATATAATTATTTCTTTACCTTATCCCAAACTTCTTTTATGGTTTCAACAAAAACAACAAATGATGGATGATCTTTATCTTGAATACTTAAATATCGGTTCTTCTTTTCTATATACTTTTCCTGAATATCTTCCCAATATCCATAATTCTTTAGTTTACGAAATCTTTCATAGACTTTTTCAGAATTAGGTACTGGAGCCCAATCATATTTCTGTCGCTGCTTATCATGAAGTAATCTACAATATTGGCCATTTGAGTTTTTTGCTAGAATAGCAATATCTGCACTAAAATCAAGTCGTCCATCAACAACTAGTCTAATTGTAATAGCGGCTTTTGAATCCTGACAATACTTCCAATCTTCATATTCCTCAGCAATCATATCGTCTAGGTGTTCCATAACATAATCTTTTAGAGGCTTTGGATTTAATTGTGTTATCAAACGATTTTCAATTACAAGATTATAATCAAGATCAAATGGTAAACTATTATTCTGTGTAACAAGTTTCTTATACAAACTACCCACAGAATCTACTGTTGTTTCAATTTGATGCTCTTTAAGGATTTGCTGCTTTACTCGATTAAGCTTATCGGAAATAAAGAAATGATAAGGTTTATAGTCCTTTGACTCTACATAATGATACATAATAACTCCTCTTGGTATACATAGTGATTTTCTTTTCCCTAACCTACCATTCGAGAAGTGTAAGCGTCAATTTTCCGTAACAGCGAGTGCGTCGAATCACCGTTCTCCTATTCGCGGTCTTGGGGGGGTATACCTCAAGCCGCATTTTGTTATACGGTAGCCGTCATAATTAACAATGTTCTCAGAATTTAGAAGCGAAATATAAACTTCGCAAATAATCTCTACTTCACCTTCTTACAATGGGGACAAGAAATAATCATATTTCCTAAAACCCACCAAAGTGTGATAGGGTTTCTGTCGCAAATTCAGTTCCAATCCTCATAGCCTCATATATATCTTCGTTCATCATATGAGAACATACAAATCCTGCATGATAGCTATCGCCGCATCCAGTTGTATCAACTATAACTTTTACATCTTTAGCTGGAACATGATAATAGTTTCCCTTATTAAATGTAACGCTTCCTTTCTCAGCCAAAGACATATTAAAAAGCCCGGAATATTTTTTTGACCACTCCTCAAATATTGGAAGAAGACTTTCTTCTCCGCTAATCATAAAATAATCAATGTATGGAGCATATTTTTCCATATCATTAAAATCCCGGCATGTATCAAAATCCACCGCCAGCTTGAAGTGACTTGTTTTCTTTAATTCAATGATTTGCCTAAAACATCCTGCCCAAAAATGAACAAAAACAACATCTGCTGCTCTAATCAGTTCCAGTTCATCCTGGTTCAAAATCATTTTATCAACAATATCTCCCGTCCAGGAGTCCTCTTTATAATATCTGTCGCCATCTTTTGTAAGATATGTACGATTATTCGCAGTTACCATATCTTTTTCGACTCTTACATGGCTTACATCAATTTTTTTGCCAGAAATCGATTTCATGATAAACTCAGCGTATGAATCCTGGCCCACTGCACCTAATAATGAAACATTGATTTCCTCAAATCTTGATGAATGAACGGCAAAATTAAGAGCTTCTCCTCCAGCATGCATTTCATCTGTTCCATCAAAAACATCCACACAAAGACACGGAAGTGCTATTAAATTAATCAAAATTACTTCTCCCCTTTTATTTGTAGTAATCGTATTTAAGGCTGTGAACCATGGCAATCTTTCCACCGTTAAAAATAATTCCACGAACAGAAGGACGGCGACCAACAGTTCCACCTTCCCTGTAATTTTTTGCATCAATTTCCAAAAGTGTGCGCATTCTTTAGCCCTCTCCTTTATTATATTTTTCTATAATTAAAACATACAACACTACTTTATCCGTATCCGCAAATTAAATTTACGTTTACATAATTATACCACAATTTAAATCCATTCTCCACGAATCTTATATGGAGTAATTTCAATATTCCAAGGGAGAAGCTTTTTCCAGTCATTTTCAGTTTCAGCATAAGGGGCTTTTTCAAAAAGACATCTGAGATAATCTTCAGGAGCAATCCCATTCTGCTTGGCAGTTTCAATAAGGGACAGAATAAAACATGATGCTCTTGCTCCATTACCGCTGCCGCTGAAAAGGAAATTTCGCCTTGCCATTACCCAGCTTTTTACGCTGCGTTCTGCAGCATTGGTTGAAAAAGTTGCTTCAGGATATTTTATAAAGTTTTCAAGATTCTCCCATCGGTTTAAGCAGTAGTTTACAGCTTCCTTTGTCTTTGAGGAATCAAGAATCATTTCCTTCTGTTTCTTTTCAAGAAGCCATGAATGAAGGTTATCCATGTGGGGTTTAACTTCTTTTACTCGTCTTTCAAGGAAATCAGCTTCAGAAATTTTTTCTTCATCAAAAAGTTTTCTAAGTCGATTCTCATTGTCAAATACATCCTTGAACAGCTTTATGGCTTGTGCTGCATGCTTTGACTTTGTTGCCTTTACTGCATCAGCAAATCCACGACGGGCATGAACCCAGCAGTTGAGTAATTCTATTTTATGGTCTGGATGGCTAAGGTTCCAGTAATTGATGGCAGCATTGTAGCCGGAATATCCGTCAGACTGGATTACATTACCTGTATATCCTTCAAGAAAATCCAGGACGTTCTTTCCACTACGGGTCCATCTGAAATTGTATGAGAAAACAGGATGTTCCTTTGTTCCGCCAAGAACCACCCACATGTAGCAATTTTTGCGGCACTCATCTTCAATGTCATCGGCTTTCTTCCTGTACCTGGCCTCGTCACAGTATTCAGCCTTCAATTCTTCCGGATCTATCTTCAGAACTTCTACCGGGCTTTCGTCAAACATCAGAAGTTTTGTCTTCTTCAGTTCTGAATTAAGAAGCTTTTCCAGAGGTTTAAGTTTTTCATGAACCTTCAGTGACCAGTTACACATATTTTGCCTGCTGATGCGGATTCCCTGCCAGTTGTAGGTATCTTCAAGACAATAGAACGGCGTATGCTTCATGTACTTGCTGATGAATATATGGGCAAGCAGTTCTGGTGTTGCAATGGAATGTTCAATGATTCGTTTTTCCCTGGCAGCTTTCCTTACAGGCTTGTCGTTGTCATCAAGACAGTTCTGACACTCATATACATAGCGGTGAACTTCTTCGATGTATTCAGAAGATGGAACATGAACAATTCTTTCGCTGACGATTTCACGAACCTTTACCATTTTTGTTCCGCAGTTACTGCAGATTTTTTCTTCCTCAGAAAGGTCTATTACATACTTCTGGCGGGGAAGGTTCTTTGATTTGTTTCTGGTTCTTCCGGGCTTTTTTCTTTCTGATTTTCTGTCAAAAAGATCATCATCATTAAGGGCCTGCGCTATGTCTTCATCAGAGATTTCAGGAAACTGATTTTCTAGTTTATTCCCCATTTCCTCAGCGTCAAAAAGGAATGGCTGTGATTCATAAAGTTTTTTGAGGGATTCTGTTTTTGTAGCAAACTCTCTGGCTCTTTTTACAGCAAGCTTTTCGTTGAGAATCTTTATTTCTGCCTGTTGTTCACGGATTTTCTGGTCTTTTTCTGAAAGACGTGCGTTCATCTTTTCGAGTAGGAGTAAAGCTTCTGCAAGTGATTCTGGTTTTCCGTCTTTCATATTTAAAGAATAGCATTTTTGAATTCTTTTAAAAAGTAGTTTTAAAAAGAAAAATCAGAAAACTGAATCAAACTTTATTTCTTCATGGGCACGCCAGAAATCAATTCCTGCAAGAAGCATTTCAAACTGCTCTGTGTTTATTTCTCTTGCTTCCTGACTTGTGTTAGGCCATGGCCAGGTTGCCATTTCAAGTCTTTTCTGGGCAAGCCAGAATCCAGTTTTGTTCCAGAATATAATCTTGAGCAGTCTGTGGTTTTTGTTGCAGAAAAAGAATACGGAATTGCTTAAAGCATCCAGATGCATTTCGTTTTCAATGATTGCAAGAAGACCTGTAACTCCTTTGCGCAGATCAGTAGGACCTGGTCTTACGTAAAGTCTAGCACCTTCAAAATCTATTTTCATAAAGAAGCCATTGCTGCAAGGATTTCCCGGATAATTACCGCATTACTGTTTCCAGGAATTTCAATCTCTATTCCAGCCTTACGGATTATCAGGTTCTGTTTTTCCTTTATGAATGTTGATTTTAATTCAACGAAATGAAATTTTATTAAATTTCAAATACAAATATATAAAACAATCTTTTTTTTTATTTCACCGTAATCTATTCCGGAAAAAGCCTGCCCTCAACAAAAGAAAACGGAGCCTATATCTTGCTGGAAAGAG
>ODAI010119883.1_pt1 | contig 16073 bp, 8 predicted proteins | sample 1539321 | NCBI WGS metagenome assembly ODAI01 (sample SAMN02144231, study PRJEB22623) | gut metagenome | biome: sheep rumen | host: Ovis aries | place: New Zealand
GAACATGAAGAGAAAAGCTGCCTTTACAGGGTGCGCCTTCCCGTTCACCTGTGTCAGCATGGCAATGAGGAGGAATGTGACCGTCACAAGGGCTGTGCTCTGTATGATAAGGGATATGTTGCACACTGCCATGGCTGCGGTCGTATTCCCGCAGAGCAGGTACACACCCTTTCCCAGCAGGGCGGGCAGCATCCAGGTGAGAATGTAATACACCAGCATATACCGCCCGTCGGAGTACACACAGGGCCAGTCCTTCAGAGTAAGGTCGGTCATGATGATATTGCGGGCGTGATGGTCAAAGGTCTGCATGAATATGCCCCCCTGACCGCCCATGATGCACCATATGAGGGCGATGACGGATAGTATCACAAGCTGTTTTCTGCTTATGTGCAGACACTTGTATTTCCCGTCTTCCTCCCTTGTTCCTTTAAATGAAAAGAACACAGCTGCACCCAGTAAAATGGCAGCAGGTATTGCCGCTGCGGGTCTCAGCCACCCGATGAAGAATATCATCACCGGGACAGCAGTGAATATAAGCAGTGTGCGCTTTATTGTTTTGTACGATATGGTAATCATTGATATGTGTTCCTTATATGTTGCTTTCTGTGAAACGTGCAGGGAGCAGAAAAGCCCTGGCCGATGCCGCATTTCACTTGGTATTTGTTCTGATGCCTTTTGAAGCATTCTTTGCCCCTGTTTCCAGCCGTTCCATTTCCTTTATTGTGTCCCTGTAGGCAGCGGCAACTTCCGTTTCAAGCTCTGCGGCTGTCATCCTGAATGCACCGTTTCCAAGTATTATCATCTGTTCAGCTCCGTCGGAGGTAGCTACTCTCACCCTGTGATCTTTCGCCAGTTCATGGGTGGCACGTTCTATGTAGCTGTCGGCAGTCTCCGCCTCCTTGGTGTATATGACCGTAAGCTCCCCGTGGCGCTCTATCTCCCTGTCGCCCTTTACCCGGTAGGCATCAAAGACCAGTATTATCTTCCAGCCCTTCATGCCCTGAAAGTTTTCCAGTGTGTCGGTGAGCATAGTGCGTGCAAGGTCAAGGCTCTGTGCCGCCGCCTTTTTAAGCCGCTCCCAGGAGAAGATGATGTTGTACCCGTCCACCAGAAGATACACAGGGCCTTTCAGGGCGGGTGAGGCCTTTGTCTTTGTTGTGACTTCCTCACGGCGCACGGCATAGCGTTTGTCACGGTTGATTTTGCCGTAGGTGCGCTCGAACACCTCCATAAGCTCCTCGTCGGAGTAGCTCTGTGCCGCAAAGCGGGCTATGCGGGCGGGGGTGACATCGGGAAGCGCTCCTTCCTGCCTGTCTCCCTCCGGGGATACGTGCATATACTCATCGGCAGTGTCCCAGCTCACCGCCACTCCCGCTCCGTGGGAGCAGAATACGCTGTCTGCCGGCTCGTTAAGATCCGCCCCGGGGTCGTACCCTGTTGCACTTACTATCTCATCCTGACAGGGGCAGGGATAGTATCCGCAGGGAATGCAGCTGAGCACTCCCGTGCCGTGGGTCAGGGCTTTAAGCTCCGTGCGGAAGGTGTTTATTTCCCGCACAGGTGCTCTGCCCGTTATGCGGCCGCTCTCTCCGTACTCTATGACAGCCCCCATGAGCTCCAGCCCGGAAAGTGCCTTTCCCGTAAGCTCCGGCGGCAGTTTAAGCTCAAAGGAGTACCAGGGCTCCAGGAGTACGCTCTCTGCCTTCATAAGCCCCTGCCGAACAGCTCTGCACGCAGCTTCACGAAGATCTCCACCGCAGGTATGCTTTAAATGAGCCTTTCCCGCCGTGAGGGTGATGTGTATGTCCGTAAGAGGGGCGCCTGTGAGCACCCCCTTGTGACGCTTTTCGGACAGGGCGGAGAGTATGGAGTTCTGCCACACGGGCTGCAATATATCCTCACTCACTTTGCTGTCTATGGTAATTCCGCTGCCCCGGGGCAATGGCTCCATATGGACGTGTACCTCTCCGTAGTGGCGCAGGGGCTCGAAGTGGCCTGCTCCGTCCGCAGGGGCGGCTATGGTCTCTGCAAATGCAACTGTACCGCTGTCAAAGGAGGGTGTCTTCCCCGTGAGCTCCGAAAACCTGCGGGAAATTATCTCAAGCTGTACCTCACCCATGACCTTTACGTGTACCCCGGTGCTGTCGGCTTGCACTCCAAGCAGGGGATCCTCCTCCTCCAGCCGCTGCATGACTGTCTGCACGGCGAATTCGTCCATGCCCTCGGGAGGTACGACCCGATAGGTCATGACAGGCTCAAACACAGGTGTGTATGTGGTGCTTTCGTCTCCGAACACATCCCCGGGGCGAAGAGCAGTAAGACCGGCAGCTGCTGCGGTCATGCCGGGGTATATCCTGTCTGCCGTGGTGTACTTTGACCCGGAGTAAATGCGCAGGGCATTTATCTTTTCCTCTCCGATAAAGTCTCTTGGGGAGAGAGTGCCCCCTGTGAGCCGAAGGTGTGTGAGCCTTGTATTGCCGTCATAGGTTATCTTGAAGACTCTGCCCGAAAGGGTGTCTTTGGGTCTTGGCTCAGGTGCCAGTGTGTCAAGGAGCTTTAGCAGTTCATCTGCCCCTTCGCCTTTGAGGGCGCTGCCGAACACGCAGGGGAAGAAGACTCTATCCCCGAAGGCTTTTGCAAGGCTTTCATCCGACAGCTCACCGCTTTCAAGGTATTCATTCATAAGGGCTTCATCCGTCCCTGCAATGCCCTCCATGTCATCAAAGGGACACGCCCTGTCCGAAAGGGAGTGGAGCTCGGAAAGGAGCTCCTCACGGCTTTTTGCGGATATGTCCATTTTGTTTACAAATATGACCACCGGCAGGCGGTGCTTTTCCATTATGCGCCACAGTGGCAGGGAATGGCTCTGGATGCCGTCTGTGCCGCTTATCACCAGTATGGCTGTATCCATTACACTGACAGCCTGCTCGGTCTGGGCGGAGAAATCCTCATGTCCGGGGGTGTCCAGCAGGGTGAACAGGGAGCTTTCAGTTTCCAGCACCGCCTGATGGGAAAAAACAGTTATGCCCCGTTCCTTTTCCACCTGTTCCGTGTCAAGAAAGGCGGTGCCGTTGTCCACCCTGCCCTTCCTGCGTATCATGCCCGATGTATAGAGAAGTGATTCCGCAAGGGTGGTCTTGCCTGCGTCTACATGAGCCGCGATCCCTATTACACATCTTTTCATACTGCCACCCCAAAAGTATCAGGTCTGTGAAGATCTGTTTGTCATTCATACAGTATATCACATCACAGGAGATAATGCAAGTATCTGATGGATATTCCGGATGATTTTCACATAAGGCACCTTGATCCGTATCAAAATAACAGAAAGAAGGGAACAGCAGCCCAGTGACAGCATGGAAAAGCTCTTGCCGAGCTTCTGACCGAAAAGGAGCTCAGAATGATAACCGTACAGGAAATTGCGGATAAAGCTGATGTGAACAGAGTTACCTTCTGCAAGCATTACCTCGATGTCTACGACCTCTATGACAAAGTGGGGGAAGAGCTTCTTGTGGAAATGGGGCTTATGATACTGACACACAGAGACCGCCTTGGGGATCGCATACTGTATCGTACAGATATGCGGTCGTCCAAGGCGGTTTATGCCCGGATCATGAAAAACGGCCAAAAGCAACAGACAGTTGCTTGCATATTGTCAGATCCTGTGCTATTATAATGATAACAGGATCGATCTTCCGTTTGCTGCAGGGGAGGGTAATCAGTATGGAAACCGGAAACATCATTCAGGAACTGCGTATAAAACACGATATGTCACAGGAGGAGCTTGCTGATAAGATATTTGTCACAAGGCAGGCGGTGAGCCGCTGGGAGACAGGGGAAACCGTACCCAACACCCAGACGCTGAAGCTGCTTTCACAACTGTTCGATGTGTCTATCAATGCTCTGCTGGGCGTTCCGAGAAAGCTCATTTGCCAGTGCTGCGGGATGCCCCTTGACGAAAGCAATACGAGCCATGAAGCAGACGGCTCGATCAACGAGGACTACTGCAAATGGTGCTATGCCGACGGCAGATATATGTACAGCAGCATGTATGACCTGATAGAGGTCTGCGTGAAGAATATGGCGAACGCCGAACATTCTGAGAATGAAGTCAGGGAATACCTGAAGGCTGTTCTGCCCCAGCTTGACTACTGGAAACGATATGAACAGCTTTCAGACGGCGGCGAGTTTGAGAGGTTCAAGCGATCGCTGATAGATGAGATCAACGCACTGCATATCGAGGGTATGCCCAGGCTTGACAGGCTCAATGCCCTTGTGGGCAGCTTCGTCAATCTCCCCTACCGGCTGCCAAACGGTGATGAGGTGAAGTTCCTTGACGATCAGGTCACCTATCTGGGCAACCAGCTGGAATGTGAGTTCGGGGGCGACCGATGCTTCGGGGTGCTGGCGAATATGGATTTCATTCTGGTCTGCACCTATGGACAAGACGGCAGCGACCCGGAGCTTGTCCTGTATAAAAAGAGATGACACCTGAACCGCTTAACGGACGTGCGGCGGCTTTGTGCGCCTGTGTATCATCATAGCCGGGAACTGTGATGAAAAAGGATACGACTTTATAAAAAAGCGGGCAGCCTCAAAGTGACCCGACCCCTGTCAAGTAGACAGCGCAAATAACAAAAATAATCTATATAATGACCAAAAGCAGTCTGTGCAAATTGTGCAGGCTGCTTTGTCATTGACAGCGCACCAGCAAGCCCCTTTGAAGTGAGGAGCGGAGCGACGAACGAAAAGGGGCTTGCCACGGTACTCGCTCAGTCATGCAGCTAAGTCTGATCTGATATCGCCTTGAGTTGTAATAAGTGATGTAGTCCTCTATCGCTGAAATCAGTTCGGACTTATCCGTAAACTTTCGGAGATAGTACATCTCGGATTTAAGAATGCCCCACCAGCCCTCCATAGGTCCGTTATCAATGCACTTTCCGACACGGGACATACTCTGTATCATTCCGGCATCAACAAGCTTTTGATGGAAATTTTTATTGGTGTACTGAAATCCTCTGTCGCTGTGGAAGATTGGATGTGCATCGGGATTTAGTCTGACAGCTTCGTCAAATGTGGAAAACACAAGATCATTGTTATTGCTGTCACCAATTTTATAAGCTACGATACGCCTGTCATAAAGATCAAGGATGGCGCTCAGGTAAATTTTTTTGATGTTCGAGCCGATATAGTATTTGAACTCAGTAACATCAGTAACCCACTTCTCATTCGGCTTGTCAGCGTGGAATTCTCGATTAATTATGTTCTCTGCTGTGATCTGTGCTGTCGATGGGATATATGTATTCTTCCTGATACGGGTGACTGATTTCAAGTGAAGTATCTGCATCAGCCTGTAAATACGCTTCTTGTTGTAATGCACATCGTGCTCACGATTTATCACGACTGTCATCTGCCGATAACCTAAGATTCCATTTCGCTCTTCATAGTGCTGTTTGATCCATTCTACAAGCTGTTCGTTGACCTGCTGGCTGTGACTTGGTGTTCTTTTAAGCCACTTGTAGTAAGAAGAACGTGCTACATGAACGATGGCACAGAGTTTTTGTATCGGGTAATGCTCAGCCTTGTTCATGTATTGAATGGCATTGTATTTGTCTTCGTTTCGCACTCCGCTCAATGACCCCCCCCCTGCAGCTCCCTGAATTTTTTTACAGCTTATTCTCCATTTCCATGTCTTTCAGTTTGGCTTGCAGGATCTTGTTTTCCATTCGCAGTCTGTCCGCTTCGGTTCACATCGATACCTGCTGCTCTCATTTTAACCTTCAGCGTCATTAAAAAGGTCGTTTATCATTTCTGCGGTCTTTGCGTCCATGGATGTAACTGTGGACCCTGATAAATCCACAGAATTTGATGTTACCATTACTGTTACTAATAACCCTGGTGTTGCCACGCTTATTTTGTCCCTTGACTATGGCGATTATATAGAGCCAGTGCTTAATTCAAACAATTTACCAACAGTAGTATTCGGTGGGTTCCTAAACAATGGTGGAGAAGCGTCTGTTGAGAATGGGAAACTGAAAATTGTATGGCTTGCATCTGATGGCGCTAATAAAAGTGATGAGAATATCACTATTGTGCTAAGATTCAAACTCAAAGACGGAGTTACAAGCATTAACAACGGTCAGTTGGTTCTCAAAGTGGCAGAATAATGCCCGGATAATGTTTTGGATGAGGATGCGGAAACGGTGCCTTTAGAATCAACTCCAGGTACATTGATAGCAGAGAATTCTGAGTCATTAGCTGACGGGATCCTTTTGGATAAAACATCCGCAACCATAAAGGTAGGAGATAGTGATGCTTTTACTGCAACGGTAACACCTGATGAAGCTACAGATAAGACCGTAACATGGTCATCTTCCGATGAATCAGTAGCTACAGTAGTAAATGGAGTTGTGACAGGTATAGCCGAAGGTAGCCCGATGTCGGATATTGCTCTTGTGTATCCTGTTGATTGGAAAGTTATCCCATGCGTGGATCGCCTGACTGTGATCTGGGTTTGCAGCTCGGTCTTCTTCATTAATAAAAAAGCCTTATGAATGACAAAATCCATTGACATTATATATGTATTTGTGGTAAAATATATGACATGACCTGATCATAAGGTCGGAATAATAAGGACGGGTGATCGTATGAAATGGGTAGCAGTTGTTGACGATGATATGGCCAATCTCAATGTTGCAGGACAGATACTGAGCAAGAATCATATACGGGTCAGTGCGATGAAATCGGGAGCGGCTCTGATAAAATTCATAAAGGAAAACAAGCCGGATCTTATCCTGCTTGATATCGTGATGCCGCAGATGGACGGCTTTGAAACGCTTGAAAAACTCCGTGAGACTGAGCGTGAACTTGGTCTGCCCGAAGTTCCCGTAGTTTTCCTCACTGCGGATGAGGAGAGCGAGACCGAAAGCAGAGGCTTTGAAATGGGCGTTTCAGATTTTATCAGAAAGCCCTTTTATCCCGAGGTGCTGCTCAAAAGGATAGAAAACGTGATAGAAAAGCAGGAAAAGATAAACAAATTCTCGGAAGAGGCTTCCACCGACAAGCTGACCGGATTCCTCAACAAGGTCTCCGTCAATGAAAAGATAGCCGAGGTCTGCGCCGTTCAGGACGGTATCCTCATGGTGCTCGACCTTGATTCCTTCAAGCTCGTGAATGATATCTACGGTCACGATATGGGTGACAAGGTGCTCGTTGCCTTTGCGGAGCTTATGAAAAAGAACCTTCCGGAGCGCACTGTATCGGGCAGGATCGGCGGCGATGAATTCATAGCCTACTGTATGGATATGCAGGGTACGGAAGAACTTGAACTATTCACCGCGAGGATGAACGAGGGTTTCTATGCTGCTGCAAAGGAACTCATGGGAGAGGATATGCAGATACCTCTCGGGATGTCTGCGGGAGCTGTTGCTGTACCGGCATACGGCAGGGATTTTCAGGAGCTTTTCAAGCTCGCCGATAAGGCGCTTTACAATGTAAAGCAGAGCGGGAAGCATAGCTGCGCGATGTACAGCGGGATCTCCGCGGACGCATCTGATGAGGCAGATGCAGAGGAGACGGGGATCAGGACTATCTCAATGATACTTGAAGAAAGGAATATCCCGAATTGTGCATTAAGGCTCGACAGGGATGCTTTCATATATGTATACCGCTTTGTGCTTCGCTATCTGAGAAGATACAAGAATACTGCATGTAAGCTGCTGTTCACCGTAGAGCATGAAAACAGTGCCGAGGAATGTGAGAGATTCGGTGAGCATATCAAGAACTCACTCAGAAAAAGCGACATCATGATGCAGTACAAGAAAAACAGTTTCTTTGTGCTGCTCCCCGAGGTAAAGGCGGAATTTGCTGAACAGGTCGCTCACCGTATCTGTGACAGATGGAATGAGCTTTCCGATACCCGGGTAAGCTTTGAGATTGAGATCATCAGACCGCAGTGACAGGGAGCGTTATGAAAAACAAGAAGAATTATGTGATCGTTCTTGCAGCAGTGCTTCTTGTGGCTGTGACCTTTGCGGATATATTCCTTGTATTCCGCAGGACATCGAAGCAGGCGGAGGAAACGGGCAAATACCAGCTCGAGCTTATCGGCGGCGAACTGGAACGCACCATAAACGAGGCAAGAACTCTCACTTTGCAGCAGGCTTTGCTTGCGGAGGGCTGCCTTGATGACAGGACTGCCCTTGAAGAGTTCATCTATACCAAAACGGATGAGCTTGCCCGCGGCACCACGGGCTTTTACAATATGTACATCGCAGGCACGGGCTGGGATATAATCCCGGGCTTTGATCACCGTGACGATGATTTTGTAGCCACGAGCCGTAGCTGGTATGAGGGTGCGGTGAAGCAGAACGGGAACACCTATCTTAGCCCGCCCTATGTGGATGTGGTGACGGGGAATATCTGCTACACCGTATCCGTCATGCTGGAGGACGGCGATACAGTCATCGGACTTGATTATACTATGGAAAACATACAGGCGCATATCGCCAGTATGTACGAGAACGGTTCGAGGGATGCGGTAATAGTCACAGGCGAGGGCATAATCGCAGGCAGTACGGATGAAACTCTTATAGGGGAAAGGTTAATTGATGTACTGCCGCAGTATTCTGCGGTCTTTTCCCTTGTGCAGTCAAAGAATGATGTGGTATCCCACAGGGTGCGCTCCGGGCTCTTCTATGACAGCCTGTTTGCCTCCACATCCGCTTCGGGCTGGTATCTCATAGTCCGTGAAAACGAATGGGATCTTTACCGCAATTCATATATACAGATGTTCACCACATCCTTCCTGAGCCTTGTACTGTTTATAATCATAGCAGTGCTGTACTGGCGCGCCGTCAATGCTCAGAAGAAGGCTGAGACCCTGCTGTCCAAGCTGAATCTGAAGAAAGGGGAGGAAAAGGAGAAAAAAACGGGCGAGCTGCGCATGAACAAGCGTTTCAGGACGCTTATACTGTGTGTGATGCTCTTTGTTATGGCTGTGAGCCTGTTCGCGATGATAAACCTTTCCGTGAGAATGGGCGGGATTGAGATGCAGAGCGAAGTCAACAGCTATGAATATACTCTTTCAGAATGGGTGAACAAGCAGAAAAGCATACTCGATATGTTTGTCAGCATAGTTTCTACGGAACCCGGGATGCTCGATGACTATGAAAGTACCGTGGCGTACCTTGATGATATGGCAGCGAATTATCATGAGATCTCAGCGCTGTATATAGCAAATCCGGAGCTTACGCCCACTGTGTATATGAATACGGGGTGGACGCCTGATGCTGACTGGCTCGTGGAGGAACGACAGTGGTATATCGACACTATGGCATCAAAGGAACAATGGAGCATATCGGCTCCGTACTATGATGAGCAGACAGGATATTACTGCCTTACTCTGTCCGAGCAGATATTTGATGCGAAGACAGGCAGGTTTTTAGGCGTTTTCGGTATCGACTTCTATATGGACAAGCTCGTAAATATCCTCGGCGACAGCTATTCCGATTACGGTTACGCCTTCCTCGTCGATGCCCAGGGCGATATAATAAACCATCCCTACGGGCTTTATCAGATGTCCGTTGCAAACAAGACGAATGTTTCCGAACTGATATACGGCACTGCTGCGGCAGACGGCAAGACTGCCGAGCTGATACGCGACTATGATAATGTACATAAGCTGCTCGTTGCAAAGCGCAATGAGGCTTCGGGCTTTACCGTATACGAAGTTACGAGCGTATGGAAGATATACGGCAGGCTCATCGTGTTTGCATTCATCTGTACAGGAGCGCTGCTCATGTGTACCGTGATGATATACAGGCTCCTTTCAGACCTGATAAGCTGGCAGGACAGCGTGAACATCCGCATGGAGGAGGCTGCAGAGACTGCTATCGCTGCGGGACAGGCAAAGAGCCGTTTCCTTGCCCAGATGTCCCATGAGATAAGAACGCCTATCAATGCAGTCCTCGGCATGAATGAGATGATACTGCGCGAAGCCGTGGACAGGGATATACTCGATTATTCGGAAAATATACAGACTGCGGGAAGAACGCTGCTTGCCCTTATCAACAGCATACTTGACTTCTCAAAGATAGAGGACGGAAAAATGGAGATAATCCCCGTCCGCTATGATACCGCCCCGATGATAAACAATCTTGTCAACAGCATATCCGAACGTGCAAAGAAAAAGGGGCTCACCCTTGAAGTCAATGCTGACAAGGAGCTTCCCTGTGCGCTTATCGGCGATGATGTGCGTGTTTCACAAGTCATAATGAACCTGCTCACGAATGCGGTGAAGTACACGGAACGGGGAACGGTCACGCTCACGATGAGGCTTGACGGCATTGAAGGGGATGACGCAAGGATATTCGTTGAGGTAAAGGACACGGGTATAGGCATAAAGCAGGAGGATATGGAAAAGCTCTTTGAATCCTTCTCGCGCCTTGACGAACAGAGAAATCACAGCATAGAGGGAACGGGTCTCGGTATGTCCATAGTGACAAAGCTGCTTTCCATGATGGACAGCAAGCTGAGTGTATCGAGCATATACGGCGAGGGTTCTGTGTTTTCCTTTACGATCAAGCAGACCATAGCCGACAGCGCTCCTATGGGTGATCTCAGCAATACCGTCCGGCGGGAGCGGGACAAGGAGGAAAGACCGCGCTGGAGCGGTAAACGGGTACTTGTCACCGATGACAACGAGATGAACCGCAAGGTGGCAAAGAATCTGCTAAGGATATTCGGCATAACGGCAGAACTCGCAGCCTCGGGCGAAGAAAGTCTGGAGGCTATGGAAAGAACTGCCTATGATCTTGTATTCCTCGATCATATGATGCCCGGCATGGACGGCATAGAGACACTGGCAGAAGCAAAGAACAGGGGACTGTGTGAAAAAACTCCGATGATAGCCCTTACCGCAAATGCCGTAACAGGTGCAAAGGAACGCTATCTTGAAGCTGGCTTTGACGATTACCTTTCAAAGCCTATCGAGATAAACGAGTTGGAAGGCAAGCTGATCAAATTCTTAGGTGATCCTGCCGATGAAGCAGATGAGGATGTCATAGAATTCGCGGCAGATGACGAAGTGATCGAGTTTTCCGCAGAGCCTGCTGAAGATAGCAGCGATATGAGCGATGATATCATGACAAGGCTTGAAGCAGCAGGGATAAATTCCGGTGAGGGTCTGGGCTATTGCGCAGATGATGTGGGCTTTTACACTCAGATGCTGGAAGATTTTGCGGATTCCTCGGAAACCAGGCTCTCGGAGCTTGAACGGGCATATTCGGAGCAGGATATAAAGAGCTACCGTATCAGTGTCCATTCAATGAAAAGCAATTCAAGGACACTTGGCATCGATGATCTGTCCGATATGGCACTGGAGCTTGAAAATGCCGCAAAGCAGGAAGATACGGAGTTTATCGGCGATCATCATAATGACTTCACGGAAAAATACCGCAGCAGAGCAGCACAGATAAGAGCATTGCTCGGCAAGGAGGACAGCCATGCGAGGTAAAACAGAAAACGAGACCGATTCAATGGCTCTTATAACGCTCATTTTGACCATATCTTTTTTTTCAGCGGGAAATATAGCAATGAATCTTATCCTCGGCTGGGAAAAATGGGCGATACCTATAATCCTTTCGGCTAATATAATATGTGTGATACTGCATGTCACCCACAAGCTGAATGAGAAGACCAGTATGTATATCTATTCCGCTGTATGTGTATCACAGCTTTTCTATTACAGTGTGAATATCAAGAACATATATGACTGCGTGCCCGTTACAGTGCTGATAATGCTGATCATCTCACTCACCCACGAAAAGAAGCTGATATGGAGCTGCATCATTGTGGGCTGTCTTGGAATGATGTACCATTTATCGGCAGAGATCCTCAGCTCTGCTGATATAATAACCATACTGCGTATGATGTGGCATTTCATCCTGCTGATACTGACGGGCGTTATCGCGGATAACCTCACTTCCTTATGGAGGCAGTCTGAAAAAAAATATCGTAAAGAGATAGATGTACTGACCGGTGAAAACAAGGCGGCTACGGATTTCCTCGTGAACGTTTCCCATGAGATACGCACTCCGATAAATGCCGTGAACGGGCTCACGAGCGTTGTACTGAACAAGGTGGATGATGATGATATCAAGAAGGATATCCTCGCGATAAATGAAGCAGGGAACCGTATAACCGCACAGGTGGGCGATATCCTCGACTATTCCGAGATAGAGATGGACCGCCTCACCAGGATAGAAGAGCCATATATGCTCTCCTCTGTGATAAACGACCTTGTGAGCGACCTTGCAGTGTACAGGAAAAAAGAGATCGAGCTTATCATAGATGTGGATACGCATATCCCTGCAGTGCTCTATTCCGATGTGGGCAAGATCAAAAAGCTGATGTGGCATATCATCTGCAACAGCCTGAAATACACGAGAAAAGGCGGCGTATATGTCCATGTATCCTCATCACCGAGGGAATACGGGATAAATCTTATCATCGAGGTGAAGGATACAGGTATCGGCATGACTGCCTCCGAGCTTGAAAACGTCTATCACAAGTTCTATCAGAGCAATTCGGGACGCACAAGATCGACGCAGGGACTCGGCCTCGGTATGCCGATAGTCGCGGGCTTTGTACGCTGTCTCGGCGGGTTCGTTACTATCGAGAGTACAAAGGATGTGGGTACGACAGTAAGGTGCAGCATCCCGCAGAAGGTGGAAGACCCCTCCCCCTGTATGTCAGTCGAAGACCGGGAAAGCCGCTGTATCGGCGGATTTCTGCATTTTGATAAGTTTGAGGTGCCTTTGGTACGCGAGTACTACAACATGATGATAAGGAACATCGTTAAGGGGCTCGGGCTGCATATGCACCGCGTTGACAATGTTCCCGACCTGAAAAGACTGCTCGAAAACATCAACATAACCCATCTGTTCGTCGGTGAGGAGGAATACCGCACCGATCCCGCCTATCTCGAAAGCCTCACGAGAAAGATACTCGTAGTGGTAGTTGCGGATGAGGATTTTGAGCTTCCCAAAGGCTCGGGGGCAAGGATACTCAGAAAGCCCTTCTACTGCTTTCCCGTTGTCAATATCATCAATTCCGACGTAGGGCAGCTGCAGCAGAGGAAAGGGAAAATGTACTGCCGCGGCGTGAATGCTCTCGTTGTGGATGACGAGCCTATGAACCTCACCGTTGCAAGGGGGATACTCGGTGTGTACAAGATGAATGTATTTACCGCATCCTCGGGCAAACAGGCGATCGAGATGTGCAGGGAGAATCAGTATGACATAGTGTTCATGGATCATATGATGCCCGAAATGGATGGTGTTGAGGCTATGAAGCGCATACGCACCGAAGCGGAGAGCAAGAATATATTCCTGCCTATCGTAGCGCTCACCGCAAACGCCGTGAGCTCCGCCAAGGAGATGTTCATCGCTGAGGGCTTTGACGGGTTCGTAAGCAAGCCGATAGAACTTGCAGAGCTTGAAAGGGTGCTAAGACGCGTCCTTCCCGAAAATCTCGTTACTGTGGAATATGACAGGGGAGAGGACACTTCCCCAAAACAGCCGCCCCAAAAGGTCCCGGAGCCTGTGAAAACAGAGAGATCACCCTATGATATCCTCAGAGAAAGCGGGATAAACACAGAAAGCGGTCTCGCCTACGCACAGAATGACAATAACTTCTATGAGCAGCTTCTCGTGCAGTTCGCTCAGGAACATTCCGACAAAAAGGAGAAGCTGGGAAGATCACTTCGGGAAAACAGTATGCCAGATTATGCAATAGTTGTCCATGCGCTGAAAAGTACTGCAAAGATGATCGGCGCAGAAACCCTTTCAGCCGAGGCGAAGGCACTTGAAGCAGCATCCAAGGCGGGAGATACCGATAAGGTCAGTGCAGACCATGATGATATGATAAAAACCTACGATAATGTGGCTGACAGCATATTCACGGCATTGGGCATTACCGAACAACAAGCCGCGGAAGCCGCTGAAGATGATGATGAGGTAGTTGAGTTTTCCGCAGATGAGGATGGCTCTTTTGAATTTATCCCGGACGGGGAGGGATCACTGTAATGATCGAATGGTTCAGAAAATTCAGGGACAAACATAATAATATACAGGATCGCCTGTTTGTCTATGTGGTCTTTTCATGTCTCAGTATAATGGCGGTAATGATGGTATTTGAACTTGTGTCGGATGTAACGGCACAGGAGAAGATAGTAAGCTCATTTGCATTCATATTCTTTGCGTTAGCCGCGATCATCTTTATAAGACTTGACAAATTGAAGCTCGGCGCGAATGTCGTGCTGTTTTTAGTCGTGTTCGGTGTTCTCCCGCTGAATTTCTTTACCTGCGGCGGTGTGTACGGCGGGGCTCCGATATGGTTTTTGTTCTGCGCGGTATGTGTCTGCATGATAATATCCGACAGGCTGAAAGTATATTATTTTGTGGCGCTTGCAGTCGTCATGTTCGCTTGCTATTTTGTTTCCTATACACGGCCGGAGCTTGTTTCAGTCCGTCCGAGGGATACGGTATTCATTGATTCGTTCATCACGCTGTTTCTCATAACTGTTATAGTCATCGCCATGATAGCCTATGAGATAGATCTCTATGTGGCCGAAGAAAGAAACACCAAACAGCAGCAGAAGGAGATAGAAGAACTCAACTCTGCCCAGAACCGCTTTTTTTCGAGTATGTCCCATGAGATACGCACGCCCATCAATACGATAATAGGCCTCAACGAGATGATACTGCGCGAGGATATTTCCGAAGAAGTCGCGGAGGATGCGGCAAACATCCGCTCCGCCAGTGAAATGCTCCTTCATCTTATCAACGATATACTCGATATGTCCAAGATAGAATCGGGGCAGATGGAGATAACCCCTGTGGAATATGACATAGGCAATATGCTCTCCGAGATAGTGGGCATGATGTGGATACGTGCAAAGGAAAAGGCGTTAGAGCTTAATGTGAACGTAGCTCCGGATATCCCTGCTAAGCTGTACGGCGATGAGGTGCGTATAAAGCAGATACTTGTCAATATCCTTAACAATGCGATAAAGTACACACATGAAGGCTCCGTCACACTGTCCGTGCAGTGTGAAAGGGGAGCGGACAGAGATATAAAGATGATATTCTCTGTAAGCGATACGGGCATAGGGATACGCAAGGAAAACATTCCCTATCTGTTCAACGCGTTCCGCCGTGTGGATGAATCTACCAACAGGTATATCGAGGGTACGGGTCTCGGACTTTCCATAGTAAAGCAGTTTGTTGATCTTATGGATGGTAAGATCACGGTCAACAGCGTATATACCAAGGGCTCGACTTTCATCGTTGAGCTGCCGCAGCAAATTACCGGGAATGCAGCTTCGGGGACCGTTTCGATAAACGCTCATCACATAAAGCGTGAGAAGTACAGGAGCAGCTTTGAAGCTCCCTCCGCGAGAGTGCTCGTGGTCGATGACAATATACTCAATCTCATGGTGACCTCAAAGCTCCTCCGTGATACGAGAGTCAGGGTAGATACAGCCGAAAGCGGTATGCAGGCGCTTGAAAAAACACTGCAGACCCGCTACAATGTCATATTCATGGATCACATGATGCCGGAAATGAGCGGTATAGAGTGCCTTCACAAGATAAAGGAGCAGACGGGCGGTCTGTGCCGCAATGCAAAGATAGTTGCCCTTACCGCTAACGCAGGCAGCGAGAATGCTGCGATGTACAGCAAGGAGGGGTTTGACGGATATCTGCTCAAACCCGTCAAGGGAGCAGCGCTTGAAAACGAGCTCCTTCGCCTCCTGCCGGGTGAGCTCATCACATATATGCAGAATGACAACAGGATAATAGAGGAAAGTATGTCTTGGATCAAGGAAGAGCATAAGAAACGCTCCGTCGTAATAACAACGGAGAGCGTTGCCGACCTTCCTCAGGAGCTGATTGAAAAACATCATATCGCTGTATTCCCTCATCTTGTTGAAACAGAAAACGGTGTCTTCCACGATAATACAGAGGTCGATGCAGACGGGCTTCTTTCCTATATGGCGGACTTCACAAAGA
>ODAI014512041.1_pt1 | contig 16072 bp, 11 predicted proteins | sample 1539321 | NCBI WGS metagenome assembly ODAI01 (sample SAMN02144231, study PRJEB22623) | gut metagenome | biome: sheep rumen | host: Ovis aries | place: New Zealand
TGGGGAGCCAAAGAAAGCGACCGTCTTCTGACGGTCGTTTTTCTTTCTCTTCTGAAGCATGCAACCTTAGGTTACAGGCGCGGCTGAAAACCTATGCAGAGCCGAGCGCCCGCAGTGCGGGAACCGGCGAGGATGCCGATAAGGGATTGTGCCGTTCGCGTAGCGCTCTGCCGCGGCGCTTCTTGACTTTCGAACGGGAAATGGGTATCATGGAAAAAAGACCGTTCCGCTTTCAGCGGGACAATACAGGAGTACCGCAATGATCCGTTCCCGCATCCTGCCGTTCTGCATGATCCTGCTGCTGCTTTCGGGCTGTACCGGTCCCGGGGCGGTTTCGACTGCCGCGCCGACAGAAACGGCTCCGGCGACACACGCATGGACGGTATTCGGGCAAACGGTTTCGGAAGAAACGCCGCGCATCACCGTGCAGGCGCCGTTCGATTTTTCCGCAGTATCGGATGAATCCCTTTTTGCGCTTTCTCCGTCCGTTTCGATCGACGTCGTATTCACAGACGGTTGGAGCGGCGATCTTTCGGCATTCGCCGACTTTCTTTCCTTTTCACAATCGCATCCCGATCTGCACATCGAAGCGCAATTCCCGCAGGGCGACGCGCCGGTCGATCGCACGGAGTTGACCGTCGATCAGCCGTTCGACGGGCTTGACGCCGTGCTTGCGGCATGCCCTTCATTGCAGGCGCTGACGCTGTCCGATTCGTTTTCGCGCGAATCGATCGCAGCGATCGCGGCGGCGCATCCTTCGCTTCGCATTCTGTGGGAGGACGCCGGTTTCGGCGCGTCCGACTCAAGCGCGACGGCGCTGACCGTTACAGGCGATGCGGATCCTGCGGCGCTCGGTGAATACCTCAACTGTTTTCCCGCGCTCGAAACGGTCGACCTGCGCGGCTGCTCACTTTCGGAATCCGACGGCAGCGCGTTGTGCCGCCGTTTTCCGTCCGTCGCGTTTTTACGGACAGTGACCCTGAACGGCGTTCCGACGGACACGGACGCGACGGAGCTGAATCTGGACAACGCGGTGATCGAATCGTACGACGCGTTTTCGGAAGCGCTCGGTTTCTTCCCCCGTCTCTCGCATGTGGAGCTGAATGACTGCAGTCTATCGGATGAACAGCTCGCCGCGCTGCGCGACCGCTACCCCGAAAAGGGCATCGTCTGGACGGTCCGTATCCGCGCGTACCGTATCCGCACGGACAGCGTCGCGTTCTCCGCAAAGAGCAGCGGATACAACACGAACCGCATGACGAGCATGGATGTCGATCCGCTGCGATACTGCACCGATCTGATCGCGCTCGATCTCGGGCACAACGATTTAACGGATCTCGACTTTCTGCGTCCGCTGACAAACCTGCAGGTGCTGATGCTGGCGGACAGCCGAAAGCTTGAGGATATTTCCGTCATCGGCACGCTGCATCGGCTGAAATACCTCGAACTGTTCATGACCGGCGTATCCGACATCACGCCGATCGGCGAACTTCCCGAGCTTCTGGACGTCAATCTCTGCGTGACGAAAGTCGCCGACGTGTCGCCGCTTCTGTCGTGCAAAAAGCTTGAGCGCATCTGGCTCGGCACGCAGACGGTGCAGAACCATACAACGGAAGAAAGCATCCGTCTGATCGAAGATGCTTTCCCGAATGCCGATATTGAATTGGATACCGCGTCCTGCACCGGACACGGATGGCGCGAACATCCGCGCTATGATGCGTACATCGAAATGTTCAAAACCGGTCGCCCGGTCGCGCCGTTTTTGCCGTGATCGTTACTGGTGCGATCCGTCGTATGTCAGAAACGCGATGATATCCGACAGCCCGCGGTAATTGCTGTGCGGTTTTGCGCCGGACATCGAAAGCAGCGACAGTTCCTTTCCGAGGAACGTGAGCGACGTGGAATGCCCGCCGTCAAGGTTATACGCAACGCGGCACCCGTAACGCGCGCATACGTCGGCAATCATCGGATGCGTCATCTGCCTGTCGCGGTCTCGCTGCGTCACCGCCGTAATATAGTGATACGGATCGCTGAAGCCGAATGCGACGCGCATCGTAAACTCCTTCAATGATTTGTCGACAACGTTCTCGCCGTTCTGTACCAGTACCGGTCCGAACGAAAAACTGTCCCGCACGCCGAGCGCAAGCAGCTGCTCGGCGTTTGTTTCGCCCTTTTGATACACCGCAAGCGTTCCGTCCGCGCACACCGCGAGCGTTGTTGTTTCCGCACGGTCATAGTACACCGTGCCGTTGCGGATCATCACGCCTTTGCGGTTCGAGGTGAATCCGATATAGTCTCCCGTGAACGAAACGACTGCATGGTTCGCCTGCGCCTGCTCATACGGCAGCACCGGCACCATATGGATCACCTTGCCGGACGCGCCCGGCGTAGTCACACGTCCGCCCGGCAGCGCGCCCGCCGTGGCAAGCAGGTCCGCGCGGAACGGCATTCGTTCCTCCGAATCATCGAGACAGATCATCGCCGCGCCGTTCGGATCCAGATACAGCCAGGGCCCGAGGTCCTCTCCCTCGCCCTCGATGTACGGCGTCGCCTTTGCGTCCGCTTCGGCGTCCGTTCCGATCGGTTCACATTCCCAGACCGAATCGAACAGCGGTTCCTCCGGCAGCGTTTTCGGCAGCATGCCCGCCGAAACCGTATGCCCGTTCAGCCGCACCGCAACGGTGTGATATGCGCCCGCCGCGATCGCCGCAACGTCCGTCCATTGCCGCACCTCGCACTGTCCTGCGGCATTGTCCCCGCAGGCAACGGCGGTTCCGTCCGCTCTGAGTCCCACGGTATGACACGCGCCGCACGCGATCGCAACAAGGTCCGACCAGTCCGACACGTCGCACTGTCCGTAGGTATTGTCCCCGCAGGCGACGGCGGTTCCGTCCCGCTTCAGTGCGACCGTATGCCACAATCCCGCCGATACGGACGCCGCATCGGTCCATGCGTCGACGCCGCACTGTCCTTTTTCATCGGCGCCGCACGCGAGAACGGTTCCGTCCGCTCTGACGCCGACCGAATGCCACGCGCCCGCCGCAACGGATACGATGTCCGTCCATTCTTCAGTCTTCAGCCGATCGAACGATTTGCTGCCGACGCCGTCGACCGTTCCGTCCGCATGCAGAAACAGAGCATGGTTCAGCCCCGCCGCCGCATCGACGACGTCCGTAAACGATGCGATCTTCTCTTCTGCGCCGTACGTTTCTCCCGCCGGGATCACTGTGCCGTCTTTCAAGAACAACAGTCCCGCAAGTCCGGATACGACTTTGTCCGCCGCGTCCGGTGCTTTTCCGGTCCGCGCGTCTCCCGCGATCCACGGTGCGGTCCCGATCGCCGCGGTATGCCATGCGCCTGCGCCGATCCGCCCCTTTGCCTGCGCCTTCAGTTCTTCCAGCAGGACGGATTTCGCTTCCTTCAGTTCATCGGCGGTCTGACGTCCCTGCTCCGTTCCGAGCGCAAGCAGCGCGTCGATCGCTTCGTCAAAATTGCTCCCGGTGAAGACCGCCTTCGCTTTGTTCAGCTCCATGCGCTCGCGGATCCCCGCCGCTCTCTGCGGCGCATCGCGGAAATCGCCGAGCGCCGAAAACGTCGCGTACGCGCCTTCGTCGTTGCCCGCCTGTTCCAAAGCATCCGCCGTGCGGTACGCAAGCTCCCCCTGCAGTTCGGTCGAACGCTCCGGATCGACCTCCGATGCGAGTTCCGCCGCGTAAGAAAGCTCATCCTCCGAGATCGCGCGTTCGATCTCCTCCGCCTTGCGCTGATTTCTCCGTTCGTTCAGCGCCGCGATCGCGCCCTTCGAAAACGGCTTGTTCGAAAGCGATCCGATCGTTTCGGACAGCAGCGCGTCCGCTTCCGCGTACGGCAGGGTCTCGCTCCGTTCCAGCGCGTTCCGATATGCGCTGCGAACCGGCAGGATCAGCAGGGCAAGAACGCCGCCCGCGATCAATATCGCCGAAAGAACGGCTGCGATGACGATCACCGTTCTTTTTTTGACATTGCGTTTTTCCATATCGGTCTCCTTTGTACCCCGTTTGTTACCGGCTTGCAAAGCCGATGTATCGCGAACCCCGAACCGTCAGTCGTCCGCGTTCGCCCTCAACGAGCGTTTCGTATGCCTCGCGGTCGATCTCCAGCGGCAGCTGCACGCCGTCGCTTTTCAGGAACACCGCATGATACACGGTAAGCGTCGTGTATCCGTGCGCACCCGTCGCATCGCCCGCAACGGGATGCCGCTGTGTTGAAATGCCTTTCGAAAGCACCGTGACCTCGAGCGTGACCGGCTCTGCGCGGTCATCCTTTTTCTTTCGTATCACGGCGAACAGGATGATTGCCGCGACGCCGGCCGCGACCGAACACCCGGTCAGCACAAGCCCCGCCGCCAGCAGCAGATACAGTACGTTCATTTGGGTTCCTCCGTCATATCATGCATCAGATACTCAAAGAAGGCCGGGATCCGCTTTTCCCACGCCGCCTCATTGTGCAGCGCATCCGGGATCACATTCGCCGAAACGTCCGCGCCCTGCACGGAAAGCTGTTTTGCCGTCTCGAACACGGCGGCGAGCGCCTCGCGGCGTCCTTCGATCTCACCGGTGCCGACGTCCAGATAGATGCGCGTCGGTTCGCGCAGCGGATGCGCGCCGATCAGTTCTTTCATGCGCGTTCTGCTGACCCACAGGCTCGGCGACAGCGCCGCCGCGCGCGAAAATACGTCGTTATAGGCGACCGCCGCATAGAGGGACATCAGCCCGCCCATTGAGCTTCCCGCGATCGCGGTGTGCGCACGGTCCGGCAGGGTGCGGTATCTATGGTCGATCTCCGGTTTCAGCACCTGCGTGAACCAGTCCATCGTCTCCCTGCCCTGCGATTCGATCGTGCCGAGCGGACAGCGGAACGTCCACGGCGTGTACTCGTTCAGCCGACGGTTCCCCTCCGGATTGCATTCGACCGCGACGAGGATGATCTTTGCGCCGCTGCGTTCAAGATACTCCTTCATGCCCCAGCTCTTGCCGTAGGTTGCATGGCTGTCATAAAAGACGTTGTGCCCGTCGAACATGTAAAGCACCGGATAGCGCTGCTCGCCCGTCCGGTATCCCTTCGGCAGATATACATACAATCGCCGCGGCTCGCGCGTCGGCAGCGCGGGGATCTGAGTCTTTCTGACGTATATCACGGCTCTGTCCTCTCGTTTTTCTTTTTATTATATCGCAAACATACATTTCTGTAAAGTTGCTGACAAGCGGAAATCCGCATGCTATAATAAGCGTATCAACGAATGAGGATTCCCTATGACACCTACGGTCTGGACCTATCTGATCGTCTGCCCGCTGGTGCTGCTCGCCGGGTTTGTGGACTCGGTCGCGGGCGGCGGCGGTGTGATTTCCCTGCCCGCATATCTGATCGCGGGCATTCCCGTAAAGCTTGCGGCAGGCACCAACAAGCTTGCCAACGGATGCGGCACCGCCATGGCGGTCGCAAAGTACGCAAAGAGCGGCAGCGTGGTATGGGCATGCGCCGTTCCCGCGGCGATCGGCTCGCTTCTCGGCGCCGCGATCGGGTCGCGCACCGCGCTGCTTCTGCCCGACTCCGTGCTGCAGATCGTGATCCTTGCCGCGCTCCCGCTTGCCGCGGTCATCCTGATGCTTGCAAGAAACAGGACCGACGACGATACCAAGGATCTGCCGCGCGTAAAGATTGCGCTGTTCGGCGGGCTCATCGGACTCTTGATCGGCGTTTACGACGGGCTGGTCGGTCCCGGCACCGGCACGTTCCTGACGATCGCGTTTTCAACGATCCTCGGCTTCGGGCTTTTAAAATCCTCCGGCTGTGCGCGCGTGGCAAATCTCGCCTCCAACGTCGCCTCGCTGATCGTCTATCTGCTCAACGGCAGCGTGCTGTTCTCCGTCGGCGTGCCGGCGATCATCTGCTCGATGATCGGAAACTGGCTCGGCGCGCGCTACGCGATCAAGGGCGGCAGCAAAAAGATCCGCCTTGTGATGTTCTTTGTGCTCGGTCTGCTGTTTGTCAAAACCGTTCTTCAGTTGATCGGCGTGATCGATTTCTGACGCATTTTCGGCATAAAAAAGGACTTCCCTGCGGAAGTCCTTTTGGTTTCGGAAAATCACAGTCCGACGATCCAGCTGATCAGCACAAACAGCCAGTGCGCCGCGATCCCGGCGCAAAGCCCGCCGATCGTGTGACTTAAGATCGCCTTGCCGGTGAAGCGGTTGCAATGCAGCGCATCCATCATGGAAACGTGCGTGGACAGGTATCCGCTCCAGCACATGCAGATGGCGGTGAACACGGAGATGTCGTTCAGAATTGCCTTGGCCGCAACGCCGTTTGCAACGCAGTCGTTGACGATCTCTTTGATCATCGGCAGAGCCGCTCCCGCGCTGCCCAGCGCCGTGACCGGCACGCCGAGCGCTTCGCTGCTTGCAAAGCCGAACAGCGGCTTCAAGAGGAAATTGATCTTATCCGCGATCCACGGCAGCGCGCCGATGCCCTCGTACGCTTCACCCGCATAGCCGCCCGCCGGCGCGCCCTTTGTGAGCATCATGACGATCGAGCAGATGATGAGCACACCCGGGATGATCGCAAGACCGAGGTCTACGCCCTTCTTGCCGCCGTCCATCAGCGCGTTCAGCACATGCAGAAAGCCCCTCGGCGTCTCATCGCGTCCGTCGTTGTTTTCGACCTCCGGTTCAAAAACCGCCGGATCGTCCGGGTTGAACTGACGCTTCATGAACATCAGCATCAGCCGCGTCGATACGATCGCGCCGACTACGGTGCCGAGATTGCCGCACAGCGCCGCCCAAATGACGCCGCTGCCGAGATCCTTCGAGAACGCGAGCATAAAGCTCGTGACGATCAGTCCCATGCCGAACGACGTGCCGAGGTTTGTCAGTGCCGGCACCTGATACGCCTTGAAAAAGCGGCGGAACTTGTTGTCGCTTGCAAGCGTCAGGATCGCCGGGTTATCGGACAGGTACGTGGTGACGATGCCGAGCGCGGATGCACCGGGCATGCCGAACAGCGGCTTCATCAGAGGAGACAGCACGCGGTTGATGAGATCGACCACGCCGAACTCCGCCATCAGTTCGGACAGGGCGCCCGCGATGACGGCGAGCGCCATGATATAGAACACCGTGTTCAGCAGCAGATCGAACGCCGTTTTCATCAGCGTGTTGATCGCGTTCGCAAGCCCCATCGGGATCGCGAAGATCGCAAAGAATGCGATGATCGCCAACAGACAGATGACCGCGATCACGGTCCTTTTCCGCCTTGCGCGCTTCGGATCCGCTTCTTTTGAATCGACTTTCTTCATACAGCAGAAAATGCCCCTATGCCGCCGTGCGGCACGCCGTTACATGTTATAATATCTGTCAAACTCCGCCGGATGCGGGATCTTCGAAAGCTCGAGGCACTCGTTGCGCTTTCTCTTGATCAGGTTCTTCAGAAGCTCTTCCGGGAAAACGCCGCCGGCGGTCAGATAGTCGTGATCCGCCTCGAGCGCGTTCAGCGCTTCGTCGAGCGAGGTCGGCAGCTGATGCAGCTTCTTCTTTTCTTCTTCCGGCAGTTCGAACAGGTTCATGTCGTACGGACCCCAGCCATTCTCATGCGGGTCGATCTGATTCTTGATGCCGTCGAGACCCGCCATGAGGATCGCCGCATAGCAGAAGTACGGGTTGCAGGTCGCATCCGGATTCCGGAGTTCGAACCGGCGAAGGTTCGGGGACTTTGCGTATGCCGGAATGCGGATGACCGCGCTGCGGTTGCTCGTTGCATAGCCGACGGTGACCGGCGCTTCAAAGCCCGGAACAAGGCGCTTGAACGAGTTGGTGGACGGATTCGTGATCGCACACAGCGAATGGATGTGCTTCAGAAGACCGCCCATGAACCAGTGCGCTTCCTTGGAAAGATGCGCGTAGCCGTTATCGTCGGAGAAGACCGGTTCGCCGTTCTTGAAGAGCAGCATATGCACATGCATGCCGCTGCCCGCTTCGCCGTAGACGGGCTTCGGCATCAGCGTTGCGGAAAGACCGAACTTCTCGGCGGTGTTGCGGATGATGTACTTGATCATCATGCTGCCGTCCGCCATCTTCGTGACTTCGCCCAGCAGCGGCTCGATCTCGAACTGACCCGCGCCGCCGACTTCGGGGTGATGATACTTCACGGGGATGCCCGCCTTTTCGATTTCGAGGCACATTTCGCTGCGGCACTCGTACGTTCTGTCGAGCGGCTTCGCCACATGATAATGCTTCTGGAACGGAACGACGCAGCCGCGTCCTTCGGTCTCGCTGTTCCAATATGCCTGATCCGCATCGAGGAACGCCGCGATCGCATTGTGATCGACCTTCCAGCCGACCTGATTGAACAGATAGAACTCGAACTCCGGCAGGATCTTCATTTCATCCGCAATGCCGGTGTCCTTCATGTACTGCACCGCCGCATTGATGATGTTGCGCGGATACTGCGCGAGCGGGCGGTTCTGCGGATAATCGATGATCATCGCGTTGCCGATCATGCTCAGCGTCTTGACGCTGCAGAACGGGTCGATCATCGCCGTTTCGAGATCGGGAATATAGACCATGTCGCTCTTTTCCACGACCGCGTAACCGTAGTTGGATGCATCGAAGCCGATGCCGTTCTTCATGGTATCCTCGGTGAAGTTCGTTGCGGGAATCGTGACGTGGCGGAACTGACCGTCGATATCGACGATCTTGAAGTCGACCATCTGAACGTCCTGTTCCTTGATGAGCGCCATAATGTCTTTTGCAGTAGTAGCCATGCGTGCTCCTCCATTATTCAATACTGTGATCCATACGGATGCATCGTCATTGTATCACAGAGAATTTCATTTGTATACGGTCTTGCGCGCTCCCGAAAAAATATAAAAAATTTCCCGTCGTCAGCGTTTGACGGCACAGGCGTTCCATGGTACAATGCGAAAAAAGATCGTACCGAGGAGACCTGTATGGAAACGAAAACGCTCCTGATCACCGGCTTTATGCCGTTCGGCGGCGACGCGGTCAATCCGTCGTGGGAAGCCGTCAAAGCGCTGCCCGAACAGATCGGCGCATACCGTCTCGAAAAGCGCCTGCTTCCGGTCGAATACGGCCGCGCCGCAGCGCTTGCGATCGAGGCCGCAGAGGCGGTCCGTGCGGATGCGATCCTCTGTGTCGGGCTTGCCGCGGGGCGGATCGCCGTCACGCCGGAGGCGATCGGGATCAACATGCGCGACGCGCGCATCGCGGACAACGCGGGCTTTGCGCCGAAGGGCGAGCCGATCGATCCGAACGGTCCCGCCGCGTACTTTTCAACGCTGCCCGTGCGCAAAATGACCGAAGCGATCGAAAAAGCCGGTATCCCCGCCGCCGTCAGCTACACCGCGGGGACCTATGTGTGCAACGATCTGCTGTACACGCTGCTGCACCGCTTTCACGCGAGCGAAACGCGCGCTGCGTTCATCCACGTGCCGCACACGACGAATGCGCTGCCGCTTTCCGGGCTGACTCGCGCGCTTTGCGCCGCGATCGGTGCGATCTGAATATAGGAGTATCTTGTGAAACAGTTGTTCGGTAAAGCATTTTTCAAAGAAATGCTGCCGCTTGCGATCCCGATCGCGCTTCAAAACCTGCTGATGGCGTCGTTCCGTCTCATCGATATGCTGATGCTCGGTCAGTATTCGGGAGACGCGATGGCGGCTGTCGATCTGGCGAGTCAGACGTCGTTTCTGGTCGATCTGATCTCGTTCGGCGTATCGAGCGGCTGTGCGGTATTTCTCGCACAGTATCACGGCGCAAACAACCGGGAGGGCATCCTGCGCGTCATGGGCTGCGGGCTCGTTTCGCTCGTGCCGCTCGGTCTTCTGGTCATGATCGTCGCCTTAAGCTTTCCCGAAGCGATCATGCGTCTGCTCACCGACGACGCGCGACTCCGTGAGATCGGCGTTTCATACCTGTCCGTCGCGGCATACTCGTATCTGTTCATCGTCGTCAACATGGTCCTTTCGACCGTTCTGCGCTCGACCGAGCATGTGCGGCTTCCGCTCATCGCAAGCAGCATTTCGGCGGCGGCGAACGCCGCGCTCAACTATGTGCTGATCTTCGGAAAACTCGGGTTCCCCGCGCTCGGCGCGCGCGGCGCCGGCATCGCAACCGCGATCTCGTCGGCGCTCGGTCCGCTGATCCTGCTGTCCGTTTCGTTGATCCGCAAAAACGTACTCGTCTCCTCTCCCCGCCTGATCTTCCGGCTCAAGGGCTTTTTCCTCCCCTTCTGGAGGCGCAGCCTGCCCGCATTTCTGAACGAAACGCTGTGGTCGGCTTCGATCGTCGTCGTGAACGCGATCTTCGGGCACATGGGCGCGGACAACTACGCCGGTCTGTCGACGGTCCGCACGATCGAAAACCTTGTGTTTGTCTTCTTTGTCGGCGTCTGCCACGCATGCAACATTCTCGTCGGCAAGCACATCGGCGCGGGCGACGAACCGGGTGCAAAGCGCATCGCATCGTCGTTCCTTGTGCTCACGCCCGCGATGGGGCTGCTGCTCGGCAGCATCGTTCTGATGCTGCGCGGTCCGGTCGTCGATCTCTTTCAGATCAGCGACACGTCCAAGTCCGTGGCGCGCGCGCTGCTGCTGATGTACGCGTTTGAGATCGGTCTGCGCAACATTCCGTACATCGCCGTCGTCGGGATCTTCCGCGCCGGCGGCGACACGCGCATCGGCTTTTTCGGAGATCTCGGCGTGCAGTATCTGGTCGTGATCCCGGTCGCCGCGCTGCTCGGTCTGGTGCTGAAACTGCCGTTTGTCACGACGTTCATCGTGATGCAGCTGTGCGACGATCTCGCAAAGAATCTGATCTATCTGATCTATTACCGCAAAGACAAATGGATCAAGCCGGTCGCCCGCATCGGGATCGACGCGAACTGATCCGACCGCATACAAATAGAGCTGCCCGCAAGCACAACCGGGCAGCTCTTTCTTCTTTATTTTTTCACGATGCGCGGACTGTTTTCGAAGAACGAGCGCATCCAGAAATACCGTTCGTGTTCGCGCCAACCGTGCTCCGTTTCCTGCCAGACCGTGCGGTCGCAGATGCAGTTCGGCAGCTGTTCCTGCAGCGCGTTGTGATCCTTGACCTTGAAATCGTTGCCCGAATACCACAGTCGTTCGAGCGAGGTCAGCGAATAAAACGGCGTCAGATCGCTGATGTGGTTCGTGCAGATGTTCAGGTCCTTCAGGTTTTTGAGGCCCGACAGCGGCGACACGTCGCTGATGTGGTTGATAAACAGCTCGACGTAGATCAGATCCGGCATGTTTGCAAGCGCCGAAATGTCGACGATGCGGTTGTCCGCAAGGATCAAAATCTGCAGCTTCGTCAGCGTCTTGAGGCACGAGATGTCCGTGATCTTCTGGTGTCCCAGATCGAGCGCGACGAGATCCGTGCAGTACTGCAGCGGCTGGATGTCCTCGGTCGTGAGCCGGTACTTCATCTCGGCGTCGGTCTTGCTGCTGCGCGTCGTATACGCGGTTGCGTCCGTGCGCAGCTTGCCCCAGAATCCGAGATCGATCTCCCAGACGATCTTCACGTTCGGGAACGCATCGTTCAGCTCCGCCATCGTCGCATCGTCGATCCCGCAGTCCACCATCTCCACATGATTCAGCATCGGCAGCTTTGCAAGGACGCCGCGCAGCTCGTCGAGATCGGTGATCTGCTCGCCGGTCAGATCGAGCGTTTCGGTGCTTTCGGTCAGCGTTCTGCCGCGATATTCAAACGTGTAGCCGTAGTGGATCGAGAGCCCCTCATCCGCCGCGAGCAGCGCCGCGACCGTTTCCGGGTTCGCCGCATTGCCGAGATCGACCTCCGTGAGGTTCGGAAGGCATGCTTTCGCTTCGCGGATCATGTCCGCCGTCGGATCGGCGACGTTCGAAAGATCGAGTTTTGTCGTGTCGGCGGCATACACATTGCCGAACAGCGAAACCGCATACTCCGGCACGATCGGCGAGAACAGCTCCATTGCAGTCGTGATCGCGTCCGGCTCCAGCGCGCCGAGCCGCACCGTCTCCAGATTTTTGAGGTACGGCGCCGCCTCCGCAAGCGTTTCGGGCGTTTCGCCGTTCTCGCGCTCCAGGACCGTGCTGTCGGACGGCACAAAGCGGTTCCCGACCTGCACGTCATAGGTGAAGACAACGTCCGGACGGGACGCGGTCAGTTCCGCGATCTGTTCGTTGGTCAGCGCGCCGTTTTCGATCCGGACCGTGCGGATCGTGTCGTGCGCTTCGAGTTCATCGAGGTCCGCTGCCTCGCGCACCGTCAGCGTCGTGACCGGTTCGGGCGTGATCTCCGGTTCGTCGATCTCCGGCGCATTGATCTCAGGCTGCGCCGATTCGGCTGCAACTGCCTGCGACTCCGCCGCATTCGTCTGATTGACGAGCAGGAATACCATGGCTGCGAGTCCGCAGAGCAGCAGCGCCAGTGCAGCGATGAGAAGGATCCATGTTTTCTTGGAATGTTTCATGTCTTTTTTCGGTGCGTTCATGCGTTTGTCCAGAATCGCGATCACGGCAAGCCCGATCGCGAGCAGCATCACGGCGCCGGCGATCGCAACCCCGACCGTGCGGTCGGTCCGATCCGTCGCGGGCCCGGCTTTGTCCGGTACCTCCTGCGGCGTCGCTGCAGGGGTCGGTTCCGCGCTCGGCGCTTCCGTCGGCACGGCGGTCGGCGCTTCGGTCGGCTCCGGCGTCGGTTCCGGCGTCGGCGGTTCAGTCGGTCCCGGCGTCGGCGGTTCGGTCGGTTCGGGCGTCGGCGTCTCCTCCGGCTCGTAGAACGAGATCGACGTCGGATCGATATGTTCGAACATGTCGTTGATGCCCGAATCGTTTCCCACCGCGGTGAACACCAGTCCGAACTTCTCCAGACTGCATTCGTTCTGGTTGTCGCAGATATGGTACCACAGGCGCTGTGACTGATGGCACTGATACGCCTCCTGCGCGACCTCAAGTCCCGTGCGCCCGTCGAATGCGGCAAGCGGCTCGAACGCGGAGATGAAGATCGGGTTCTCCGCCGCAAGGTGCAGGTACAGCTTTTTCACCTGCCACACGCCGTACTGCGAAACGGACTGCGGATCGTATGCGGGGTCGGCGGCGCTCTCCATCGCGGTACGTGCCGCGGCGGCTGTGATCACATGCTGCCAGTGTCCGTACTCGCCGTTGTCGTCGTGCGTGATCACGACTTCCGGCTTTAAGCGGCGCAGCCATCGCACCAGCTCGAGCGTCACGTCCTCGACCAGAAAGTCCTTTTTCTTTTCTTCTCTGTACTTGATCGGAATATCCGGAAGTCCCGCCATCAGCGGATAATTGCGAAGTCCCAAGATCCACGCGCCGTTCAATGCCTCCGTGCGGCGGATGCGCGTGCGCGTCGCAAGATACAGGATCGTGCCCGCATATCCGCGTTCCGCGCCGTAGGTCGCAACCACGTTTCCCATGAACAGGCAGTCGTCGTCCGGATGCATGGCGATCACCAGAAAATCGACCTTGTCAAGCGTCGGCTGCCACGGATGATAGTCCTTCGGCGCGCCGCCCGAATACGGGATCAGCGTGCACAGCTCCGCGTCGCCGTGCGGGGTCAGGCGCACGCCGTATATGCCTTCCGTGATCTCGACGCCGTCGTTCCAGAAGCGTCCGCCCTCGCGCGTTTCCACCGCGTTGCCGGACGCGTCGAGCAGTTCGATCGTGTACGGCGCCGGCTCGATGCCCGCTTTGTCGGTCCATTCAAAGTATACAAAATCGACGGGCTGATCCGCCTTCCATTTCACCGAAACCCATTCGTTCGGCTCCAGAATGCATCGCGTCGCTTCATCGCGATCCTTCAGGCGGTCCATGCTCGTCCGTTTTCTCTTGTTTTCATAGGTGCATTTTTTGGCGAGGCTGGTCGGCTCGTCCGACTTCGTTGCCGCAGATGCCGAAGCTGCGCCCGTGCACAGCAGCACCAGCGCAAGCATCCATATGATTGCATATTTCCAATTGCGTTTCATGTCGAAATCCCTTCCGCATACTATAACACGATTCAAAAGAGATTGTCAATAAAACGCGGGTGATGCCGCATGGGAAAGAATCGGCGCTCCGCTGCGATTGCGGAGCGCCGGGGACGTTTACATTGCGGGGCACCGGGGACGTCGCTCCCTACGATTCGTTTACGCTGAGGAGCGCAGGAAAGCCCGGTTCTTTCCGTTTATCCCTGTGAGACGGTAAACAGCGAATAGAAGTAGCCCTTCCGGTCCATGAGTTCTTCGAACGTGCCCTGTTCCGAAACCTCGCCGTTTCTCAGCGCGAACAGACCGGTACAGCGGCGCAGGATGTTTTCGTCCAGATCGTGGGTCACGATGACGCGGGTGTAGCCGTCCAGCTTCAGGATCGCGTCCAGCACTTCAAAGGATGTTTCCGCATCCAGAGACGCCGTGGCTTCGTCCACAAAGAGCACCGGCGTTTTGCGCAGCAGTGCGCGTGCGATCGAGATCCTCTGCCGCTCGCCGCCGGAAAGACCGCTTCCGTTTTCGCCGCAAAGGTATCCCTCGCCCTTTTCTTCGAGGAGTTTCGAAAGCCCCGACATGCGCACCGCGCGGTCGACCTCTTCCTTCGGAAACGCGCTGAACATCGTGATGTTGTCGCGGATCGTGCTGTTGAACACAAACACGTTCTGCTGAATGATGGACACGAGATCGTAAAGCGAGCTTGCGGAGATCTCGCGAAGCTCTTTGCCGTCATAACGGATCTCGCCGCCGTAGTTTTCGGACGACGCCATGAGAAGGTTCAGGATCGTGGATTTGCCGCTGCCGGAGCCGCCGACGAGCGCATAGCAGCCGCCCGACCGCATGTTCATATCAACGTTCGAAAGCACCGTCTTGCCTTCTTCGTAAGCAAAACAAAGATCGCGGATCTCGATGCCCTGCGTGAGCTTCGGTTCGATGGACTCGCCCTCATCCGGGATGTTTTTGTTGAGCGCGCCTGCCAGCTTGTCGATCAGCGCAAAGGAGGACTTCGCGCCGGCAAAGAATTCCGGGAACGCCTGGATCGGTCCGAGCACGAAGTTCAGAAGCTGCACGAAGACGATCGCCGTACCTGCCGTGATGCCGGCCTTGCCGGAAACGGCGAACCCTGCGGCGACGAAGAACACGCCGAACTGCAGGATCGCGCCGGCAATCGAGGAGGCGTAGCTGACAAGGATGTTCACCTTCGTTCGCTTTTTCGACGCATCGGCTACCTCTTCGTTGCTGTCGTCATGGATGCGGGAAATGTTCTTTTCCGCCTTGAAGCTCTTGATGACCGAGAACCCGGAAAGCGCGTCCTTCAGCATGCCGGTATAGCGTTCCTTTTTGTCGGAAACATTCTTTTCCGCAACCGCCGCCCGATTCCCGAGCACGACGGAAACCAGGATCGGCAGCAGAGAGAAAGCGATCGAGATCAGCGTCAAAAGCGGACTGTACAGGATCATCAGGACCAGCGCGCCGATGAACGTAACGCCGACCTCGACCATGTTCTGCAGCCTCCGGATAAAGTCCTGCTCGATCGTATTGACGTCGTTGCTGAGCGCCGAGATATAGAGCGAGGTGTTCTCGCCGGAGAACGCCTGGATCCCCTTCTCCATCAGCCGGTTGAAGGCATATTCGCGGTACTGCTTCATCGCCTTTGCGCGGAACGCGGAGAGGAATGTGCGATCCAGGATCCAGGCGATCAGGAGCATCGCAAACGAACCTCCGGCGATGATCAGCAGTGTGCCGAAGCTGTACCTGCAGTCTCCGGAGATCAGGTCGGCGACTTCCTTGATGAGCCACGAGATGACAAGACTCGCGCCGGATGAAAGCAGCGCGGCGATCAGAGTCATCGCGAAGTTGAACTTGTTCTTTCGGAACAGCTCTTTGAGAAACGGGCGGCGCAGCGCCTTACGTTCAGCTTTGGTCATTTCTTTCCTCCTATGGACGATCCTGTCGAATTGTCGATTTCATTATATCCGTCGCTGCCCGATAAAAGCAATCAACCGTCGGTTGTATGTGCCCGATATATTCTACA
>ODAI011098368.1_pt1 | contig 16071 bp, 10 predicted proteins | sample 1539321 | NCBI WGS metagenome assembly ODAI01 (sample SAMN02144231, study PRJEB22623) | gut metagenome | biome: sheep rumen | host: Ovis aries | place: New Zealand
AGTGGCCTCTCCCCCCGCCCTCCCCCGTAGGGAGGGAGCTGGAGTGCTTATGGGTGGATTTTTGTAATTTGTTAATGTTAATTTAATAGCCTATCCCTCATAGCCGAATCGGCTCCCTCCCTACGGGGGAAGTCCGATGTTGATAATACCGGAGTATGTGTCAGGGCGGGGGGAGAGGCCGTTTATCTAACGCTTACATACTTATGCAACGTCTTCCTTACAGCGCCATTGCCGGCATAGAGCTCCTTGACGTAGCCCTCAATCTGCTCGCCGAGACCAGCCTCGTAAAGGTCTAGACCGAATACATCCTTGCGTGTGTAGAGCTTCTTGAGGCAAGAGAAGTCCTGATCTGCCTTGCCGATCTCGAGAGGGGCAACGATAGCCTGAAGTTCCTCGAGCAATGGATCGGTAGAAGGCTCGAATGCCTTGCCGTTGTCATCGATACCCTTGAGGTAGCGTGCATAGCCAGCAAGTACGAGTGGGATGAGCTTGAGGTTATCCATGTCAAGACCGCGTGCAATGTACTTCTTGATAGTCTCACCGAAACGGATTGGGAGCTTCTGAGATGTATCGGTAGCGATACGCTGTGGAGCGTCAGGCATGAATGGGTTAGGAAGACGCTTGTTGATAACAGTACCGATGAACTCGTATGGGTTGAGAACGCCCGGATCAGTAACAACAGGCATAGCCTCTATATATCCTATCTTCTGGATGAATGCGCGGAGATCGTCATCAGCCATCTCTGCAGAGATAAGGTCGTAGCCGAGCATACAGCCGTAGATTGACATTGCTGTGTGAAGTGGGTTGAGACAGGTTGTAACCTTCATGGTCTCTACCTGGTCAACGGTCTCGCGTGTGGTATAGAGTGCACCGCCAAGCTCCAATGGTGGGCGACCGTTTGTATAGTCATCCTCACAAACGAGGTACTGAACTTCCTCAGCATTAACGAATGGGGCTGTGAAAGTCTTCTTCTCTGTAATGATAGTGTTGTTGTCCTCAAAGCCATCCTCAGCAAGCAATGCCTGAACCTTCTCATGTGGACGAGGAGTGATCTTGTCAATCATTGACCAAGGATAAGAAATCTTCTTGTTGTCCTTGACGTATGCAAGGAACTCCTTTGGTGCAAGACCGTCATTAACCCACTTCTCTGCGTATGCGAGAACACCGGCCTTAACCTTGTCGCCGTTGTGAGAACAGTTATCGGTTGACTGTAGTGTGAGTGGGAGCTGACCTGCCTTGAAACGCTCAAGGAGTAATGCTGTGAGCTTACCCATTGCAAATACAGGTGTGAGACCACGCTCAAGATCGGCAGGTGCCACGCTGTAGCCCTTCTCTGTGATGGTGAATGTAACCATCTGGAGTGAAGGAGCCTTGAAGATTTCTACGAGACGAGCCCAGTCCTCTGCGAACTGGAAGTCAGCCTTGAGTGACTCTGTAACAGATGCGATGACCTTCTTCTCGATAGTGCCGCTTGACTGGAGGCTAACCAAGAGTGAGAGGTTGCCGTAAGGACGGTAAGCCTTGTCGATAATCTCGTAGTCGAAGCTCTCTGCCACGATTACACCACGGTCATACTTGCCAGTGTTAAGAGCATCGTTGAGGATAGCGGCAGGGAATGCGCGGAAAATATTTCCTGCACCGAAGTGAACCCAAGTTGGCTCGTCGTGAGTCTTCTTGGCAACTGCAGCGATATCATACTTAGGAAGCTCGTAACCCTTGCTTTCCCATTCAGCAACATTTGCGTTGCCTGATAGAATTTCAGTAAGTTTCATAAATTAGATTTATGTCTTTTAATATTATAATTTTTTAAACGCAATGAATTTCCGCGCAAAAGTACTAATAATTTATGAGATAGCCAAATAAAAGAGTGAAAAAACTCATAAACTGCCCTTTGCCTGTCACTGCGAGGCATTCACAGGCACATCCTCAGACTTTATCAATAGCGGTCTTCCGCTAAAAGCGAATGGAAAATCTGCTTTTATCACTTCGGGCTTTTCGTGTCATTTCCCATTGTTACTGTCATTACCGTCTTTCGCCTCATCCTTATGGGAACTGGTGTCCGTAGGAGTGGTGAGGGGTGCCTTCTTCTTGAACTTATCCGGCAGATAGTATCCTAAGTGTGGAGGCTGGTTGTAAGCCACGTTCTGCCATGCGACACACATACGGTAGATGTGGTCGTGCATAGGTGTTACGACACGATACTGTGTAGGGAGATTGGTACTGAATACATTCAGGTGCGCATTATCAGAACCGTCATATAATATGAGCTCTTCACGCCAGTCTCCGAACAGATCAGCTTGCAGACAAGGTGTTGCCTTCGTTCCGTTACAGGAAGTGGAATAGCCCCATTCGCTGAAGTCCTTGCCGTTTATCTTGATACGCTCCACATTATGGCCTGTCCATTTTGCAACGTAATACTGATAGTATGGTATAGGAGCTTCTCCCGTCTTGGTCTTGTTGACAGAATTACCAAGCAGTTCCTCATAGAGGTCACCATCCCAATATATGCGGAAATTGACAGGTATGGAATTCTTCGGATCTGCAATCTCATTGCCCTTGCAGTCAAATATCTTCTTGCTTGCCGAGCTCCATATCTCGCATCCGCGATGCAGAGAGTCTATGTCTGCTGCCAGACCTCGGCCTGTGTCTCGTTCTCCTTCCCTGCGGACGAGCATCTCTCCTGTGCGGGCATCACGAAGGCTGGTACCGAAAGGCTTTACCTCGTGTGGCATGTAGTACTCAAGTCCCCTGCGGTCTGGGTCTATGTCACATAGATGAACAGCATCACCATGTCCGAGTTTTGTGGTGTAGAGAAGTGAACCGTCATGGTCAAGGGCTGCCGAGCCGAACATGATCTCGTCATATCCGTCACCATCTACATCGCCGACAGCTATGCCATGAGCTCCCTGTCCGTAGATTCCCTCGCCAGGTGTCTCGCTCTTATGGAACCATTTGTCAACGATATGCTTGCCATCGAACTGTACAGCCCAAGCGTATGCCTTCGTGTAGTAGCCACGGAAGAAAACAGCACTTGGTATGTTCTCAGGACCGTCAAGGTATGCCACACAGGCAAGGAAACGGTCACCGCGGTTTCCCTGAAGTGGAGAACGGTCGCCCCAGCCTCTGCCGTCGTATTCCGGTTCGCCACCGAGTCCGAATGCGCGGTTTGGGTTGTAGTAAACGGTGTGGATGGCGTGTCCGTCAATACCAGAGAATACGGTCAGGAACTCAGGACCATGCAGGATACGTCCGTTTGCCATGGCGTATGAAATCTTATCGTTGGTATTACGTATCTCCTTGTCGGTTGCAGCCCTGCTGACATACTTGCCCTTACCGTCTTTTGAACCCGGGGCGGTCTTGCAGATTAGTTCTGCCTTTCCGTCACCGTTAAGGTCATAGAATAGGAACTGGGTGTAATGGGCACCGGCACGAATGTTTGGACCGAGGTCGATGCGCCAGAGCGGCTTGCCTGTGTATTGTTCTGTGTTGCCGTAGTGAAGCTTGTAGCAGTCGAGATATACACGTCCGGTATGACCATCCTGTGAGTTGTCGTGAGAGTCGGAAGGGTCCCACTTAACCAACAGCTCATATTCACCGTCACCGTTTATATCGGCTACGGAGCAGTCGTTTGGCGTGTAGGTGTATTGCTTGCCGTTCGGAGCCACGCCATCTACAGGCTTGTCAAGAGGAATGGATATATAAGGCTTGTCCCAAACCTTGAGAGGCTTGCTTGCGTATTTCGTTCCGAGTTTTCGTGTTATGAGGGTATATTGGCTTGTGCTTGTGCCGAGGGTGTCAGTTACACATGTTGTCTTCGTTATGTTGGATGCAATAAGCTGACCGTCGCGCATAAGGTCGAAAGAAATGCTTTCGGGGTCTGTGGAAAGGAATCTCCATGAGATGAAGTTACCCTTCTCGCAAGGTATCGCAACGGCACCTCGCGAGAGTGGCTCTATGTCTTTCTGTCCGTAAATGCAAACAGAGAATAGAAGTGCTATGAGTGTGTTCAATAGTTTATTCATACTTATCGTATGGAGATTATTGGGGTAATTTGATGGGTTTTAAGGTTTTATGGTTTTAAGGTTTTCAGGTCGTAACGCTCATTAGCGATGCTGACCTCTAACCTTCTAACCTCTAACCTCCTAACCTTATATCTTTTGGCGTATCGGATGTGTGAAGACGAATCTTGCACCATCGCTGTATTCTGTGTCGAGCCAGATACGGCCGCCAAGGTTTTCTATTATACTGCGTGTTATGGAGAGTCCGAGACCTGTTCCCTGCTTGAAGGAGTCAATCTGTTTGAATCTCTGGAACACGAAGTCTGCTTTGTCTTTTGGTATTCCGCAGCCTGTGTCGGTAACGCTGATGCGTATCTCGTCTATTTTCGTAGAATCCTCTATAGCCACGGTTATCGTACCATGCTCTGTGAATTTCTTCGCATTGGTTAACAGGTTGTTGAATGCCTGATGCAGTCGGAGTACGTCTGTCTGTACAGGGACAGGATGCTCCGGTAGTTTTGTAATGATGCTTACTTCCGGGTTGAGGTTTGCTCGTGCTGACTCTACAGCTGTCTTGCATATCTCCACCATGTCAGCGTCAACGATGTTGAACACCAGACTCTTAGCATCCATCTTTGATATCTGGAGAATATCGTTCACCAGATTGAGAAGTGTGTCGCTATTCACTTTGATATAGCCGCCGTATTCCACTTTTTCCTCGTCGCTGAGCGGAATGTCTGGTTCTGTGAGCAACTGCGAGAAGCCTACTATTGCATTCAGAGGCGTGCGTATCTCGTGGCTCATATTGGCTATGAATGCCGATTTCATTGCGTTTGCCTTCTCTGCCTTGTCGCGTGCTATCTCCAGTTCGTGACCACGGTCAATGAGCTTCTTCTCCAGTTTCTTGCTCAGAATCAGATAGTGGAGCGATACGGTAAGTGCCGTTACGAGGAATATGAATATTCCGGCTGCCCACGGAAACCATTTCGCATCTATTATGCTTTCGGGCTCGTTGACAAGTGTATAGTCCTCTGGAAGCTGCTTCTTTGAGATGTTGAACTCCTTTAGCTTGTTGTAATCGAACTGATAGATGTTGTCAATCATGTGAAGCCCGGGAGCGAGTCCCGTCTGCTCGTATTGGATTACATCATCGGCAAGTTCCGCGCCTACCTTGCGGAAATTCGGAATGTATCCGCCTATTGCCCAGTCGCCAAGACCTGTGCTTGACAGCGATATTGCAGGTATCTTCCGGTTGCTGTTGCCCAATGACACGGTTGTGTTTGAAAGAGTCAGCGTCTCGGAGTTGTCCATTCGCCAAGTGCCTACGATAATAGCCTTCTTGCCTTTGATCTCATGAATGGCGTTATTCACCTCCTGAAACGACATCCCGCGACCGTCAATACAGCTGATCTTGTAGTGAGGGTGGTTCTTCATTATCTTGCGGAAGTGCGCCTTCAGCGTTATGCCGCCTATCGTATTGTCTGAGAGGAACACTATCGAATCCCTGTCAGGGTAGAGGCTATGGAGCAGTTCGAGGTTGACCGAGACATCAAGCTTGTAAACATATCCGCCTACGATTCTGTAGTCCTTGTAGTCTTTGTTAAGGGAGTATGATCTGGGTTCCCATGTCCTGATGTCGATGTTCTTGTCCTTTGGCAGTCTTATTATATTGTTGCTCCTGATGCCCACAACCACTGGAGTTGTCTTTATCTCATTCCTTGTGAGAGAGAAATATGTCGTTGAGGCTTCATTGCCGAGAAGTACAATCATTGAAGGTTTCTGACCGTTGGTATAGTACTTGCTCAGGAGGCGCCATAGATTCTCCTGCCATTCCGTTGCCTCTGCCAGGATGCCGCAGTTCATGTTTTCCACTCTTATGTTGCTCGCATCACCACCCTTGGCTGTGTATTTTTCGTAAAACTGGTTAATATTGGCTTTCATACGTTCCTCGCCCGGATTGTATGACGAAACAATTACAACGGGTCCTTTAACCTCCGCTTCCGCACATAATGCATATAGTAATGCCATAGCTACTATGGACAATATGATGCGGAGTCTATGTGATTTCAGGACAGTGGTCATTCTCGTTTTTGTTTTTCCTTGTTTTTTATGGTGTGCGAAGCCTCTCTCGCACGTTTCCGGTGTTAGTTGTTAGGTGGACTCTAAACTTCTTATCTCTTGGAGCGGCGCACCATTCACACATGCCCGGGGATATTCAATCTCCGATTTCCCTGCGGGGGGACTCCGATGCTGACAACTTCGGATTGTGTGTTAGCGCGAGGGGAAAGCCGCTATTGAGTGCAACGTGCCAAGCATCCTCGCACGAAAGCGAAAGTGTATGTCAGCCAGTAAGGCTGGCGCACGTTCTTTGATTTGTTGAGTGCAACGTGCCAAGCATCCTCGCACGAAAACAAAAGTGCATGTCAGCCAGTAAGGCTGGCGCACGTTCTTTGATTTGTTGAGTGCAAAGATAGGAATTTATTCCTAATTCTCCAAATAAAAAGGGCAGAAAATCACAATGATTATGCAATAATTTGCAAAAATTATGAGTGTAAGTCGTACTACCATCTAAAATCATGGTTTCTGACGTCGATTTAACAATTCAAAACTACAAATTTCATACTCTTGAAAGAAATTCCCGATTTCTCTGTCTTTATTCTCTTAATCCCTTAATTCATGTTTCGCAAGTAGTGAACCTCGAAGAGGTCGGCGGCTGAAGGGAAAAGCCAAAACCCTATTAGGCATCACTCTTTTGGAACTCTTTCAACAACATGACAATCAATAACATACAAGTGCGAAAATTCGTCGAACTCATGTTGGTTTATTTAATTATATTTGAAGTAAAAAAGTGAGGGGACGGGGGGTATGGGTGTGTGTGAAAATTGGTGTATTGGTGTAATGGTATACTTCAATTATTTTTCATTTTGTACACTAATACACCATTACACCTTTTTTTAGACAGACACCTTCACACTGAGTATTCTTCTCAATATCCGTTGTAATGCCGTTGTAAATCCGTTGTAAATCCGTTTCAGGTCCGTTCCAAGTCCGTTCCGTATATTGGAGAGAGATAAGCCCCATGATAGGGATTAGAGCTTCGGTGAAGTGATGACAATGGTGATAAACAATGAACCTTGGTTCGTGAATAAGGATGTGGTAAGTGTGCTTGGGTATGCGAAACCACTCAACGCAGTTGCGATGCATGTAGAGATTGAGGACTCCCTAAAACAGGGACTCCTCGATTCTAAGGGAAGACACAACAGACAATCTTCATCAATGAGTCTGGTCTTTATGCCCTGATTCTTTCAAGTAAACTTCCACAGGCGAAGGAGTTCAAACGCAGGGTAACATCAGAGGTGCTTGGGTAGTCGAAACCAGAAAATGCTCTCGCAAGGCATGTGGATGCAGAAAATAAAAGGGGGGCGGGATTCACGACCTCAGGTCAAGGAAGAGGATAAAACCACTACCCTGATTCAAGGGACTGGTTCTAACTACAAGAGCAAAACAATCCTCATCAACGAGAGTGGCCTTTATGCTTTGATTCTTTTCTCTAAACTTCCACAGGTGAGGGAGTTCAAGCGCTGGGTAACATCAGAGGTGCTTGGGTAGATAAGGAAGATTGGCGGTTATATTCTGATAAATGGCTGCGATTTGGTTCTATGGTTCTATAGTTCTATAATTTTTCGAGACACCCACACTATATGAATTATTCGCTTAGGCTCATCAAGCTAAAGCAAGTGATAATTGAGAAACGAAAAAAAAGATGAGCCCCCGAAACGAGGACTCATCCTTATTTGATTGAGTTTTCAAAGAAATCTTGTCAAGTGCTTACTTGCCACCGAAAAGCCAGCATTGCTTAGCATAGATATCAACGGTCTTGAGATTTGGGTTTGATACCAATGAACTCTGACCGTAAGGGAGGAGGTAAGGCCAGCGATTTAGACCGCTCTGGGTGTTGTTAGGGTTTGTGAGGGTGATATATTTCTCGCCCATAGCCATGCAACGGCGGAGGTCGTTGTAAGTCTGGATGTGCTCGTCAATTGCCATAGCAATATACTTCTGCACAAATATCTTCTCCAAAGTAGCAGAACCGAGAGATGCAGCATAGGTTTCACCTGTCTCCTCGTCGCCTACCCAGCTATTGCTCTCTGTGATAGAAGCCTGAACAGCAGCCTTGAAGGAAGCGGTCGCGTCTTTGCCTGTACGTGCCTCTGCCTCTGCCTTGATGAAATAAAGCTCATGGAGAGAAAGTACCTGAACAGGCTCATTGTACATGAAGTAATATTCAGAAACGTTCGTTGTCCAACTCTCTGTAGCATATTCTTCGTTACCAGGTGTAGCATAGAAACCTGGTGTATAGCCGTAATAATCTTCAAAGTCACTATTTGGTGCCGTTGCTGTGATATAGTGCTTGAGACGTGGATCCTTTGCTCCCATAAGGTCAACAACAGTTTTTGATGGTGTGGTATAGCCACGACTGTCCAAGAAAGCAGCCCATGGGTTTACTGCTACGTCACCGTCAAACTCAGTTACTTTGAAACCTGCAAAGCCAAGTTCAAGAGCCTTCTCTGCTGCCTTGAGGGCTTCTGCTGCTGCATTAGCATTGATAGCGGTCTGATGGATGTAGAGGCGAGCCTTTACTGCATAGGCAAGTGCCAACCACTTTTTTGTGTTACCCTTGAAGAGAATGTCCTCAGAACCGAAGTTCTTCATTTCTTCTTCTGTAGCGGTATTCAGATTCTCGATTGCATTGTCGATTGTCTTGAGAAGGTCGGCATAAATGCTCTCCTGAGAATCAACCTTTGGTTGCATATTTGCTGAACCTTTAAGAGCTTCTGTGTATGGAATATCTCCGTGCATATCTGTGAGAATCTCAAAGTTGATAACCTTGAGAACCTGTGCTGCACCGAGCACGTCAAGTTGACCACCGCTGCTTGCAATGTTATTTTCAACCTTGTTGATCATCTCCTGAATGTTCAATAGGTTGGAATATGTAGAGTTCCATACATTGTTGAATGTAGATGGAGCTGCAAGTTCACCAGCGTTGCGTAGTTCAGCTTTCATCATCTGGTTGTTTCCTGTACCTACTTGCTGCTCAGTAAGAGAAGAGAGGTAGAAGGAATAATCGCCTGAACTTGTGTGGAATGCTGTTGCCATGATGGCATCTGTAATCTGAAGATGTGCAGGAACAACATTTGCTGCAGGGTACTGGTAGTTCTTGTTTACATCATCAAGCTGATCCTCAGAACATGATGTCATGCCGAAAAGAGCGACAGACATTGCCATTACTATATATTTCTTCATAATCATCTGATTTTTCTTGATACATTAAAAATAATTAGAATGTAATTTTCAGACCACCACCGATGCTCTTTGTTGCAGGAACAGAGAAACGCTCGAAGTAACCTGACATATTGCCGTTACCCTGTGATGACTCTGGATCGAAGTTTGGCATCTTAGCCCAAACGAGGATGTTGCGGACAAAGCCATATACAGATGCGTTGATGCCGAGGAACTTAGGGAGATCGTAGGTGAGGGTGAGGTCACGGAGCTTGAAGAAGCTTGTGTCGTATATACCTGCCTCTGTTACGTCATAGTAAGCTGCATAGTATTTCTGCTTGCTAACCACTGTAGTGTTCTTTTCTCCTGTCACCATATCAATACCCTCAGCAACCATTGTGCCCTCGTGGTAAGGGAGGGATTCCTCAGTTGCACCGAAGTAGTTCATGGTCATGTTTGTACCATGATACATCTTACCGCCCTTCTGCCAGCTCCAAGTTGTGTCGAGGGTGAGACGCTTCCAACGGACTGAGAAGTTAAGGCCCATAGTCCAGTCTGGAGCACAGTTGCCAAGGTCTTGGCTGTCAGTTGTTGCCTGTGGCAGACCATTGAGAAGAAGCAGCTGTCCATCTTCTGTACGTTGGAAAGCATAGCCGTAGATGTTTGGATATGTACAACCAGCCTGAGCGCGAACCTGTGGCTCTACGAAACCGCCGAGCATGATTGACTCTACACCCTCTGCGAGCTCTACAACCTTATTATCAACCGCTGTCCAGTTAATGCCGAGGTTAACGTCCCAGTCCTTCATCTGAACGATTGCTGCATTAAGAGAAATCTCGTGAGAGTTTGTCTTCATGCGGCCTGCGTTTGTCATCATGTACTCATAACCCATTGTTGGATCGCAAGGAACCTGGAAAATCTGATCTACTACGTTCTGGTAGCTGTAAGTGTAGTTGAACTTGATTCTGCCATTCCAGAATGCAAGGTCGATACCTGTTTCCCAGTTTGTGGTATTTTGAGGCTTCAGGTTAGGGTCGTAGAGAGTTGTAGAAGGAGCATAGGCAGAGCTTCCGCTTGGGAGTGGGTATGCTATTGGAGTAAATGCATAGAATCCACCACCATAGTTTGGTGTTGAATAGTATGTTTCATAATAATCACCTGCCTGACCTACCTGAGCGTAAGATGCACGGAGCTTACCATATGAAAGGATGTCCTGATTCTGGAATGTTGGGAGTTGTGTGAATTCCCATCCGAGAGAAACAGAAGGGTAGAAGAAGCTACGGCTTCCGCGTGGCATGGTAGAAACATAGTCGTTACGACCTGTTACTGTGAGGTAGAGCATGTTCTTCCAGTCGGCAGAAACACTACCGAAGAAACCTACTGTACGCTCACTTCTATTATATTCTGGGCTTTCTATACCACCTGCTATGGATTTCACGTTACTCATTACAGGGAAACCATAGAAATTGAAGTTTGTACCATCATAATCCCAAATTCGCTTATTCTCATGGTTTACCTCATTACCGAGGATGATGTTGAGTCTCCATTCTTCGTTGATACGACCGTCAAGATTTGCAGTAAATGTATTGTTGAATACATTGTGCTGTGAACCATAGTTCTCAATCTCACCCTTCTTGTTGAATGCTGAACCTACCTCTGCTACTTTGCTGTAGTTTGAAGTCCACATATCAATACCAGCCTGCTCGCGGAACTTCAGAGTGAAGCCGTCAAGACCGATGCTTGGAGCGTACTCGAAGTAGGCATTGCCGAAGAAACGGTTGGTGTGCTGACCAAATTCATCATTAGCAGACCACCAGTAAGGGTTATTGAATGATGTAGCACGGAAGAGAATCTGCTGAGTTGGATCAGATGGAGAGCTGTAAGGTATGCCCTTGAGGTTATACTCTGCAGGACAAGAATAAAGCACGTTCATGATACCGTTGTTGGCACCAGGAGCACTTGTAATTTCGCTTGAAGAGTAGTTGGCAGAGAAACCAGTCTTCCACTCCTTGTTAATTGTCCAGTCAACAACGCCACGACCACCCCAACGATCCATACCTGTAGAAGGAATGATACCGTCCTGATGAGAGTTGCTGATAGAGAATGAGTAGTTGAGGTTGTTGATAGCCTGAGAGATGCTCAGGTTTGTGTTCTCTGTGCAACCTGTCTGGAGATAGTCATAGAGGTTGTCGTATATCTCTGGAGTTGTCCAACCGTCAAGACCTGCTGCAACACGCTTTGGGTTGTAGTACATTCCCTGATGCTTGCCGCTTGCTTTAGTATAGTCGTTGTCTGTATTACCACCATACTTTGGGTCATTTGCAAGGTCGGCAATCTTAGGTCCCCAAGACTGAGAAGATGTTGGGTCATAGCCTTTATCTATGGCGTTGCCCTGAGCATAAACCTGCTGATGCTTGAACTCACGAGACATAGACTGAGCAGAGATATTGGTGTTGAGCACAATCTGTGGCTTGCTCTGACCTGCCTTTCCGCGCTTTGTTGTGATAACAATCACACCATTAGATGCACGAATACCATAGAGGGCTGAAGCAGCCTGACCTTTAAGAACGTTGATGCTCTCAATATCGTCTGGGTTGATATCAATAGAACGGTCGGAAATATTAGCTCCTGTTACAGAATCGTATGTGTCAAAGTCTGCCTTTGTTGTAATTGGCATACCGTCAACTACATAAAGAGGCTGGTTGTTGCCGTCGAATGAACGTGCACCACGGATGACAATCTGTGAAGATGCACCAGGAGCGCCAGAAGACTGACGGATATCTACACCTGTGAGCTTGCCCTGAATAGCGTTAGCCAGAGAGCTTGTTCCAGATGTGCTGAGTTCACCATCCTTAAGATCCTGAGAAGCATAGCCCAAAGACTTCTTTGAACGGGTGATACCCATAGCTGTTACGACGACCTCGTCAAGGACTTTGTCGTCAGCATCAAGTGTTACCTTCATGCCGTTTTTCGCGGTAGCTTCCTTAGGCTGCATACCTACATAGGAGAACACGAGAGTCTTTCCTGCTTCTGCATTGATAGTGAACTTACCGTCAATGTTAGTTACAACACCCTGTGTCTCACCTTTTACTTTCACGGCGGCACCAATGACTGGCTCGCCGTCCTGAGCAGAAATGACTGTACCGCTGATTGCTGACTGTGCGAGGGCAGTCACTGCCATCATCATGCACAGGAGCATCATTGTTAGTTTACTTTTCATAAATACTCTTACTTGATTATGTTTATACTTTATACTAAAATCTTTTTACTTTTTTCTTTATCCTTTACACTTTACTCTTTACCCTAATATCAATTTGTTCGCAAAATTAATATTTTTTCTACAAAAAATGCTAATTTTATGACAAAAAATGCATAATTTGTTACCGAATATGTTAAAAATGAACAAATTTCAGGAAAAAAATGACATTTTTATTCTAATTCATACTTCATAATTAATAATTCATAGTTTTAATTATGCACTATGCACTATGAACTATGAACTTTTTTTATTACCTTTGCAGCATGAAAACTTACAACGACATATTTATTGATTTCGACGATACCCTTTACGATACAAGGGGAAATGCTATCATAGCCCTTGCTGAGACCTTCGAGTTCTTTTCTCTGGGGAGATATTTTGATGATCCAGATTTCTTCTATGACAACTACTGGAAGACAAATCTCGAACTCTGGACCCAGTATAACAAAGGTGAGATTGACCGCCAGTATCTAATCGTGGAGCGATTCCGTCGCCCCCTGAGTCTTGGTAAGGGACTTGAGAATGTAACGGAAGGGTTCTGTCTGGAAATAAGCGATAAGTTCCTTGATTTTTGCTCTAATAAGCCAGGTACGGTTAAGGGGGCTCGCGAGCTTCTTGACTATCTTAAGGGTTTAGGCTGCCATCTGCATATATGCAGCAACGGATTTCATGAGATTCAGTACAAGAAACTCCGTGCCTGCGGACTCTATGACTATTTTGATACCGTTATCCTCAGCGAGGATGCCGGAGCAAACAAGCCATCGAAGCAATTCTTCGACTATGCCTTCGAGAAAACAGGTGCAAAGCCAGAAACCACTCTGATGATAGGCGACAACTACACAGCCGATATAGAGGGCGCTATGGATGCCGGCTTGGATACAATATTATATAATAGATGGGATGCCAGCTTCGTGCCTCCAAGAAAGCCAACGTATATAGTAAATGAGTTGGAGGAGATAATGAAACTGATAAAGTAACGTGAGTTCGACGAAAATAAACGCTGCGCTTGGCTACATGAATTTCCATAAATTATCGCGACTTGCGTAGCTTGATGAGCCTTGCGAATAATTAATCGATAATTTTCATCCCGACTTGCGTAGCTTGTTGAGCTTTAGCGAAAAATAATTCGAATATTCGAAAAAATCGGGACAGAGAAAAAATAATTCGTGGAAAATTTGTGAGTATTAATGGTAATTATTCGCAAGGCTCATCAAGCAGAAGCAAGTCGTGTAGCTCCACGCAGTGGTTAAGGCAGCTTGCTGCCATTCGTAGAATTCGTCGAACTGACGTTAAAGTAAATCAGTTCCCCGTTGTATTTCATCTTTTGTCCATATCTTCGAAGGAAGAACAGACCGAAAGCATAGAAAAATCCCTTCTCTCAGCACTAAAGACAAAATGTCAAAAGGCCGTGAGAAGGGGATGTTTAGAGAGTATTCTATGTGATCTTTTGAACGTTTAGATTTGGGTTATTCCGTTTGCTCCGTTTTACCATCCGAATCTGATGTGGAATGTGTTAGCTGAGTATCTTCGATGGTCATATTGTCGGAAGATCGCACAATCTTGTAAATTTTCCCTTTTCCTTCTACATAAATAAAAAGACTAACAGTTTTTATTTGTTTGTTTGAGTATTCATGGACTTTAAATGAAACCTCATACATAGTTTTAGGAGATATTTCTTTGATAACAATCGATTGTTTTATTAAATCGTTGTCTTCAAAATAACCCAATGTGAATGGATCATATACTTCAGATGTAATTTTGTCCCATTTTTTATATAATGGAACTGTACAATAATCTGCAGCTGCCTTTTCATCTGCATCTGGATCGTCAGATAAATATTTCATATAGAAATTCTTCAAATCAGTAGCACTATTTATTGTTTGAGCCACTACCTGCATTGAAAGGAAAGACAGTAATGTTATTAATGACATTACAAAAAGCTTTTTTTGCATAATTATCGATATATTTTATATGAAAATTTATTTTACTATTCTGGAGTATATATTGTAATACCTCTATTTGTTTATTGCATGCAAAGATAAGCGATTTTTCTCATACCACCAAATCATATTCCGTTTTTTTCGTATTATCACAAACAATAGCCATATCTTCTTCCCTTGTTCCTCCTATGATCCTCCGAACCAAACTCGATGGACCTCCGCTTTTTCTCTTATAAAGGATAAGAGCTTCATCGAGTTTGGTTAGGAAGCATAAGGGAGGAGCATAGGAGGAAGAACTGACCTAAAGCATAAAAAACTCCCCTTCTCTCAGCACTAAAGACAAAGTGTCTAAAGGTTGGGAGAAGGGGAGTTGAGAGTATTAAAATCCCACACCGTCAAGGAATTCACAAGGAATTGATGGAATTGTGGGAGAGATTTCTTTTGGGTTAAGGTATTCCTTGAGGGATACTCACTATGATGGTATCATTAATCAATGACTTTCCATCCTTGATAATCACGCCAGTCATATTCAGATACATAAGTTTGGGGTGATTTCGTTCACATAAGATATGGAATAGTATTCGATGAGAAGGAGAGATCTTACTAACTCCTTTTTGACCAACATCCAGTTTGTCCATTTTTATTTTATCAACCATATAATTGGGGTTGGAGAACTTAACAATCAACGAATCCTCATTTACAATATAATCATTAGGGATTTCCATATATATCACACACATCTTAGCAACATTGTTGTATGTGAATTCTATCCTTACGTTATTTGTATCTGCTGGCACATCAATAATATTTGTATTTTTATTTTCTACATCTAACGAAATATATCTGGGAACGTCGCAAGATGAAATTATACAAGCTATCCAAACATATCCCAAAAAGCTGAATAAATATTTCAAAAAAATCATCAAATTATTTTTCATATTACAAAATGTTTACCAGTTATATTTAGGTACATCCCACCAATAACCATGATATGCCATGTCTTCATATGCATTTGATTCCCAGAAAAAATTGCCTATAGGATAATCGTACAGACCACTTTGCTGAATGACCTCTTCCTGCTTGCTTCCATCATCCATTGTCACCTGACGGATGTTTCCGAGATGATAAGTAGTTTGTGGAGAAAGAGATAAAGGCATATCATTACGCATAGGCATGATGTGTTATATAAGCTAAAGTTTGCTAATTGCGTACAAAGGTAAGCGTTTTTTCTCATATCACCAAATCATATCCCGATTTTCTTGTATAGATCAAACAACATCCATATTCTTCCTCCCTTCATCCTCCTATGATCCTCCGCTATTCCTCCGTTGATCCTATAGTTCCTGAAGCGGAGCAGAAGCGGATTTAAAGCGAAGGAAGAGCGAATTAAGAACGGAGGCAAAGTAAATGAAAAAATGACTTGCTTTAGTTTGATGAGCCTAAGCGAATAAAATAAAAACGCTGCGAAAGTCGGGATGTAAATTAATGATAAATTGTTCGCTAAGGTGGTTGTCGTATGAAATTATCTCGGGAAAAAGTGTAAATTCTTGATAGATTATTCTTGTTTTTCAGTCAAATGTTGTATCTTTGCAAA
>ODAI013622176.1_pt1 | contig 16071 bp, 7 predicted proteins | sample 1539321 | NCBI WGS metagenome assembly ODAI01 (sample SAMN02144231, study PRJEB22623) | gut metagenome | biome: sheep rumen | host: Ovis aries | place: New Zealand
TGCTCAGGAGATGACAATGGTGATTTCCAATTCAAGATTTATAACACCAGTACCTCAACGTGGTATAGTCTTGGAGCGGACGGATCTTCATACTATCTGCTAAAAGCCGAAGGTGGTAAAGCAAAATCATTAGTTACGGACGGAAAGAACATTGAGTTGCGTGCGTATGTTACAGGAAATTATGAGTTTAAGTTGGACTATTCTACATCTACACCTAAACTGACAGTTACTTGGCCTGTATATAACCAACTGCGTTTCTACTCCGCTCAAACGGGTGGTACCGGAACAAACACCTATGATTTCAATACCGCATCAACTCCTTGGACAAAGACTGTTAACCTGACAGCCGGATCGACCTATTGGTTTAAAGTTATTGAAGATTCAGAGTTCTTTGGTAATACAGGCACTATGACTCGAACTAATAGTTCTAATTGGACGATGAGTAATGTGACTGAGAATTGTGGAATTACTCCAGATTTCGATGGAGACTATACATTCTCATATAATCCATCTACTCATAAACTTTCTGTTACTTACCCGGCAACCTACACTGTAACTTATAATGGCAATGGAAAAACGAGCGGTGATGTTCCGGCTGTATCTTATCATATTCCGGCAAGCGACGTCACTTTGGCTACTAACTATGATGGTATCCTTTACAAGGAAGGATATGCATTTAACGGATGGAATACAGCGGCTACACCGAGCGGTTCCAGTACGCACTATGCTTCCGGAGGCACGCTGGCTAATATTACTGCTAATAAAACACTCTATGCAGAATGGGTAAGGAACGACTACACCATGTATTTCTATAATAAAGATAGTTGGTCGCCGATGACAGCTTATTTGTTGGCATCTAATAACGACCGTGAAAAAGCATGGGGTGGTAGAGCCATGACAGTACATCAAGGCAATGTGTATAAGATTGACTATAACCATAGTGTACAACAAACCGTTATATTCAATAATAACGCTACCGGCGATGCAGAACGTAAGACCGGCGACTTGACAATTGCTGATGGACAATCGGGCGACAACTGGTTCTATAACGATGAGGATAAGACTGTCAATGAGAATGGTATCCATCATGGTTGGTCGCAATATATATTGGTAGCTAATTTCCCAACCTCCACCGTTGCGGCTGTGGTTGGCGAGAAAGTAACCGTTGTACCTACTGTCGTTTGGGCAGACGGAATCAACTTCGCGGATATCAATATTACTTCAACCCGCACAAGTGGTCCGGAGAAAATCAATGCCGTTGTATCAGGTACGAACATCATCGTTTCCGGCTCCGAGGCTGGAACGGCTACGTTCAACATCACTTATACCTATTCAACCCATTCCGAGGCAACTATCACCAAAACCCTCACCGTCAAGGTGATGAATGGCTTGACTATACAAGCTAAGATTCCTTCCACAGATGACCACTGGGTATATAGCAATATCGTCAAGATGCACTATTGGGGTGGAGCCGGAACTAATGCTAACCCAAGTTTCAAAGGCGATGTGACTATGTCTTGGATTAAAGATGGAGCAGACGGCAAGTACTACCAAGCTTGCGTACCTGTGGGTACTGAGGCTACGCCGGAGACCAACTTCATCTTCTTCTACGACAACTTTAATGATGCATGGCGTAAGACTCAAGACATTACCAATGTGACAGCAAATAGTTGCTACACCATCAAGCACGATGCCGGATTGGATAATCAACGTAATGCAGTTAAGGAAGGTACAGGACTTTGTAACGACAGCTGGAGTATACAAATTACCATGGGTTCAGGAGATATCTATACCTCTAATATTGTTGAGACCAGCGATGACATTGTTTCCTTCTTCGCTCCAAGTAATGCAAGCGAGTCGCAGTCTTATCGTCGAGGTGTAGTTACGATTGAGCATAACGGTGCTTCCGTTGCTACCGTTCCTGCGAACACATTCTCTGCTTCGGGCGTTTATACAGCTAAAATCAATACAACTACTCCTGCCTTGACGAACGTAGCGCCCTACACCGGTGACTATTATATCCGTACCAATGGTGCTGATGGCGGTTGGGATCACTACAAGGATGCCGGCATGCACAACAAGATGACGCAATTCACACGAAATGCGAACTTCCCGAACGAGACGTTCAGTTATTACTGGGTAAATAACGTAGCTAAAGGCTCGGGTGATCCTGTAAATATCAAGGCTACTGTAGCGAACGACATCAACCCAGTATTGTGTAACTTCTCGGCTGATGATAATATAGCTCAAGAGACTCATGGTGTTAACCTGCGTTTCGGTTATGAGCCTACAACCAATGAACTCGTTCGTGGTATACTCCGCGGTTCAAACGAGAATAACTTCTTGAACCTCATTGGCTCTACAGATAATATATATAAGGATTCCGAATGTGCAGCTGCAGACAAGTTGGACGAGACGGCGTACTCATCTCATCCGGAGTATTCCAAACTCCAAGATAAATCCAACTGGGTATATGAAGCAATCGTTTACGCAAAGATTGATAACACTCACCAAACGGCAAGCGTTTACTTGAAATCGTATTACAACGGTATCCATTACCTATTAGGTATGGTGAAAGATCCTGAGACTGGTGAAGAGACCTCAACACCGATTACCTTCCCTGTTATCAAAACAGGTACATCGTATGAGACTTACGGATTGCGCGTAATCTATGACTTCAAGACCAACCGTCTGTTTGCTGCCTGGGCTCCGGCGGATATCAATATTGACGGAATAATGAATGTGGATGCGGATGTGATGTTCCTCCGTCACGAGCAAGGTGATGTGGCACAGATAAGTTTTAATACCGCAGGAGGAAGTTCGCCGGATAAAGTAGCCGGTCTACAAAAAGCTATCTTCGCGTTAGAGATAGATGATGACTCAAAAATCTCTGGGGATATTAACCGCGAATTGCACTACTTCGTTACTTTGCCGTTCGATTGCAACGTGAAAGATATCTTCGGTATCGGCGGATATATGAATTATTGGGGTATCCAACGTTACAGAGGTGACTTGCGTGCTCAGAAGGGTTGGTTCAAAGAAACACCCACATTCTGGGAGTGGCTTGGTACCAACGAAACAATGGAAGCAGGTAAAGGTTACTTGGTTTCAATTGACAAGGCCGCATTGGAAGCTGATGATCAATGGAAGACGATTAACTACCAAGAGAAAGATGGTGATGAGTGGGTGGATCGTGTAGGTTCTATATTGACTCTGTACTTCCCATCTACAACATCCGGCTTTAATATTGAACCCGCTTCTGATGATGACTTGAATATTACCTATACGAACGAGCCGTGTACTATCACGCGTGAAAATCGTGACGTACAAGATAGTAACTGGAAGTGTATTGGTACTCCTGGTTATAAGAATATCACGATAACCGGCTATTCAGATTCAGATCCGGATCATCATGCGGATCCACCATACTTCCTCTATGTGTTCACCGAGAAGTATAAGGCAGGTGATGGAAAAACTTATCTGAAGGGTAAATATACGCCGACATCAACAGATGGCTTTACTTTCAAATCATTCAACTCCTATCTGGTTCAGTTTGCAGGAACAATCAACTGGGCACGTTATTCAAAAGAGTCTACTCCGACACCTGTTGCTCCGCGCCGTATGCCGAGCGAAGAGTATGAGGTAACAAAAGCTGAGATTAACTTGCTTAGTGACGACAATGAGTTGCTCGACCGTACGTTCGTTTGGTTGCATGAAGATGCTACAACCGGATTTGATCAGAACTACGATTTGAACAAGATGACTGAGAAGAATGCAAACCAAATCTACTCCTTCGCAGAGCATGATGTTCCGTTCGCTGCCAACGTATTGCCGTTAGGGACCGATACCGTACAACTGGTAGTCAATATCGTTAACGAAGGCGAGTTCACCTTCTCGCTCAATAATGACAAACATGTCGGTATGGCACCTGTCCTTTACGATATGTACCAAATGACCGAAACAGACCTGCTCTCGGCTGACTATACAATTGATTTGAAGAAAGGCAAATACGCAGACCGCTTCTTCCTTATCTTCAAAGCAGCTCAACCTATTGTAACAAGCTTCGAGACCACTGCCGACGGCGGACAGAATGTACATAGCTCAGAAGCTATCTACGACGTGCTCGGACGACGTGTCAATACCATCTATCCGGGTCACCTCTACATCGTCAACGGCGAAAAACGTATTGCTAAGTAAGCTTCGCGGTTCCCGAATCTAAATAACAAAAAATCGACATAACCCTTGCGTATGTCGATTTTTTGTTGTACCTTTGCAGCATCATTCCATTAAGCCACAATTAAAGATAAAAACCATGAAAAAATCACTCTTATTTCTGACCTTGTCTCTCAGTCTTTCACTCTCCGCCGCCACTTGGTCCTTTAGTGGTGGATATGTGTATTTCGACAACTCGCAGACGCAATGGACAGACGAGTGCTTTATGCTTATTATCGGTAAAGCCGACTACTCTTCCGTCTATGAGATGTGTCCTATTGATAACCCGCAAAGCGGAAAAGCACAAGTGACCAGCAACTGGTGGTACACCGCCCTGCCTTCTTCAGGATGGGGCGATGCCGAATATATGGCTATTATCACAGGCTCTAAACCCTGGCGCAAAGGTACTTGGGGACAGGATAACCTCGTCAACGCCAACCACTACGCCGTCTATACCGCAGGACTCACTGCCAAAGCCAACCAAGGCTTCCAGTTCGCTGTCAATGACCATACACTCAAACTCACTTATCTCGGTGATTCCTACCACGGCGTCTCTTTCACGGATGCAGAGAAGAACGCTTGCTACAAACTCGATGCGACCAATCAAACCATCACATTTATCTTCTCTACGTCTGCAAAGCGCTTCAACACCTCACGCTCTGCCGTCTCACGCGTCTATACCTATGGCTCTGTCACCGCTTGGGACCAAACAGATGAGGCGTACCGACTGAACGGCTTCTCGGACGACGGATGTTTCTTCCGCACAATGCCTCTGTCGGCTATCGAACGAATAGGCAACAGCGGACAACCCGAGTTCCTGTTTAATATCATTAAGTACGGCGATAACTACTCTGAGCAGGATGGTTATACCGACCGCGCACACTCCTCGTGGTCAGGCGTCGATACCAGACTCCTGTTTGACAACAACGGCGTCAACATGATTGTCGCACTGCCGGGAGATGACTTGGACGAGATACACAGCCGTAGCATCGAAGCGCAGAAAGTCGATAAGGTTGCTGACATTGACTTGACCAACCCCGCTGAGGAGGCACGTATAGCTAACTGGCGCCGTGTTCCTAACACCAAGCACCTCTTCCGCAGCTACCATCCTTATGACCCCACACACGCCAATTACGACACCGAGGAACGACGTCTTTATTGGGTTGCACAACTCGCTACACAAGTCGGTATCAACTGCGACATCGCACTCTCTGGCGATTGTACCGGTCATGCAGGCAGGTCCTATACGTGCGGCGGCAAATCCTATACAATCACTATCCCTGACTACTACCAAACCATCATCTCGAACAACCGCGTCCTCTACGTGGGCACCATCAACGGTCATACGCCCTCCTACAGCGAAGTGCTCTATAAATCGAACGGTGAACGCTTTGCCCAATGGATTCAAGAAACGGTCAACTTTATCTTAGACGACGCGCACCCCGTGCCTTTCCAGATTCACTGCGCTTTAGGCTCTGACCGCACGGGCGCTTTCTGTGCCACGATAGCCGCACTATGCGACGCCACTTGGGACGATATCGCTGCGGACTATGAGGCAACCTCCAAAATGCACGTCAATGAGTATCGTCATCGTAACTGCATCCGCTACTGCCTGCGACACATGTGCGGCATTGATCCTGCTACAGACCCTTCTTTCAATGAGGCGGTGAAACAACACTTCATCGACGGCGGATGGCTAACCGCTGCACAGATAGAAGCGCTCAAGCATAAACTCAACGGAGAGACCACAGACCTCGAATCTATAAACACTGCCACTGCGCATAATAACCTTCAACCTGTCGCCACCAAGAAACTCATCGACGGCATGCTCTATATACAAATCGGCTCCGGCTCCTCCACTTCCACCTACTCTCTCCTTGGCACTTCCCTCTACTAATTCAATCCATCAATCCATCATTCAGCGCAGCGGCTCAATCCATCATTTTAACGCCTTTTTCGCAACAAAGATATTTTTTTTCTCTTAATTATTTGCATAATTAAATAAAAAGCAGTACTTTTGCCGCGACTTTGTGCAGTGCGGGCGCATAATGTGCGCGCAGCGCAAGGTGCAAGACATTCGATATAACGCCGTTTGGGGCTCCCTAAACATTCGCAACGTTTTTAAGTTACAGATCCAAACAGCACTAATCACTCCTATTACGGGAAACCGGTAGGATTGTTAGTGTTGTTTTTTGTTATACTTGCGATGTCGGGGACCTTTGAAATATTGGATTTACCGCTAAAATGCAAAAAAAACTAAAAATCTTGCTCGAAAACTTGCGTATGTCGAAAAAAAACTGTACTTTTGCGTCGTAAAACGCAAAAACATCATAGATTATGTCGACTTTTACATTAAAAATACCTGCAGAACAAGCAGTTTGGTTTGAGCAAATGGTTCGAACCATGGGATGGGTATTTAGTAAAGAGGAGAGTACAAAAAACACATCCACTGCAAGTCGTCAGGCAATCACGCCTGCTATGCGTCGTCAAATCAGCAAGGCGCGCAAAGAGCATGTAGCTGGCCTAACGAGAACATGCAGAACTCCGCAAGAAATGCAACAATATTTCGATAGTCTATGATCTACGCGATTGAGTATTCGAAATCTGCTGACAGGACTTTGGCGAAATGGAAGAAGTCAAATCCTCAGTTATTCAAGAAAGCTACTAAAGTGCTATTGGATATCATGGAGCATCCCCGTACTGGCATCGGACATCCCGAACCTTTAGTAGGGGGAAATGATATTACCTACTCAAGGCACATTACAGCTCATGATAGAATCATTTACGATATTTATGAAGAAAGTATTACTGTTTTAGTCATCCAGTGCGAGGAGCACTATGATGATAAATAGTTCCTGCATTCCCTAACAACCTCTTCCTTTATTTTTAGCGGTAATCCATAAGCGGTTTACCGCTTTTTTGTTATGCCTAAATTTGGCAAAAACTCCACAAATAGAATCCCGCTAAAAACCTTTTACGGAAAACCTAACTGCGAGATTATTGCGGGACCCTGCCGAGACCCCGACCTCACGCCACCCTCCGCAAAAAACTTAACAGAAAGTCGGATTCGCGACAAAGCGACACAGAAAAAGTGAAGTGGTGTAAGAGCAGCGTAAGTTCAGCGTAACCTCTGCTAATTGAGAGTTGAAAAATGGGATGGGATTATTGGGATTATTGGGATAAGTGAGACTTTGAGACTTTGGTGAGACTTTGTAAGAGGCTGAGAGATATGGAATTAGACGCGAAAGTCTCAAAAATCCCAAAAATCCCACACAAAAAATCAAAAAGGACCATGCTATAATTTAAGGTTAGGGGGTACGGGTTATAGGTTACGGGTTATAGAGTGAAGGGACGGTTGAGGTATAGTAATAACGAACGAAAATATAACGAAAATCAAACGAATAACTAACGCTTATCAGTGACGTTCACGATGCGAACGAGATGGGAACGGAAAGAAAGGATAAGGAGAAAAATAAAGAACTAACGAAAAAATATATGCCGGAAAAATCAATCATCATTAATTACGGGGAATCGAATAACGGTAAGACAAGCTCCATTATAAAAGTATATGAGAAATTGAGTGCACATTATCCGCATGAGTTAATCACAGACCCTGTATGGGATGATATCAATGCTACTGTTACTATCAATAATGTCCTTGTTGGCATTATCAGCCATGGCGATAACGAGAGTAACTATAAGGCTGCCTTAGACGATATGGTAGATAAGGGTTGTACGATCATCTTAACCGCACAATCGCGCGATGCTACAGAAGTGGAAAAGGCGATTGAAAAATATGCACCGAGTCAATATAAAATATGGTGGACAGAAAATGCTCGTTTATACAAACAGGCTGAAGACGGTTCTTACATTGCTCCTAAGTATGTGAATAACCGCTTCAACGACCAATGGGCAACCGAGATCGCCAACTTAATTGAGAGTTGGTGTTACGCATGAAATGAGAGAATAATATTAACTAAATAAATTTAAGTATTATGAAAAAAACAAGTTTTAACCTTAAATCAATCGTGCAGAAGAGTGCACGGTGGTTATTAACCTTAATCACCCTCCTCACCCTCGGTGTGGGACAGATGTGGGCAGACAAGAACTTCTGGTCTCAAAACGCATGGAACCTCAAATACTATAATGGGGGCAGTGACACTTGGATTGGTGATCAAGACATGGGAGCTACATATGATCTCGGAGTTCAAAGTACTCTTTACTTCAAAGGAACATGGGTGAAAACATGGTGGGATGCCAATTGGGGAACAAACAATGTAACCATGTATTATGGATTTGGAAGTAACACTTCAAGCGTCTCAAATGATGGCGCAGATACTCAATGGGATGCTGATGGTAAAAAACAATGCTATTGGGAATTTGGTGCAGATTATGATATGATATCCAATGCGCCCAATTCAGTTGGACAAAATACTATGTGGGTAAATTGGAGTATAGATAATTGGAGAACATCTTCTACATGCTACATAAACTTTACTATTCCCGGTTTTACAGATTTATCTACGACATCGGTGACTTTTGATAACACAACGGTAGGAAGTAATAGCTCTCAGTCTATCACTTATACGCACTATGGTACAGCACCAACGAATATTGCTGACAGATATAGCATCACAGGAACAGATGCAGACCAATTCTCTATTACTGCTTTAAGCGGCACTGGGGCGACCATTCGTTTTTCTCCAACATCTGCCGGCACAAAAACAGCAACATTGGTTATCAATGACGTACATGGGAAACAAACGGCCTCAATTTCTCTAAGTGGTACAACTAGATATGTCGTCACATACAAACCAGGAGACTATAGTTCGGGAAGTAACATGACTGCATACAAAGTGTATGGTACTAATTTAACTTTAAAGGACAAAGGAGATTATTCTCGCACAGGATATACGCAAACTGCATGGAACACAGGGAGTAATGGTACAAGTGGCACAAACTATAATCTTAAGGCAACCTATTCGAAAAACGCAGCATTAACACTTTATCCCACTTGGACTATTAATTCATATAATATCACTTATAGTCCTTCAACGCCAAGTCATTGTACTTACACAACAGCTCCATCAAGCGCCAATTATAATAGCACGGTTAATCTGGTCATTACTCCAGATGCGAACTATGTTATCAGCAGTGTAACGGCTGTTGATGCGAGCAGTAATCCTGTGACTGTAACAGGTAGTGGCTCCAACTATTCGTTCACAATGCCAGCAAGCAATGTGACTATTACTATAGTAACGGCTTTGAGTAGTATTACCGTTAACTACGGAGCTGGGGCAAATGGTTCATTGGCGGCTAAGCAGGGAGGCGTTAGTATTGGTGCCAGCGGTTCGACAGTAGATGGAGGTAGTACCGTAAACTTCACGGCGACACCAAATGATTATTATGAAGTGGAAGGATGGTATGCAACATATTCTGGAGGAACTTTTAGCGATAAGATTACTGCAGCTGGAACGAGTACTACGTACGACGCAGTCGCAAATAGCACGCTAAATGTGTACGTTAAGTTCAAATTGATAGACTATACCATAACCTATAATTTAAATGGTGGTACAAATAGTGGCAGTAACCCTGCTACTTATACTTATGAGACAGCAACAATCACTCTGCAAAATCCAACAAAATCATATTATTCTTTCGAGGGGTGGTACACAGAGAGTACATTTGAAAATAAGGTGACAAGTATTCCTAACCATTCTAGTGGAAATAAGGCTTTTTGGGCAAAGTGGACCGAGAACATGACGAGTGTTTCTTTGGTTGCTTCGCCTACTGGAGCAGGAACATTCAAAATAGGTAGTACTGCAGTTACAAGTACTACTGCTGGTAAAACAACAACACGTTCTGTAACTGCTGTCGCTGCTACAGGGTACTATGTTAAAACCGGTTCTACCGTTTGGACTAAAAGTAATGACAATAATGTTACACTTTCTAATACAACAACCAACCCAACTACAGTTACAGGTTGCGGTACAGCCAACACTTCATCTACACTGACGGCGAAATTTACGGAGAAATATCTGTTGTGTGGTTCGATAAATGCCACGAACAATCCTGAAGGAGGTATGAGAGGTTGGAGCACAAGTGGTGACAACAGCGCTTATCAAAGTGTTGTTTATAACAATGGCGTCCTAACTATCCAAGCTAGCTTAACCGCAGCTGCCACACAATATAAGTTCAAACTATACAACCAACATGGCAGCGCTTGGAAAGGACAATCGAACGAAGGTGGTTCTATGTCAGATGGAGATCAGTGGACGTTTAATGGCACATTTGATGTCTACTTTACGACAACAGTTGCTGGTGTTTATACCTTCACGATAGACCAGTTAACTTCGACAAATCCTAGTGTACGTATCACATTTCCCGGAGAGCCGGAACATACTGCAACGTTGGCTGTTCATTCCAGCGGACACGGAACAACCACACCAGCAGCAGGTTCTATTACGCTGAAAGAAGTCACCACCACTACAATTACTGCGACTCCTGACCCGGGATACCGCTTCAAACAGTGGAATGTAACCGGTTCTTGTGCTGTCGCAAGCACGACGAGTGCTACAACCACAGCAACCGCAAGTGGTGATGGCGGAAGAATCGAAGCTGAGTTCACGAATGATGGTTTCGTATATTTCGATCGGTCAGCAGTAAAGGGAGTTTGGTCGGGAAGTGATGTGTACATGACGTGTCTGAACAGCAGTGCGTTAACGTGGGATGGCACGACGGGAACACTTGTTGTTAAAAACTGGGTACATGACGATGTGCACAATAAAAAAATGTCTAAAATCCCTAATACTGACATATATTACTTCGATTGTACGGGACATCTTCCAGCTAAGATTCTCTTTACCGACAAAAGTCATGCAGGTGATAATTATAAACTATGGCAAATGGCAGCTGTCGTAGAATGGGACAATGTAGATTTGTCAAAAGATAACATGTTCGTCGTTGAAAACTATGTTTGGCAATCAAAGAATAATACAGGTTACTTCGAAGGATATTGGATGAAATATAATGAGACATCGTCAGGTCTGGAATTGCAGATATGGACTTACGGAGATGTCGCGGTTTCTGGCACTCCGGTTACTTTCACAACTACAAATGCAGGAGACCGGGAATTTACTGCAAATGTCTCACTTTCTGCTACAACTTCCTATAAATTTAAAGTTAAAGGATTAAATGGCAGATGGTACGGTAATTCTGGAACTATGACTAATACCAATTGTACAGGTTGGGATTTCTTAGATCGCACCAATTCTGATTGTAACTTCACATCAACCGGAGCAGGAACGTATAAGTTTACGCTGAACTGCACCAATTCAGGTAAATTGAAAGTGTCGTTAGAGTTCCCCTTGGATAAGAATGACTACCGCGTTGTATATAATGGTAAGATTAAAACGACTGCAGGCAGTAAGACCGACCATGCCTCGAACTTCATTCGTCACTTAACTTCTGCCGGAACCAAAAAAGATACTGTCAGCTTCTATGTAACCGGTAGTGATTGGACTTTACACTTGCAAAAGTGCACGAAGCTGTCTCCGCTGACGTGGACTAATGAAGGCAGTTCGATACCGGCCTCTACATTCGGAAGTCCGGCACAAGGCGTTCACAACTTTGAGGTAAAACAAGTCCATGACGGTACGACCAATACCGTAACGATTACGTATATTGAACCTTATAAAGGCAACTACTACATCCGCACAGACGTAGCAAGCGGAGGATGGGAAGCGTTTAAGACGACGCCTGATAATAAGATGGAGTATTCCGACTACTCAAAGGAGCACTCCGGATACGATTATTATCATTGTCACTGGACTCCGACAGGTAAGAATGTTCGCTTCTGCGTAGCCAATGACTACAGCCAGAATGTATCTGAGACGATGACGACCGGTGACTCTCCGTTTAACTGGGAGAACCTGCCTTATCAAGCAAATGTGCGCTTTATGTACAATAGTAACACGAATGTGATTGGCCGTGCTTACTTAAATGGCTCAAGCGAAGGTGGAAATGCAACCTTCCTCTGGTTGCAAGGATATACTGGAGCAAACAAGCGTATATTGAGATTAGATGGCTCAGATTTTCCATCGGATACTGCACGCTTCGGTGATGATGGCAACTGGATATACCGTAGAGACTTGAAAGCAGAAGAAGGTGCTCGCATCAAACTGATTTCTAACTATTACTACAGTAACACGAACCACTACCAATATTTCAAGGGAACCAGCGCATCTTGGTCTGATGCTTCGACAGAACAAATTTTAGGAGGCGATTCTCCTACGACGTCTCACACCATCCGTGTTATCTATGATTTCAAAACCAACCACCTTATATCGGCATGGTTAGTGGATGATGAGACCGTAAGCTCTGCAAAAGCGATTAATACTAGCGTAATGATTGTTCGTGAGCATCAGGGAGATGCCAAACAGCTGACATTCTCCGGTTCCGGTAAACTCACAGCGGTGGATACCGTATATTGTGTCATGCAGTTCAATAAAACCACGCTTAATAATAGCTCACTCAGTATCTACCAGCGTGCGTTGTATTGGATATCCTTCCCATTTGACGTTAAACTGAACGACGTATTTGGCTTCGGTACGTACGGAGAGCATTGGATAATGGAGTACTATGACGGTAAGGGACGTGCTGCTAATGGATTCTGGGCGGAGTCAGATGTGAACTGGAAGTATATTATGCCGGCTCAGAAAAAAGACTACATACTCAAAGCATATGAGGGATATGTATTATGCCTCGATTTGGATAACTTAACGACATCCAGCAGCGTCTGGAACTACGTGGACAAGGTATCACTCTACTTCCCATCTGCCAAATCAGTAGGTAGTATCGTCACGAAAGATACAACTATCACTATTGATCAAACGGGATATGAGTGTACGATTGATAGAACAAAGGATCCGACTACAGGAGCGTCAACAGGCCTGCCTGCGAACTACGACCGTACAAAGCGTGATAGTTATTGGCACTGTATCGGCGTTCCAAGTTATGCAAATAACACGCACAGTTATACTACTGATTTTATCAATGACGCAACGGATAGCTACTATTATCCAAGTGAATGGACTGCGGATAATCTTCCCTTCTATTATGCGTGGAATTCTTCTACGAATGCCTTATCACCTCAACGCACAGGAGGCTCAACGACATTCAAAGCGATGAATTCATACCTTGTACAATATAGCAAGACCACGATGGCTTGGACCTCAACTATTGTTTCTCCAAAACCATCTTCGGTCGTAGCACGCCAAAAAGTTGCGGATGAAGAAATACATTCCATCGAGTTTAATATTCACCTGCTAAGTGGAGAGAAGGATATTGACCATACATATATTCGCTTAACGGATGAAGAAGAAGTGACGTCCGGCTTTGAGTTTGGTCAAGACCTTACAAAAGCGTTCAATGCTGGCGCGAATATCTACACTATCGTTGACCAAGTGGAGGTGGCTGGTAATAGTTTACCGATAGAGTATGAAAAGACGACTCTTGTACCGATGGGTGTTAAAATTGCGACAGATGGAGAATACTCATTCTCGCTTCCGGAAGGAACAAGTGGAGTTGGCGTTACCCTGATTGATAACGAGTTGCAGACACGTACTAACTTGGCGTTGATGGACTACGCCGTAACGCTGCCTGCAGGTGACCATAACGAGCGCTTTGTGCTGGAGATCTCGCCGATTGAGCAAACAACGACAAGCGTTGAAACAGTCAATGGCGCAAATAGTGACGCTGCGCTTAATGGTGTATGCAAAAAACTCATTGACGGAGTGCTCTACATCGTCAAGGACGGCAAAGTATTTGATGCTCGCGGCGCAAGACTACAGTAAATAATGTTTAATGTTGAATGTTTAACGTTTAAGGAGAAAAAACTATGAGAAACATACTGAATATTATCATTATTTGCTTAGTAGCAACAGTAAGCGTAAATGCGCAAATGGCAACATCACGCTATGCATCATACAATCAAGTAGATGCTGTCGTTAACCAACCGGGTGTAACTGCCACGCCGCGTTACTCCAGTCCGATATATGAACCGTTTAGCAATACGGCTCCTTCGGAGTTGAGTGATGTCGGTTCCAGTTCCAATCCCCCTAAAGGAAGGCCGCGTAAGGGCTTTATAACCCCAGACGATTATGGAGAAGGTCCTTCCCCGATTGGCGATGCGGTATTGCCGTTGATGATTTGCGTCTTGGCGTTCGCAGGGGTTATTGCCCTGCGGAGACGCAAGGCTAAGGGGTAAAAGATTACAGGTTATAGGAACAAATGAGGTAGTGCCCTTTGCATATTTAGGGTCAATCAGAAATGTGGCATTCGGATGAGTGCCACATTTTTTTGCCGATTTATTTGGTACTTCCATTTTTTTGTAGTAATTTTGCGTCGTAAATGAAAAAAGGAGGTTATTATGACTGAGACATTAACCATAGAGTACAATCCCCTAAGTGACATGGCGCAGCAAATAGTTGCTCTGTTACGAGTGTCTAAAGATGTTAAAATTATTGAGAGTCCATACGATCCTAAATACGTTAAGGAAATTAAAAAAGCCGCTAAAGGACCGATGACGCGTGTAAATAGAGAAGAACTATGGAAGTAATTTCTTTGAAAGGTCACTATTAGAAAGAACTAACTTTAGCCTGCATTCATGCGGGCTAAAGTTTTGTAAAGAATAAAGTTATGGAGTGGGTTCAGTGGCTTCGTGCACGGCCGTTTGTGGTGCTGCTGGTGCCACTGATTGCGATTATCCTCTGCTTGCCGGATAAAATTCTGCTCCACGATACGGAGGTGGAGTGGTTAGACACCACCTGTCTTTTTCAAGCACGACTGACCGATTACCCCGTTGCACGCGCTAAGACCTATCGCCTCACGGCGGCGGTAAGCGGATTCAAAGATAGCATATGGCATACCGCACAAGGGAATATCTATCTCTATATCGCCAAAGACAGCGCAGCGGCGCTGTTACAACCCAACGATATCATTACATTCCGTAGCCGTGTGCGCCAACCCGATTCGATAGGTCGTTTCGACTACGCAACCTATCTTAGGCGCCAAGGCATAGCCGGTACAGCTTATGTCCCTGCCGGTAAATGGCGCACGATAGGCGTGAGTGACCGTCTCTCGCTGCGAATGGCGGCAAAAAAACTACAACACCGCCTCGTAGAGCGGTATCGCAACTTAGGTATCAGCGGCGACGAATTGGGGACATTGGCGGCACTCACATTAGGCTATCGAGAGGAGTTGGACCCCGCTGTCAGACAAGCCTTCCAGCACGCCGGGGCGGCACATGTATTAGCCGTCAGCGGATTGCATACCGGAATCATATACTCCGTTCTATGGGTACTGCTGACAGGTTTCGGGGTGTGGAAACCGCTGTACGAACAGAAAAAACGCAGGTGGCTCCTGAGCGCGGTGATTATTGCGGCGATGTGGGGATATGCCCTCTTAACCGGACTGACACCGTCGGTCGTGCGCAGTGTCATCATGGTCACTATCATGCAAGTTGCCTATATGTGTTACCGCAACCCCATATCGCTCAACTCCGTTGCTGCTGCGGCATTCTTGATACTGATGGTGCGACCGACGGATTTATACTCCGTGTCCTTCCAACTCTCCTTTGCCGCCGTCACCGCGATACTACTGATTTGTCCGCGCGCAATACATATACCTATATATAACAGATGGCTCTCGCGGCCCGTAGATTATGTTGTAAACTTAGTGATGGTATCTATCGCAGCCCAGTTAGGCACATTGCCCTTTACGCTCTATTACTTCCGGCAAGTGAGCAACTATTTCCTGCTTACGAACCTGATTGTGATACCGTTGGCGTGGCTGATTACA
>ODAI010543747.1_pt1 | contig 16069 bp, 5 predicted proteins | sample 1539321 | NCBI WGS metagenome assembly ODAI01 (sample SAMN02144231, study PRJEB22623) | gut metagenome | biome: sheep rumen | host: Ovis aries | place: New Zealand
GCACAGGCACTTCCAGATGTAACCTTCTCTGAAGAGGATGAAGAAGAGCTTAAGCAGCTTGCTGTTAAGTGTGAAGAAATTGGTCAGCAGATTGATAATGTTACTGGCCGTAAGAATAACTCAAAGAACGTTTCCGAACTGGTTTACAAGCTTTCTATTCAGCTTGGACTTCCACAGGGAATGGCAATGCTCAACTTCTGTGCCGCTATGATTTACGACGCAGGATTCCTTGCAATTGACCCTGATCTTCTTGTTGCAACTCAGCTTACAGAAGAAGAAAAGCATGCTTTGAATGAGCACGTTAATCTTGCAGAAAAGCACCTTGAATTTGTTCCTAAGAAGTACTGGAGCGTATTTGAAGATGCTGCTACAAAGCATCACGAAAATATTGACGGTTCGGGATATCCTAACGGTATTTCTGGTGACGAGATTCCTCAGATTGCCCGCCTTATCCGTGTTGCAGAAACTTATGTTTCGCTTTCAAGTAAGCGTGCATACCGTGGTGCAATGGATAAAGAGACTGCTGTTAATACCCTTAAGGAACAGCCAGGCCTTTACGACCAGGAAGTCGTAGAAGCCCTCGACAAGATAGTATAATGGATTGCCACGTCGCCCTAACGGGCTCCTCGCAATGACGTCATTGCGAGCGTAGCGAAGCAATCTATAGTAAATATTTCACGTATTTTTACCGATAAAGAGAGTATGAAAAAATCATTTTTTGTACTCTCTTTGTTTTTTTTAACGGCTCTTGCATTTTCAGACGAGGTTAAGCCATTATACAGACTTCCGGAAAAGTCACCAGTGTCTTCATTGGACGGTGATTCTGAAACAGAAGTATTCCTCGTTGGGTCAGATAACGGATTATTCCGTGTTACTAACAGAAATTCTGCCATTCCATTGTGGACAGAAGGCCGCGTAGACCAGCTTTTAAGTGTAAATCTTCCTGATGATTCTGGTATTATACGTTCTTCCTGGCTCATGCGTACTCAAAAGGGTATTTTCTATTCAAATGATCTTAAGAATTTTGAAGAACGTGATGACGGACTTCCATTTTTAACAATCAAAACATTCAAAGAAGGTCAAAAAACTCTCTCGCTGCAGATTCAGGAGCTTAAAGATATATCTGTGAATCCGCTTAACAACAGCGAAGTAGTTACTGCAACTAAAGACAGCGTTTTTTATAGTAATGATGGCGGAAAAACCTGGAAAGATCTTGGTTCAATGAGTAAAAATTCTCCGGGTGTAAAGGCTGTGGCTGTTGCAACTCTGGAAGGCCAGAGTGTTGTGTTTATGGCACATCCTATTTTTGGTCTTTCTTATATTTATCCTGATAAAATTAAGGCTGGCTGGACAGATATTGATGCCGGTTTTGAAAAAATGCCTTCTCTTACATCATCAGACGAGCTTGCAGACATTCTTCCTGTTGTGCGCACAAATGCAGACGGCTCAGTATATACAGAAATCTATATATCACAAACTTATATGCCTCGCATTTACCGCCTGAACTGGCAGGAAAAGAAGGGTGAACTCATTTACACAGGTGCAGAGCCTACTGATGTAACAGACGGACTTACTACAATCGACAATGTTCTTCTATATACAAGACTCGAAGGCTTTGGTGCTATTGATCTGGATAGTCTTCAGAGCCCTGGAACTCCGAGTCAGGAAAAAGACTGGCATGAAGCATTTTCTTCTGTACCGGGCATGATTAATACAGCCTGGATTCCTCAGTCTAGAAGCGGCTTTGCACACGGGCTTCAGTTGAACGAACTCTGGCTGCTTTATCCTGGAACTGTAAACTCTCCTTATGCTGAAATTGCAAACGGACGCAAGAGTATTTATGCTTCGGCATATCAGTGCAGCTTCCCTGAGGGCGTTGCAAAATTTAAGAAGGCTGTAAAAGACCGCAATATGAATTCCATCGTAATTGATATGAAGGATGACTACGGTTTCTTACGCTATGACTCGCATGATCCTCTTGTTCTGGAAAAATGTTCTACATCTGGTTATGCAATCAAAGATCTTGATAAGTTCATTAAGGAATTTAAGGATGAAGGAATTTATCTGGTTGCCCGCATTGTAACATTCAAAGACCGTTCTCTTTCAAAATACAAAAATGGAAAATATGCTGTCTGGGACAAAAAGCTCAATAAACCTTGGATGGGAATTAAAGGCTATGATGATGTTCTGGATGAAAACGGAGAATCTACCGGCAATAAGGAAACTGCATATTATGATGAGCAGTGGGTAGACCCATATTCAGAAGAAGTTTGGGAATATAATGTTGCAATTGCAAAAGAGCTTGTTGCCCGCGGCTTTGATGAAATTCAGTTTGACTATATTCGTTTCCCAACAGATGGTTTGAATCTTTATAATGCTCAGTACCGCTGGCAGGATAAGGGAATGGACAAGGAATCTGCTTTGATTTCGTTCCTCTCTTATGCTCGTGCAAATATTCAGGCTCCTATTGGAATTGATATTTATGGTGCAAACGGCTGGTACCGCAGTGGAACAAGAACCGGTCAGGATGCAGAAATGCTTGCTGAATATGTTGATGTAATTGGTCCAATGTTCTATCCAAGTCATTTTGAGCAGACCTTCTTAAACTATGCGCCGGTTGCAGACCGCACTTACCGCATCTACTACTATGGCTCCTTCCGAAATACTGTGCTTTGCCGTAACCGCGCAATTATTCGTCCGTGGGTTCAGTCTTTCTATCTGAATGTAAGTTACGACAGACTTTATTACGATTCTGACTATATTAAAAAGCAGTTCTTTGGAGTTCGCGATTCTCTGGACCGCGGCTATATGTGCTGGAATAACTCCGGCGAATATGGAACAACTCCACCTGATATTGGCGAAACAGAAACCTTTATTGGAACTGCGGCAGAAGCGAGCAGGGAGTTCCGTAAACCTGCAATTGGTGATAAGATGAAGCCTCTTTATGTAGATTCGGATGTTTCGGTATTGGACAGCATTTTGTATCCTTACCGCGAGGAGGAAACAACTAGTTTCCGTCCCTTCCTGAAGGTAATGCCGTAATCTCGTACTTAGACATAAAGAAAGGAAGAATATGACACCTAACCAGTACACTCCGGAAGAACCAATTTCATCTATAGCCACAGCCCTTGCGCCTGCTGCTTTGGGAATTGTGCGTGTTTCGGGAAAGGGGTGTATTGAGCTTGTGAGCAAGGTTTTTAGCAGACCAAAGGCGTTGCTTGAGGCGGCGGGGAATACCTTAGTTTACGGTTGGATACAAAACCCGGTGGTTGCGGTCCCTGAGCCTGTCGAAGGGGTCGAAACTACCGGTGTCGAGGTCCCTGAGGGCGAGGTCTCAAAAATTGATGAGGTTATGCTCGCTGTTTACCGTGCTCCAAAATCATTTACGGGCGAGGACATGGTCGAGATTTTCTGCCATGGTGGTCCTGCGGTTGTAACTGCAATTCAAAATCTTATGCTTAAAATCGGCTTCCGTCAGGCTAATCGTGGTGAATATACCTTCCGCGCTTTTATCAACGGAAAAACAGATCTTACAAAGGCAGAAGCTGTTAAAGAAATCATAGACTCTCATACTGATGCTTCCCGTTCACATGCTGCCGGCCGTCTTGCTGGCTCGCTGTTTACAGAAATCGATGACATTAAGAAGCTCATTATAGATACGCTCGCCGCTATTGAGGTTGAGATTGAGTACCCGGAGGATGAAGAGACTATTGCAGATTCTTTTGACCGGGAAGATATTGAGACGGCGGCTCGCCGGCTCCGCGCGCTCGCGGACTCGTGGCGCGGCGAAAAATTGTATCAGGATGGAGCGCGCGTAGTATTGGCGGGGCGCACCAACGCCGGAAAATCTTCTTTATTCAATGCAATTCTCAAAGAGGAGCGTGCAATAGTAAGCGACATTGAGGGAACAACCCGCGACTGGCTGGAAAGCTGGGCAAGCATAAACGGCATTCCCGTGCGCCTTTTCGATACAGCCGGCCTCCGCGAAACCAGCGACGTTATTGAAGCTCAGGGCGTAGAAATCAGCCGCAACCTCGTCCACGATGCAGATGTTGTTTTGTATCTTGTTGATGGAATTTCGGGCATGAATGACGAGGACCGCCAGTTTATAGATAATTGTCAGGAGCCTCTGATTGTGGTATATACTAAGAGCGATAAGGCCGGGGCCACAACAGAAAATACTTGTCATGCTGAACTTGTTTCAGCATCTCAAGACAGACCCCGAAACAAGTTTGGGGTGACAGAAAACTCAATTCATATCTCCTCAAAAACCGGCGCTGGCCTTTCCGATCTTTTTTCAAAAATCACCGCCATCCTCACCGCCGGTCTTTCAACCGAACGCACACAGGCAGGTCTTGGCTCTGCCCGTCAAAAAGAGGCCGTTTCTGCTGCCCTCGAAAGCGTTGAACACGCCCTCATCAGTGCCGACGACAACTACACTCTCGACGCCGTAGTTCAGGACCTCGAAGACGCCCTCGACTCCCTCGGCGAAGTAACCGGCGACGTAACCCCAGACGACGTCCTCGGCAGCATCTTTGCCAACTTCTGTGTAGGAAAATAAAGTAGACTGGCAAACCCGGATGGCCGACCCGGGCAATAAAAATTTGCAATCTAAAAATTCTGTGTTAAAATTATTATTGAGTAAAACGTTTTCTTAAAAATCTGTTTTTTTCAAGCGTTTTACCGATAATTTAAATGTCGATGTCGGCGTTTGCCGGAAATGTTTTTCAAAATAAAAAGTTTACACACCTCCCGACCAATCGCAGACTAACCTCAATAAAAAGTATTTTTCATTTCAGGATTTTGTATCATGAAAAAAAGTATCAGTTCATTCATTTTCGCCATGGCAGCACTGTCTGTATTCTTTTTTAGCTCTTGTGAAATTGGACTTGGTGAAGAAGTCGATTTGGAAGGACCGTCAATTTCTGTAACATCTCTTACAAGTGGTGGTCATACAGTTTCTTCAGGTGAATTTGCAGGTGGAGTTTACTGTCAAAAGCTTGTAAGATTTACAGGAACTGCTGAAGATAATGTTAAAGTAAAGTCAGTACACGCAGAAATTAAGTGGAGTAATGAAAACGATTATAAATATTTAGATGAAGCACATCTTTCTGGAAATGAATGGATTTTTGAACATGAATTTGAAAAAGAAGGAGCTGTTTATATTAAGTTTGTTGCTGAAGATGAACCGGGAAATGTTTCTATAAGATCTTCTACAGTACTTACACTTTATGTTGATGATACTGCCCCAACTGGTACAGCATGGTATATCGATCGAGGAAATGGTTTTACTTACAATTTGCAGAATCTCTCTACTCTTAAAAATTTAAATCTTAAACTTCCTGAAAATAAAGACTCTGCTCAAAATGAACAATTTTCAATTCATGCAGATTTTAATGATACAATGGGTATTAAAGATGGTTCTGTAAAAATTCGTATTCGTGATGAAAATCATAATACAATTTGTGTTGTGGAAAACAGTGCAGAAAGTCTTTATGCTCCAAGGTTTGATATTACTGAAGAAATGCTTGTACAAAATCATTCGGAACTCGTAACAGGAAAGCATTATCTTCAGGTTTATTATGATGCAGAAGATGTAGTAACTTTACCTGCGTCTAATAAGGTTGAAGCAAAAGAAGTTGCTATGGGCTGGTTCCTTTGGTATCCAGAAAGTGATGAGCCACAGATAGTTCCTCAGGCAACAGAAGTAAACGATATAATTAACTTAAATATTAAAGACACTCTGAGTATTTCAGTTTTTGATGATGATGGTTTATATGGAGAACATACATTTAAGTTAGTGGATTCAAATGGTCAGAATGAATCAAGTCAAACTATACAGTTTAATGGTGAGCGTGATATGACAATCACTCTCAAGGCTCCTGGCTCTCCAATGAATATGACATTGACTGGTTCTGCAGAAGATAAAAAAGATGATCCGGCTAATCAGAAACAAACATCATTAAATAAAAATGTAAATGTAATTGATGGAGCTTCTCCAATCTTAATTATAAGTTCACCAGAAAATAACAAGATTCCTTCTGTGTCAATGTTAGGGTCTGGTAGTGATCAGAAAGCTACTATTACAATAAAAGGCGAAACTCTTGATACACTTGGTTGTAAAACTCTGGAATTTGTATGGGTTCCCGATAGTGTAACAAATGATCATTCTTCAAAAATTTCAAAAGCTAGAGCATGGTTAGATTTAGAGGGACGTATTCCAAATACACCAACATCTGGTACTTCAATAGTAGTTACAAATAGTGAAGGCCTTAAGATGTGGACAGTTAAGTTGCAGAATAAGGCTAAATATGGTGAAACATCATTCTATAAACAGGATTTTGAATTTACTGTTGATATGCTTAATGATTTTAAGTACACAGAAAATTCTTTGAATGTAAATGAAAAAGGTAATGATAAATTCTTCTACATAAAGTTGACCAGAGAAAGTGGTAAAGCAATTTATCAGGAATATAAACTTTTGAATGATAATGAAACTCCAAAGATCAATGTTCTTGTTCCAAGCGGAGATATGTCTTTTGTAGAAAGTGATAAAGATCTTACATTACAATTTGAGGCATACAAGTCTAGTGGACTTGCAATGAATAAAAGTTCATACAAAATTGAGCGTGTGGATGTTCCGAAGACATTAAAAGAAGGCGCTTCAGATGATGGCTATTGTACATATAAAATTGATAAGAGTGTCTTGGAAACATATGCACAGCAGGAAATAAAACCAAAATTTAAATTTTCTGCTTCAGATATTTTTGGTAATGAAGGTTCTGTGGAATATACTATTGTAGTAAGCAATTTACCAAAGCTTAATAGTATAACTGTAAACTCTCCAAACCCTTGTATTCCAGGCGATGAGATTATCTTAAATGCAAACTTTAGTGATACTGTTTATGTTGATGATAATTTGGAAGAAAGCAAACGTCCTTATATTGAGCTTAAGGGATTTAAGAATGGTAATACTGCTATTACAAAAAAAGCCTATTGTAAATATGGTAGTGACGGTAAAGCAATTGGAAATGGTTCTACATCTATTCAGTTCTCTTATGTAGTACAAGAAAATGATACAACAAAAGATGATTCAGTAGAATTAGCCGTAGCTGCAAGTACTAAGAATTCTCCAATTGATATAAATCAAGCAACAAAACTTAAGAATGATATAGTCCATCTTTCAAATGTAGATTGGACAGATTCTGTAGCATCAAAAAATATAAAGGTTGATGGAATTATTCCGACAGTTTCTTCTATAACTTTTGAAACTGATGCTGTCGCTGCAAATAAAAATGAAACAAAGAAATACACATACCTGAAAGAAGGTAAAAAACTTACAGCAAATGTAAATATATCAGAAGCTATTACTTTGCAGGGAACACCTTCGCTTGAGGTAACTGTAGGAAGTGATAAACTGGAACTTAATATTGATACTTCAAGTTCTACAACTACAAAGCTTGTATTTACTACAACAATTCCAGATAAATTAAATGGTGAAATTAAATATGTGGAATCTACTTGTATTAAAGATTCTGATGTAGTTAAAGATGCAGCAGGAAACACTCTAAAAGTATTAACTGGAACAGATTCTAAATCTGCAAAGGAAGGAGATAATACCCTTATTGTTGATACTAAAGCACCAGTAACTCCAACTATTAAAAATGCCTCAGGGGCAACTCTGGTAGATTTTGCTTCTAGTGCGAATTATAGAGAGAAAGTAACATTCCAGATACCTACTCCAAAAGATAAAGACGGAAAAGAAATTAACGATCCAACTAAAAAGACTATTGAATATTCTCTTAATGGTGGAAGCACCTGGCCAGATAATCAAACAGTTTCATTTGACACAAATGAAGAACTTTCGCCTGCTGAAGATGCTGTTTATCAGCTTACTGCAAGAATCGTTGACTTTGCAGGAAATGTTTCGGATTATCCAGATCCTGTAACACTCGATATTCGAAAAGCTTTCCCAAGTTTTACACTTGAGTGTACAGACTCAAACGGTTATTACAAGGCCGGAGAAACAATTCATTTTAAGGTAACATTTACTTCAAAGGTAAATATTGCGGCTAATTCTCAGGCAAAAATATATTTGTCTGGAGCAAACACAGATGATATTGTAACAAGTGGTGCTGCAGCGACATTAACATCAACTGCAGTGCAAACTGGTGTTTCATCTGCTACCTTCTCTTATACAGTAAAGAAAACTGATCAGTTCAAACTTAAGGTTAGTAAGGATTTGACTGTTACGGACGGTAACGGCGGTACTATTAATACTGGTGTCCATCTCGACGGTTTTACAGATCCTTATGGCTTTGCCCAGGGAACAAGATCTTTCTCTACTACTACAGATTTTACCCGAAATATTACCTGTGATGGTGTAATTCCGTATATTACAAGTATGTCTTCTACTGGAGAAAAAGAAGTAAGTGTTGAAGCAGGAAAGGATGAGAATGGAGAAATAAAATATGAATCTCTAAAAGTTTATCCTAATGGAAATGTAATTACCCTTACTTTCAATGAACCGGTTCAGAAGGGAAGTGGAAATATTATTCTCCGCCAGGTAAAAGGGTGGGCTATTCCTCCGGTTATTGATGGTGATGATTTTAATACTATATGTAATGAGTTAAGTGCTAGCGATAAAGAAATTCTTGCAATGAGAAAATCATCAACAGATGATACAGAACTTGAAGATTCAGAATCGCTCTTTAGTGCTAAGGTAGGTCCTGCGAATGACCGCTATCATGGTACAGGACAGTATGTTGGACCATATAAGAAAACAACCCAAGGACTACTATCAGATTATAGTCCAAATTTAAATACAAAGTATGTTCTAGACTTTGATATTGATATTTGGGAAACAACAGAAACTCATCCTATTGGACAAACATTTATAAAAGGCCGAAACAGTGGTAATGAAGCAGCAGATAAATATCCAAGAACCTCTACTTCAAATTATGTAAATCCTGAAACACCTACAACAACAAGAAGTGCAGATCAAATACGAACTGTCTTGGAGACTGCAGGTTATCATCAAAGAGTGCTTGATGTAACTTCAGGATCTGTAAGATCTTCTGCAACTGGTAAGTCATATACTATAACTTTCCCAAAAGGATTAACCGGAGGAGAAGCTTTAGCAGATGGCCGAGAATGGGAACTTGTAGTAGAAAAAGGAGCTTTCCTAGATTATACCCAGAATGAATTTGGCGAAGAATATACATCAACTTCTGCTACTGTTTATACAAAAACAAAAGCAGCAAAAGATGCAATTATGAAAAAGAATGCTACTGCTATAGAAAATGTTACTGCAACTAACGCTTGGAGGCGCGGAAGAACTTCTGTAACAAGTGGAAATGGACTAGTACTTATACAGACATCAAATGGTAATAATTCTTTCTGGTCAGATAAAGTTGCTGAACCTGTAATTCGTGTTGATCGCTACAGCTATGGCTTAGGTTTTAAACAAGGAACTGCATCTGGTGGTACCGAAGTAATTACAAAAGATTCTGTTATTCCATCTGGATATGTTCGTGTTCGTATTGATTGTGAGACTCGTGGAGCAACTATAAAGTATGGTGTGGATACAAAATCAAATAACAGAACGGATCAAGAATCTACAACAGTCAAACCGGTAAAAGATTATTATTATGCAAATACCGATAATTCTGCATGTTACTCATATATTTCAAAAACAACTGGCTTAAAGGCAAAGAATTCGGTAACTTTATCAACTCCAACGACCTACGACGGAAGCGATAAAACAATTGATCAGGTTCCAATTATATTTGCCGGCGGAAACGGACATTATAATCAGTCATGTAAGCAGATTATTGTTGCACAAGGAGTGAAAGGTTCAGGTACTTCTAATGATACTAAGTTCCTTGATTCAGAACTCGGTATAGAAGGTGTATTCCAGACTGTCGTTAGATTCAATGCGCCATATGGTAATTCTGGTAAATGTGCTGCACAGGGAGCTGGTAAAACAGATTTGAGTATTCGTGGAACAACAGGTTTCGCGGGAGAACCTTCTATTTCTCCATTCCCACTACGTGATAGTCAGATTGCATCTCCTTTCTTGAGAAGATGTTTCAGAGAACGAAGTCAGGGCGGCGATTATGCTACAAGCGATGATTATTATTGGGTCAGTTATGATATTCTGGTTGATGCTTCCTTCTCAGGTTATAGTTGGCATAATGACCAAAAATATGATTGGTGTCAGAACTGGGGTAAAATGATGCCTGGTGAGTTTACTCATTGTGTTGGATTGAAGAATTGGAATTAGTAAAAGTACGGAGATAAAAAGTTATGAAAAAGATAAATAAGTTTTTAGGTATTTTTAGTTTTGTAGCTCTTATTTTTACTTCGTGTGAAGTAGGTCTTGGTCCTGCTGTAGATATGCAGCCTCCTGTTGTTACACTTACAAGTCATAAAGATAATGATTCTGTAGCAAGTAAATTCCGTCTCAGCGGGACTGCATCTGACAATGAAGGTGTAACAAAACTGTCTATAGATTTTGATGATAAAAATATTCACTTTTATACTACAAATGAAGGAATCTGGTACAAAAAAACTGCTTCTTCAGACTGGACTGCTATAGACCAATCTGTTGCCTCTGTAAAGAAAGATGGAAATACTATGAACTGGTCCGTAGAAGTAGATACAAGTGATTCGACAGTTTCTGGTAATACATATTCTTTTTCAATTATTGCAGAAGATGAATTAGGAAATTCTGGAAAAGAATCTAAGGTAACCTGTTCTCTCTTTATTGATGAAAATCTTCCACAGGCAAGTATTATTAAACCAGAACTGATTAGCGTTTATAATACAGCAAAATCTAGGAATGATTCATATACCTTAAAAAATGCAAATGTAATTAAATATTTGAAAAATGGAGATATTACTGTTACCGGCCGTCTGGACGGAGCAATTTCTTCAAAAGAATTATTGATTCAATTTGATAACGGAATTACATCTCCATTTACCAGTGGTTATGGAGATTCTTCTATCACTGCTGGTAAGGTTGCAAAAGATAATACCTTTGATGCTTCTAAAGTATATCTTTCAAAATCACTTAAGGTTGGTGAAAACGGTATTTCTGAATTACGTGCCTGGGAGCTTGTTGTAAAACAGAGCGAATGGGTTACAGATTCATTGAATTCAGAACTGAAAAGCGGAAAACATTTAATACGTGTTGTTGCAACTTCTATAAGTAGTGCTTATGCCTATGAACGCAAGGTTATTGGCTGGTTTACCTGGTATCCGGAATCAGATGAACCATGGATTACAATGAATGGTGCTGGAACAGAATTGGAGCCGGTAGATACTTATCCTTCTGCAAACCTAACAGGCGAAGCCTACGATGACGATGGTATCAAATCTCTTACTTATAAAATCGAAAAGTTAGAGAATGGAAGTTATAAAAATCCTAGTGAGGGAACCCTAAATCTTTCAGAAGCAAATGCAACTTCAACATCATGGGCATTAAAAGCTCCTTCTGATGAGGGAAATTACAAACTTACAGTAACAATTAAAGATTTATATAACAAACAATCTTCTGTCGAAAGTTATCATAAGGTAATGGATATTCAGCCACCTTCAATCAATATAAAATCTCCAAACAATCAGGGATTTATTATTGATGATGCTATAGCAAAGAGTAATGGAGATATTATATTTACTGGTGAAATTACTGATGACGGTTTAATTGATTCATTCGATATCATTTACCTGCATCCAGTTGCAAATAGTGATCCTTCCAACATTGTTCGCTATATGAGTGGAGAAGAGGACTTCTGGGACTGGCAGGCTTCTGAAGCATCTCTAGCCTCTAAGGAATCAGAGACATTAACTTATACATATAAGGATGCTGAAGGAAAGGATGTAGAAAAGAGATATAAAAATAAAAAATTCCGAGTTACTTTATCTGGACCAACTCCTGTAACTGATGAGAATGGAAAGAATAATAATAAATATACATTCACAAAAACATTGAATCTCTTTTCTGATTTAGGAATTACGGGGGACGGATCAAAACCTCTTGTTGACCAGTATTTTGTTTTTAGAGCAAAAGATAGTGGTGGTACAAGTACTGTAGAAGAGCTGTGTCTTAGAGGTGATAATAAACTTCCAGTAGTAACTTTATCTACTGTACAGGTTAATAATGGAAGTCCTTTAAACTATTCTGATATAACAAGCCTTGCACCAGTAAATGCAAATACAGATAAAATCACTTTATCAGGTACCTGGAGTGATAATTCTTCAGATCTGTTTGGTAAAAATAGAATTAACACAATTGTTGTTAATTATTCTGATATTAGTAAAGTCTATCCGGTAACAATGACAACTAGTGGCTGGACAGCAGTACTTTCTGAACCGGCTCCTTCAAAGAGTGGTGTTATTACCATTACATTAAAAGACTATGCAGGTAATGAAAAGAAACTTGAAAAATCTCTTATGATAGAGACAGAAACTGCAGGTCTGGCACGTGTAAGCTGTGAGCAGGATGACGGGGTTTATTCTAAGAAAAAGAATTCTGTATTAAAACTCGCAATAGAGTTTAATAAAAGTACAGACGTAAACTTTGATGAGGGAAAAGAACCTGAATTAATATTGAGTAGCGGAGGAAAAGCAAAATATAAGAAATATACTTCTGATAAAGATGGTTCTGGTACGACAAAGCACTATTATGAATATACAGTAGGTAAAAATGATACAGATGGAAAACTTCTTGTAACTGGTATTGAAACAAATGGTGCAACCTGGTCAGATTCAAAATCTCATGAACCCGTTACTGTTAGTAAAACTGTTTTGGAAAAGGCTATAAATCTGTCTTCAAGAAATATTGTAATTGATAACACACAACCAGCTATAAAAAAGATTTTGATCATGAACGATAACAAAAAGCCATTCAAGGCTGGTGACACAATTGTACTCATGATGGAATTATCAGAGAATGTAACAATTTCGAATGTTGGAAATTTGAAGCTTGTATTTAAGGGTGAAACTTCAAATCCAGTAAAAACTGTTACAACTACTAAAGCAACAGCAAGTGGTACAAATTATGTTATGTTTGAATATACTGTTGCAAGTGGTCAGAACTTTAATGAATTAAAATTTGATAAAATTACAGCTGAAACAACAGATGTAACCTTTACAGATGAAGCAAAAAATGTTTATACAGTAAAGAAAGATACACCTCAGACTTTACCTGAAACAATTACTGCAAATAAAAAAATTGAAATTGATACTAACGCGCCAGCAATTCCAAAAATTAGTACCTCTGCAAAGTGGCCAAGTGCTGTCGTTCTTGATGAGCTTACAGATTCAAATAAGAATGATATTTATTTTACAATTTCAGGTACAGAAACAGGTGCAACCGTAAAATATACACTTGATGGAAGTAATTATCTTACTTATACAGCAGGTTCAACAATTTATCTGAGAAACAATGGAACTTATACTATTAATGCATATCAGATAGATAAAGCTGGTAATGAATCAGAAAAAGGAGTTGCTTCGAATAATACTAATTCATATTCGGTAACAATTGACCGGGGCCCTCTGCTTAAACGAATTTCTGCAACAACAGACAGTGGTACATATAAGGCAGGAACAACAATTGAAGGAATAATAGAGTTTAGAAAGCCTGTAATAATTCCTAGTGGTGAAAATGCAAAGGTAACTCTTAATATTAAGAATGGAAAAGATGTTGCAATAATTGGTGCTGGTACAGAAAGTTCTTCTTATTCATTTGAATATCAAATTGATGAAGGTGACTCAATTGCAAATAACGGAAACCTTGATGTTACCTTAAAGTTTGATTCAGTTACATTGGGTGGCAAATCCGTTTCAATTGCAACACCTGCAGAAAGTGCCGAGGGCCGATTTAAGAATCAGAGACAGATAAAGATTCTTACTGGAAAACCAGTGAAAAAAACTGTTTCATTTACAGGAGAAGGAAAAGACGCTGTTCTTACTGTTTCCTATGATAACGATCGTGAAATTACAAAGGTAACAAGCTACACAGAAGTGTCAGAAGAAACTGGAGAAGAAGTTGAAAAGAATTATGAAATCAAATTTGCTATGAAGACAGATGATTTTAAGATTCCTGTTGTACTGTCAGCTTCTGAGTATGCAGAATTAGTAGCCGATATTCCAGATTTGGAAAACTATTACAAAGAAGATGTAAATGGTGCTAACAAGAAAAATGATGGTACTCTAGAAAATTATACAACAAAGAAATATGTTCTTGATTATCAATATGATGATAATAATGTAACAATTAAAAATTTATTTACAGACGATCATAAGCATGAAGTTTCTATTCCAATGTACTCAAGTTCTGTACAAATAAAGAAAGATTCAAGTAACAAAAAGACAATCCTTGAAGTAAAACTTGGAAGTTTGTATAAACTTCCAGTTAAGGGAGCTGAATATACTTTGACAATTCCTAAAGGTGCAATTGAAGATATTGTAGGAAATCAGAGCGATGCAATCTCAGAAAAGGTTACTGCAGAAGGACTGGAAGAACCTGTAATAAGAATTAATAAGGTTAAGCAGACAATTTCAAGTTCTGGAGTTACAAGTTCATCTACAGTAAAAATGCCAGAAACTGCTGCAATGAAGATAAACTGCCGAACTCCAGGAGCAAAGATAAATTATGAAATTAGTGGTGGAGTTACAAATAATGTAGCTTCAGGTAGTGAAAGCACTGCTGTACATGTTAATGAATCACCAAAGTATTTCACTACAAAAACAAGCAATCCAGTGGCTCCAACTATAAGTGCAACATCTCCTGAATACTCAACGCCAATTACTTTGGGTAGCGGTAACAATACAACAAATACTCTTAATTATAGTACAGCTAAAGGCTTAAAATTCGCAATTACTGCGCAATCTTCAAAGGGCTCTCTAACAAAAACTTCATGGGAATATGCAGCTCGAACTGTTCTTAAATTTATAATTTCCGGTAAATATGACGAAAAAACTGGAAGCAATGGTGATACAGTGACTGGTATTACAGAGGGTGGTAAGACTCTTACCTTTAAGGATTTAAAAGTTTGGGTTATTGGAGGACAGTATCCAAGTGGTGGTAATTCATTGAATTCATTCCCGCTTTCATGGGGCGATCCTTCAAACTTTAAGCTGATGGCTGGAGAGCATTATAAGACTTATACAGATAATGAAGGAAATGTCCAGAATTATGAGACAAAAAATATGAACGGTGAATGGTGGTGGATCACTTGGGATGTAAGTGCTGCCACATATCATGGATTTGCAATAGGAAATGTACCTTCTGATGCTTCTACAAATACAACAGGGGGACCAAAAGGTCCAAAAGAGTGGTATGTTTCTGAGTGTGGTTGGGTTGCCCAAAAAGAAAACTATGTCCTATGGCCAGGTGAAACTCTGGAAATGGCAATAGAAGAGGCAGGCTCATATCATGCTACATTCATGTTCCGTGAAAAGAACAAGGGTGAAAGATAAGGAAAAAGACTCGGTCTTTATAGTCGCCAAAATGCCCCGTGCCTAGTTTGTTCTCAAGGCCTCGATAACTTTCTCGAGAGGGGCATTCATTTTTTCAGCGGCTAATTCTGGGCTAACCTGGAAGTCCTTTATAAGGATTAATGCGCCTTCTACGGCTTTCTTTTGCGAACCTTCCTCAAAGGCTTCTTCGGTTTTAACTTTCATGTCCAGATCATAATCGTATTCGCCTATGAACATATTTCTTACCTCCGTGCCCTTGCGGGGTTTACAATACTGCTTAAGGATAGCACATCTTTGACTTACGGGCAAGTTTTAACGATTTTCGGAAGTTTTTAGGGAATATTCTTTAAAAAAGAAATGATTTTCAGTAAAATGAAGGGGATTTATAATTCAGGAGTTTATTATGTGCGGCATTGTCGGCTATGTTGGAAATAAAAATGCGACTTCGGTTTTGATCCGGGCGCTTAAAAAACTGGAATATCGCGGATATGATTCTGCAGGTATTGCAGTATATACTGGAGAAGATATTGTTGTTCAGAAAGTAAAGGGTATGCTCAAAAATCTTTCTGAAAGAATTACC
>ODAI010443398.1_pt1 | contig 16068 bp, 11 predicted proteins | sample 1539321 | NCBI WGS metagenome assembly ODAI01 (sample SAMN02144231, study PRJEB22623) | gut metagenome | biome: sheep rumen | host: Ovis aries | place: New Zealand
ATTTTTACCAAACAGCACTCTTATTTATGTTGGTGACACTGGCGAAAAATGGGGTTATTACGACCAAGAACTTGCAGGAAATCTTTTGTTCAATGTTCAGCAGCATGGAAAGATGCCTGATGTAATTTTGTATGTTGAAGATAAAAAATGGCTTGTTCTTGTGGAATCCGTAACTTCTCATGGTCCTGTTGACAGTAAAAGGTACATCGAACTTGAAGAATTATTTTCAAATGTGACAGCAGATAAAGTATATATTTCTGCTTTTCCTGACAAGAAAACATTTACGCATTATGCACAAGATGTTGCATGGGAAACAGAAGCATGGATTGCTGATAATCCTACTCACATGATTCATTTTAATGGGGATAAGTTTATCGGGCCACACAAGAAATAACACATAACAAAGGTTCGTAGCCGACACGCGGTCAAGCCGCGTACTGTACAACCAATTGATATGCCGTAGATGAAAAAATTGGTTCCGATTGGATTTCTATTTTGCGAAAAATTACATACGAGGTGATTTCTTCTGACAATGGGAGGTTGAGCTGTACTTCAAGAAGATAAAGCAGAACCTCCGCATCAAACGCTTCTACGGGCAGAGCGAGAACGCCGTCAAGACTCAGGTCTGGATTGCATTGATTGTCCATCTGCTCTTTCTGATATTGAAGACAGAGACAAGACAAAACAACAGAACCTTCTCCAGTTTCTGCTCTGAAATTTCCGTAGTACTTTTCAAGCACTGGAATCTTGAGAAATGGTTTTCAAGGGATTACGAAAAATCCCCTCCCAAACTTCCACCTGATAAAAACTCATTGTGGTTGTTTGATAATTTGGCGGGTTAATTGGACAGGAATGTTATATCATATTTCCCATATTAGTTGAAGTAATCATAGATTGCGTTGTAGATTGAATCCTCTCCATTGATAAAGTCATCAAAGTTTTCATGGACTTCGATGTCGGGCATGGTTCCTCGATATGGGTCATCACTTCTGGTCTTGATTTGCTCAAGATTGTCCTCCCAGATGGGGAACATGAAAATACAATTCAATTTTGTTAATTCATAAGTATATCCATTTGTATAATTGAACACAGATTCTCCGGTCTCTTCTCCAAATATCTTTACGTCAGGAAACAGTTCCATGCAAAGATTCAAAAACCAGCAGCCCGCAGAATAGGTTCGGCCTGTAATAATGACTGCAATATTGTATTTTAAAAGTTCATTCAGGTTTTCTTTAAAGAGCTTTCTAAACTCATCAATGACATATCCATTGCCCCCAGGATTATAACGCACGTCAAAAACTATTGTGTCATAGGAATTGGTGTGAAGCTCATTCATCATGTCGGAAACAAACTGACTCAACGGATAGTTTTCTTCAAACTGAGTTTTATTAAACGGAATGAAAACAGTCCTTTTCTCTGGTACAGCTTTTACAGAATAATTTCCATGATTCCTCATATAATTCCATACATTGTCCGCTTCTGGAGCCAGTATTTCAAACTTCGTCTTTCTCGTATCAATAAGCCTGAAGGTCTTTTTTTCCACTGTTCGATCCGGAGACTGCAAGGTAAAACTGATTTTATCATGATCCAACAGCCCCGCGAATTTCAGGTGGTAATAATACAAGGCATATTCCAGCAAATAGTTTTTGCCACTTTCGGTTTCATACGACATGTATTGGGCAAGCTTATCCAGGGCTTCTTTTACGGGTAGTCCGTTTATTTCTGTTATTTTCCAGCCCAAATACTTGCTGTATTTTTTTGCTGCAGTTGAAATGTGGTATCCATCCCCAAACCGCAAGAAAGCAAATGGAGCAGCGAGGTAATCCTCTTTTTCTTTCGACTTGGCATTCAAACTCAGATGAGCTACATGATAACCACTTTGAATTTTCTTAATCCGGTAAATTGCTTCCATCCGGTCTACTTTTCCGTCAAGAATATCCTGCTTTAATTCTTCAAACGGTGCCGGATCATATAAAAACCTCATTGAAGAATAGGATGACATGTCAGACTGAATGCGCAAAACATCATAATACCAGTCCGGCGTGCCAACCTCTTCCTCTTGTTTTTTACAGGAGTCAAGATACAGAACCATTAAAACTGAAAATAAAACTACAAGAATTTTTTTCATGATTACCTCCTGTTATAATAAGAGCTCTGAAAATTAACGGAAGCAGGGTTCCGCCAGGAAAAAAATCTGCACAAGCGAAGCGCGGTTAATCGCAGCAAGGCTTCAAGCGAGCCTTTTTTCGTGGTGGGTTCCCACTGGAAGTTGATTTTCAGATTTTTTTATTTCTTTCACTCCTGTCCAATTAAAATACAGGGCCTTTTAAAAAGTCAAGATCCTTGCTATAATGGTTTTTGCACAAATCACTTACAGACAAGGACTTAACTTATGTACAAATCTATCACAATTTCAGCACAATTGCCAGCACTCGCGGACCGACTTGGTTTCGGAAAAATCTGCTCCGGGGAAAATGCGGACAAACGCTACCGACATTTTACGGCCCGGACCCAGCTCTACGCGATGATGATTGCCCAGCTTACGGAACAGAATGGCCTGCGCACGATCGAGGAAACTATTGCCAGCGACAACGACCTGTACCATGCCGGTGTCAGCACGCACATCACGAGGTCGAACCTTGCCCATGCAAATGAAAAGCGTCCCTGCGAGGTGTTCCGGAAATTTTATTTTCACCTCCTCGGGCACTACAAATTTCTCTGCGGCAGGGGGAGCAGGAAGCAGGCAAATGCAAACAGTAAATTGTTTCTCATATTTATATTCAACAAAACTGTGAAGTCCTTTCTGTAAATTCCGTAGGCTTCGGTAAAAAGGTTTAATGCGGATATATCCCGCAAGTAGCTGACAGCCACTGTTATTAATTCGAATATAAAATACTGCTGATTTTTTCAAGAGTTATTTTTAAAATGGCTGTTCCAAAAGTATTGTCATGCTGAATTTATTTCAGCATCTGCGCTAGATACAGTGCATAGATTCCGAAACGAGTTCGGAATGACGTTACGCAACGAACTTTTTGGTCAGCCCCTTTATTTTGAGATTAGTCTGGCAGACGACCTGCGTACATTATGCACATTTCACCGTAAGCATGTCCCCTATTTTGTCGCTTCGAAAGTTGCAAGGTACAAAGCCTTGTGCCGAGCCAGGTCGCTTGAAAGCACGCTGCGCTGGCGGTTAAGCTTCCGCTGGCCGAAGTTCAGATTTTCAATCGCATTTGTGGTGTAGATGATTTTTCTGACACTCTTCGAGAACTTGAAAATCGGCACTACAACATCCCGGTTTTCAATCCAGCGTTTCATGGAGGCAAAGATGTTTTGATGACCATTTTTTCAGGAAGGCGGCCGTTTTGGTTGATTGTATTTGTCACAGACGGATTTTATCTTTCCAGTATCATCTTTAAGAATATTCAGAATCTGTTTCTGACAATCAACAGAAACATCGAAATCAGCATTAAGACCTGAATCATTGATTTTGTGTTTTTCAAATCTCCTCTGTATGTTAAGTATCGGATCTGGAGTATAAGTTTTTCCATCAATACAATATTCTATTCTAAATTCTTTGGGTCAACATTATCCGCATCATAAATGATTCCTATTATACTTATACCATAATTGCAGCCTTCTTTTGAAATCACATTTTATATGGAAGCATACCAGATTTCTTGAAGTCATATTACAAAAAACTTAAGGCATTGGATCAACCTGGCACAAATCCCGGACGGTTTTCCGAATCACCAAGGATGAAACATTTTATTAAAGTCCTCTGAATTTATATAATTCAACCGCATCAAGAGTGAATAAACGTGCAATTCACAAATAAAGCTTGAAAAATTCCTGCGGAGAATGAGTCAACCGACACAGCCCAGGTACAGCAGATAGACGATCAGCGCAGTCCGGGTTTTTGTTATTACGACATTCTCCGGCTCATATTTATCTTGGGCAGATGTAAAATTTTGACACAAGACAAAACGGAAGAGAACCTTTTATTGACTAAAAAGGAAAATCATACCACGTTTTAATTTATTTTCAATTTATGTATATTTATACACAAACAAGATTATTTATTAATATATCCTTAATCAGCTGTTTTCAGCCAAAATACCCCAGAATGAAACTCAAAATCGACAAATATAAGCAGAATTTTTATTTAATAGACTGATTTTATACACTACTTACCTTACTAATTCAGTATTATTATATAGTAATTTATTTTTGTATACATTTTTCCTTACTGTATTTATAGGTTTATTATTTTATGAATTTAAGCGACATTCACTATCTGCTTCAAAAAAAAAACATTTTTCAGCAATTTACAAAACCTTCATTCAGGTAGGATTTCCACTTTGCAGGAGCTGTAGATTAAATTAAAATATTAAACTGGATCATCACATTTTCACCCTGCTCCGCTACTTTTTTTTTCAGACTTATTTCCGAGACCCAATAACGCTTTATATAGACAGAATAATAATTATTGATTAATCCTCATCTTCTTTTTACCTCACCCTACACTTTCAGATGCATTTCATAATCATTTTACAGGAAAAATTAGCTCGCAATCATTCAAAAAAAATCTTCAATAAATTCATCATGAAACCAATGGACATCCACATCTTCCGATGCACCGTCAAAAAAAAGTTCCAGGTAAAAAATATAAGCAAATTCAAGGGATTTTCGCGACAAATTCCATCAACTCTGATTTCATTTTGTTTGTCCGCACAACCTACTCCCCCCACTCCAAAAAAACGTGCGAAACCTAACGATGGGGATGGCATATCATTCTTTTTTTTTTCACGCAAACCTCCCAGCATCTGAAATCGATGACTTAGAAAATGAAAAACACTCCGCACAAGAGATTACCTGTTACGCATCATACACCCCATAAATCAATGAATAAATCACATCTTTCTAGGGATTTTTCCATTCTTTTCCGTAAAAATACAGTTAAAAATCAACAATAAAATTGGATGTTAAAATCAGTGTAACAATATATCTGAAAATCATATGCCTGACCCGGGAACAAATCCCCCCCCCTCACATTACCCATCATTTATACCAAGCAAATGACATCTTATATATATCAAAAAAATCAACTGTAATTCACAAATTGCGCCCTACTTTATTGAAACCGTACAATTTCCCCCGATTTTAAAATTCCTTGAAAAACCTAACGTTAAATTTCCCATACTTCCAACTTTGTATCCCATTCGAAGTAAATAAAAAATCCCCCTACCCTCATACACGATTTTTTGTTCCGATTTTAAAACCACGATCAGAACACCCTCTTAATAAAGACCAAATGACTATCCTCAAATTAAATTCCCAGCACAACAGTTTCTTTCCATAATTCCATTTCGAACGCATAAATTGAACAATCAAACGATAGGTTTAATTTTTTTCAATCCAGGGATTTTTTTTATGAAAACATCGAAATTAACCAATCGTATGGTTAATTTTGCATATAATTTCTGTATTTTAAATCAGAATTCAGCTTAAAATCCCAACACTGGATTCATAAACAGTTTTTCATAATCCGAACGACTGGTTTTTTAGCGATTTTTTCCTCAATTTCAACATTTTCTTGACAATCTGCGATGCAAAATCCCTTTCTCCTTTTCAATTTTCCAAATTTCAAGCCCATTGAAATCGAAAAATTCATTGGCTATTCTAAAATGCTGGAAAATTTCGATTTATAATACATTCTGTCTACTCTTAGATTGTACAACATTATACTTTATACTATTAATTATACTTCCAAAACACCATCAATAAAAAATCCAAACCTTTCCCGTCCTACCCTGCTGGCAGTGCAACTCTCGCAGCGTATATTCTAAGAAAATATTACAGCAGGATTTAGTTCCTTTCCTTTCGGCACCATTTATGGCTTATCTTCAAGACAGACCTTGACTTTTCCACCTCTGCACGAATATATGGAATAAAAAAAAGCAGGGCTGATTTTTTTACAGTCTCTACAACTATGAAAAAACACCCTGCACTGCTTCACTAAAATTATTTCATTTAATTTTCAGCGGAATATCCTTTGGCCTTGTAAAATCTAAGAATTGCCTGCTTGACCAAACGCCCCAAATCCGGATCATCGCACTTTCCCATATTGATTTTCACGGTTTTGCGGTTTTCATCAAGTGAGATCGAGTGAGACATCGAAACCTTCTTTGTACCGTCATCATTCTTTTCACTTGCATTCAACTTGTATCTACGTGTAACAGCTTTTTTGAAGGCATCTTTTGTACCTCCAGATTCCCGAGCCTCTGCAACAGCACTTCGGAGCTGATCTTTTGTAAGAGTGCTTGCTTTCCAAGCATCACGGGTTGAAGGTTCCTCCGAAAGGGCATCAAAAAGTTCTTTATTCTCATTCACCACATTGAAGGATGTCAGAGCCTCACTCACCCATCCTTTCGTTTTATTCAATGCCTTGGCAATTTCGGTCTGCGTCATCCCCAGCTCAACCAGCCGTGCAATATACGCTTCCCTCTCTCTGGAAGACAGATTCAATCGTTGTTCATTTTCAATCGCCTGAATTATTATGCGTTGCTTTTCACCTTCAAAATCATCTTCCACAATGCATCTCACGGTAGGGATTTCTCGAAGCAGGCACGCCTTCACTCGACGATGACCGACTTTCACGACATACTTTCCGTTACGCTCAGTCACAACCACCGGCTGAATCTGGCCATTGGCAATTATTGATTCTCCAAGCTCGTCTAAAGAGTCATCCACATAAGTGTCGCGGATATTCTCGTCAAGCTCAATCTGATTTATGGGAATATCAAGAACTTTACCACTTGACTTTGGACTTTTTGCAGAAGCCGATGATTTTGTCACAACAGGTTCTGAATCTTCAAAATCAAAAGTAGTATTTTGATGCAGCTCTGAAAGTGGAATTCTTTTTTTCATGCACCCCTCCCCTACTTAACCTTTTCAGCAAGAAGTGCAACAGTTTTACAAAGAGGATTTCCAGGCTGATATTCCTGCATTGGCACATGGTAAGAAATTGCACCAGATACAGCCTTTGAGTCATGGAATTCAAAAACCTCGTAAGATGTATCCCTGAGTTTTTCCGTCCAGAATTTATGGACCATTTTCTGATTGTTTCCTTTGTTTACAATAAGATACCTGCACTGGACCATTTTGGCATCATACTGAACTTTGAGTTTCTTGATCTGCGTATTGAAATTTGTAAGGCTTTCGACAGCAAAATCTTCCGGTTCGATGATTGGAATTATGTCGCTTGCATTTGAAAGAATTATTTTCTCATAAAATCCGAATGACGGTGGCAAATCAAAGAAAACGTAGTTAAATCCAAGATCCTTTGCATCTTTCACGATTTGACGGATTGAATTCGGATCATCACGAAAACCGCTTTCCATATAAGAACGCAAATCATTGTCATTTTTCTTTGTTCCCAAAAGATAAAGCCCTTTACAGGTTTCATCCACCGGCTTACACTCGAAAACGGCATTTTCCAGAGAGACTTCTTCCCTCAAAACAGAAAGAAAACATTTATCCTTCGATATCTGTGTAAAGTCCGGATTGTAGAGATACGACAGATTTCCCTGCTGATCAGCATCAATCATCAAGGTTTTTCCATATTTGGAAAGCTCATAGGCAAGCATACCGGTCAGAGTGGTTTTTCCGACCCCACCCTTCTGCATGAAAACACAGAACGTTTTAAAAGTTGGTTTCCCCATAATTCCCCCATTTTTTCCATATATTATACAACGCAATCCAAGTAAACGCAATATTATGAATGACAAAAAAGCACTGTTTTTCCATCTTTTTTTGGATTTTTTCAAATAAGTTTGTCCGCCAAACTCATAGCATGATTTTCCTTTGAATGAATTCCTTCTGGTGTGGCTGCAAAGTTTGATCAGGAATTGAGCAATAGCAAGGCCGGAACATTTATTTCCCGTCCATCGTAATTCAATCAGATTATATCGAACGGGCTTTTTGAAAGTGTCTTTACAATTTTAGTTGAATAATCTTTTCTTCCACCAGCTTCAGGTCTTGTAACTTCTATAAATACTTTGCCACGAGTGTATGTGGCACTAATGTTATCGTTTTTTAAATTGTTTAATGAATCTACTTTCTGGTCTTTTATAAAACCTGAACTGATAAAAATCTCACCCATGATGGCAAACATTTCATCTTTTTGAGTGCCGTTTACTTTGTCTATGAGGGCGTAAAGTAAATAAAAGACATTAGATTATATGATAACTTCTTCTTGTTTCATTTTAGAATAAATATCTATTTCTTCTTGCCAACCTTTTAATTGAGCCTCTGTTGGTTCTCTTCCTCTTTTCTCTAAAAGCAATTGTCGTCTTTCTTCAATTGTTCTTATATGTCCAAGTTTTTTTACTCTTACAACCTTGAATAAAACTTTCAAAATCATCAGCTATTTTTTTATTTCTAGATTCATCATGATATATAAGCCATATACTACCATCTGTTGAATCTATACAGAATGTATCGCCAAAACAATTCTCCGCTATTGGAAATTTTTTTTGTTCAATTAATTCTTGTATAGAAGTATCAGATAATAAATATTTCAAATCCCAATTCTTTTCATCAATATTATATCCAAAAAAAACTCTAACATCTGTTTTTCCTTTTCCAACCCAATTCGTATCAGGAGTTTCTCCCCCATTATACTTAGACATGAAACATAAATATTTTTCAGGTAATTCAAAATCTACAATTTTCTTAAATATATCCATATCAAAGTTATCATTATTTTCGTTAAATTTAGATATAAGCATTTATTCAAACCTCATTAATTAGATTTATTATAATATAATCCGCCATAGCGAGTAAATATTCTATGTATATCTTCACGAATTAGTTGAAAATGTCCATTGTCATAATCATGATGTAGAACATATCCTCTTGGAATACGGTCATATCCTTCTTCCATCAAGAATTCTAGAGCGGCCGCTTTATCAGCACTTCTTGAACCGAATGGAAGAAAAAGGAATCACCAACACTCGACGCAGAGCGTCGAGGTATGGTGTTCTCATAAGGTATTGTAGTCGGATTCAATACCCTTTATTTCGACGCAGAGCGTCGGGGTATTGAACCCTCCGCACGAATAAAATTCGAGGCGGCTCCGGGGAAAAATATGAAAAGGCTTATGAGCCGTTTTGAGTGCCATCACATCAAGCACAGAAGCATCATTGAATCCGACTTGGGAACTCTGAAGAATAACTTCCAGCTTGAATATCATAAGGCAAGAAGCATTGTCGGAAGGAAGATGAAGGGAAAAATCCAAGGGAAATAATAAGGCTGGGATCAGCAGAAAATATAAAGAAAGGACAGACATTCGAGAGTGGTCAAATATGAAAAAGACCTCAGCTGAAAATGCGAAATAGTCAACGAAGAAACAGCCTTAAAAAACTGGACACGGGAAATCCAGGTCACAAGTGAATGCAGATACTCAGCAGGAAGAAAGCCTTATAAAAAGAATTATCAATCAAAAAGACCCGGCACAGTTTCACCTCCTGCAGGAATCAGCCGGGAACAGGAAGTTTTTTTTCCCTTTTGCAAAAGACAGACATGCATCAAAAAAAACAAAGAAATATTTGAAACTCTGCCCGGCCGCTTTGCCTTCTCCCTGGAAACACGGTTTACAGCCGAGCATGCGTGAGTGATTTTCCGGTAAAACGATAAAACAGAATATGAAAGGAATCCGTGCAAAAGAAAAAACGGATAAAAAAAATCTCAAATACTTTGAAGAGCAAAACTTCAACGGACTTTCCCGCGCGGAAATACTGAAGCACATTCATTATGACAGATGGTTTTCATTCAACATACCATGGATTTTTCAATGGCATCCCTGGAAACAAATGCAAGGGACTCTGAAAAAGGCAGTTTCCGAAAGACACATAAATATGAAAACATTCTCTTTAAATAATAGGAAAGCTCAATTTTTGAAAGACATTTTTTTTAAGACGCCCTTAACAGAATGGGTATGATGCGAAACCGAAGAATCAATCCTTTGTTTGGCAGACAAACTTTTCTATAAGGATTTACTTTTATCTTTTATGAGACTTATTTTTCTGCCCGCAGAATTTTCTTCGCGAAGGATGCTTTTAAAGGCATTAAATATATCTGCGGGAGTCTGCTGTTTTTTTCGAAGAGAACCGAACAAGAGTGCGCACAGTCAAATGAAACTTTCGGACCATGCAACGACCCGGGACTCTACGCCCGATTGAAGGGGCCACGCCAGTGGTTCCGTAACGAAGTGGAGGAATGGAGGAAACGGAACCCCGGAAAGCGGGAAACACAGTGGACTGCGGAAGCCGCTCAACCGGGCCTGCCGTCCAGCAAAAGTTTGGCAGACAAACCTTTCTTCTTTTTTTGATTTTTATATTGACCATGATTTTCATATGGTATATTATGACCGTCATATCCGAAGACACCCGGTTCACGGATAAATTTCCGTGCGTGAGCCATGAAAAGCTTCTTTGGGTTCGTTAAACAAACTCTTAAACCAGTATAAATATTACTTTACACAATCTTAAATTATCTACATTTTCTTCCGTTTCTAATAAAAAATATTAGTTGATTTATTATGATTTTTATTATAAAATTGAAGATGTCATATAAAATGAAGGCCCGATTTCAGAAAACCGGCCGGGACGGATGGAAATGCCCGAACAAACAGAAAAAAAAGTCAAGAGCAAATATTCTGACGCAGTGAACCTTAGACTCACTTCAGGAAAACGCAGTGAATTCAAAAGGTTTTTCAGCAGCTGCGAAATCAGCATGAACCAGGGATTTGAAATCGCGGTGGATTACCTGATGCGGGAAGTGCGCGCAGGCCGTGTCACAGTCTCGAAAGCCGGAATCACACGGACGGGGGAATGACCTTCCATGACAAAGAAAATCGAAGAGACAAAAGAACTTGTTCCGGTGGACAATTCCTCGACGGAGCTTTTTGAATCCATCACCAATTATGCGGACAAAAGTTCCGAGCAGAAACAGCTTGGCTTCATCCCCAGTTTTTTCACGACGGCATCACTTCCCTTCAAAAACATCAACAGACCGGTTTTCGTGCGGAAGGGCAGCCAGGGCGTGACGCTCACTTTGACGGCTCCTAAAAACGTGCCCTTTGGAAAATACGGAAGACTTCTTCTTTCCGTCCTCACGACGCATGCCGTTATATCCAAGGAAAAAAACGTGCCTGTCATAATTGAATATCCTTCGCTTGCAGCCCTTCTCAAGGAAATGCAGCTTCCGAAACAGAGGGGAAAGGACATACAGCAGCAGCTTGAGTATTTCACCAACGCGGCATTTTCATTCGAACAGAAAATCCAGGAAGTGAAAAGCGGATACCTTTTCAAGAATCTTTATGCGGAAGGGGAGTATCCGCCGCAGGATGTGATTGTGACGACTCACAGCACGGGAAACATACGGTTCACTACGGGAGTGCAGTATCAGGAGGTGTCGGACGGAGCCGGAGACAGCCGGTTCGGCAATTTCAAGATAATCCTTTCCGGGGAATTTGCGGCCTTTTGTCAGAAGCATGCGGTTCCGATTGACTATACGGTATACAAGGATATTACGAGCCCCGTGGGAAAGGACATCTATGCGTGGCTTGTGTTCAGAAACAACGGACTTACCGAACCCGTTTTCATTCCCAGACAGCGTCTTGTGGAACAGTTCATGCCGGTGGGGGAGGGGGCTGATCCCAAGGTAGCCAATGTGAATTATTCCAGAATCCTTGATCAGATAAGGGAAATCCGCGACAAGTATTATCCCGGGCTGAAGGTTGAAATCGAGGATGGAAAGGGAATAACACTATACAAAAGTCCGACTCCGGTGCTCAAAAACGACGTGCGGTATGCATTGATAACATCAGGGCTCTGAATCCATGCATTTTTCTTCTATTATATAGGTAACAGTTCAGTTATCTGATTCAAGGAAGAATCGGAATCCTTAGGTAACATTTTGGTTATCGGTTGAAGAGGAAATCCACTTTTCCACAGCCTCTATTATTAGTAATTTAAATTTATTAGATAATTATTAGATATAATAGAAGAAATAACGCAACTGTGACCTTTTGATAACAGGACTGTGACCGGGTGGTGAAGATGATCAACTTTCTTCTATTATATACGGTGATTTTCAGCGGATAACGTGACTGTGACCCGGAGCAGGGATTTCCACAGGGAGTTGTGGAAAAAATATAACCAGACTGTGACGTTTTGGATAACTGAACTGTTACTTCCTGGAATTGAACAGGGGCTCTGGATAACGAAAGTGTTACCTTTGGAACGGGGTTTGGATAACCAAACTGTTACGTTCAGGAGCGTGGTGCCGTGCCCCTGCGGAAATCCATTGGTCTGAGGAAAAAGAAAAAAAAAGGGGAGGGCGGATGGATAACCGGACTGTTACCTTTCGATTGACGGGATTATGAGGAATTCCTGCGTTCCTGAACACTGGATAACAAAAGTGTTACCTTCGCGGAGGGTGAACCGGTTCCCGGGTATGGAGCAAACCGGAACAATCTGCTATAATAATCCACATGGATTTCAAAAGCAAGCTTCCTGTGGGAGTACAGGATTTCGAAAAGATTAGGGAGGACGGATGCCTCTATATTGACAGGACCAGCCTCATTCACAAACTGGTGACCGGCGGAAGCTGGTACATGCTCTGCAGGCCCCGTGGATTCGGCAAAAGCCTTTTTCTTTCCGCGTTGGAGGCGTATTTCCGCGGCAGGCGTGATCTGTTCGAGGGGCTTGCGCTGGAATCGCTGGAATCGGAATGGAAGGAACACGATGTGCTCAGGCTGGATTTTTCCGCGGGTGTCTACGGAAGGCAGTCCGAAGAAGGCTCCGTCCTTGACTCAAGGCTTTCGTTCCTGGAGAAAAGGTACGGTGTGCCGCGGAACGGAAGGGCCCCTGCGGGTGAAAGACTTGCGGAAATAGTGAGGACCGCCTACGGAAGGAATTCAAGACCCGTTGTCGTGCTTATAGACGGATTCGACGCTCCTGTTTCCGCCGCAGAAAATGGAGAGGTTGCGGAGGATAACCGCCGTGTGCTCACGTCTCTCCTGGGTGCATTGCAGGGATGTGACTTTTACCTTGGCTTCGTGATGATAGCCGGAGTGACCCGTCCCGGTTTTGGAGGAGGCTTCGGCGGCGGGGTCAGATTTCAGGACATCAGCATGGATCCTGCTTATTCGGAAATCTGCGGGTTCAATGCGGAGGATCTTTCGGAAATCGCATCCCTTTGCGCTGAGAAGGATGCCCCGGATGATCTGGCATCTGTTTTGGACAAATGGTACGGAGGCTACAGGTTCGGTCCCGGAGGCGCGGAGGTGTGCTGCCCCCAGAGCGTGATCGGATGTCTTTCTTCCTGCGGGAGGGATGATTTTGCCCCGGGAATGCCGGTGAAGGAGGCCTGGGCTGTTGACGGTCAGGGCAGATGGCTTGTGTCCACTCTGATGGAAAGGCGATGGGATTTGTACAGGCTTCTTTACGGAATGAGGGTTCACCGCACGGTGATTTCAAACGGCTGGATTGAAGATGTTCCCGTTGCGGCCGTTTTGTACCAGTCTGGTTATCTTACCGTTGCGGGAGGGGAGGGAACTTCCATTGACCTTGCAATGCCTACTGCGGAGGTTGCCTCGGTGGTGCTCCGCGCGATGCTTTCAGTGTTGACCGGTGCCGGCGAATGCGAGGATCCTATTGAATCCCTGGAATCGGCCCTTGAGAATGGAAACATGCAGGCTTTCATGACCAAGGCCTCCGAGCTTGTCTCTCCAACGGCGGGAAGGGACGGATGCGACTGCGGAAGACTTGCCTTCCATGTGCTTGCGAATCTTGTGGGCGAGAATGTCTCAAGCGATGCCAATTCCGATGTGATGCTTACGGTTGGCTCCGGTGAAGACAAAAAGGGATACGTGTTCGGACTCAGGATTGACCGCGGACTTGATGTTGACGACGTTGCGGGCGATGTTTTCGCAAGCATGGACGAGCGTGACTGCGGCGAAAGGATGGAGGGATGCTCCTCCGTGGCTCAGGTTGCGGTTGTTTTTGCATCTGACGGAGGGGGAATATCCGGATGGCGCGTAAGGTGATTCTGGGGCTCCTTGCGGGACTGTGCGCATTTGCCTTTTTTTCCTGCAGGGTGAAGCCTTATGAATACGGAAATATAGAGACCCCCGATGCTCTTGCGGAAAGAAGCCGCGGGGAGCCTGTGCAGAGGGTGAGTCTTTCGGGAAAGGCCGAGGCTGTGACCGCCTCAGGTGAGCTTGACGCGGACGCCATGGAAAAGATAAGGAGCAGAGTGGAGGATTTTTCAGGCTCTCCTGTCGATCTGGATCTTTCCTCGTGCACGGTCCCGTCCGATGAAAACGGGGATGCCGCGCTGAAAAGGGGGTTTTTGTCGGGCCTCTGCAATCTTAGGTCGGTGGTGCTTCCCGGAAATCTTGTGACTGCGGGCGAGGGGCTTTTTTCTGAATGTGTCTCGCTTTCAAGAGTGGTGTTCCCGGAAGGTCTCAGGGCGATTGAGGGAAACGTTTTTTCAGGCTGCGTCTCTCTTTCCGATATAACGGCTCCCGGACAGGGGATTTATATTTTCTCCTATGACGGCGACGGTCTTTCCCATCCTTCCGTACTCTCCTATGCCGACCAGATAAGGGTGACTGCCGGCGGAAAGCCCATGTCCTACGGCGACTGGTACATGTCATGCTGGAATTACTCCAAATCAATTGAGCCTTTGACTCCCACGGTGGGGGAATGTTCGGTGAGCGACTGGGAAAAAGGGCACGGGGCGCGCTATCTTGCGGACGGCACATGGGGATTCTGGAAGGGAGGTTCCACTGCCAGGCTCACGCTTTTTTTCACCAGGCTTGTTTCGGTTTCGACTCTTACTTTCAGGAACGGAAGCGGCGACATGGAGGAATACTGGAAGACGGGACGGGCGCATGAAATAGATGTTTATTTCGGTTCCGAGGAAAGTCCTGTGAGGATTGAACTGAAGGACACTCCGGATCCCCAGACATTCCGTTTTCTGCTCGGCAGACGGAGGTTTCTGCGCTACACTGACGTGACTCTTGTCCTGAGGTCCGCTTACGGTGGAAATGATGCCGCGATTGCGGAAATCTCAGTGAATGATGTCGATATGAAGGGATATGTACCGGACCCGTTCACACGCAGACTTAATGCGGCGCTTGAAGATCAGTGGCCCGGAATGAAGCATAGGATTGATTTTCCCAGGGACGGAATTCCCGTGGCTCTGTGTGTGCCTGATGCTGCGGATGATTCGGGAGATCCGGATGACGCTCCTGTGCCGGTATGTCTTGAATGGACCGGCGGGGAGTGGGGCAGGGCGAAATACAGGGTTTCAGCTCTCGATTCTCTCCTTAAGCGGAACAGGGAGATGGGGCTTTCGTCGGTCTTTTCCTTTTCGGGCGGCGGCTGGCTTCAGGTTCAGTCACTCAAATCATCCGGGAATCCCTACGGAAGGCCTTCTTGCTTCGAGTGGGACGGAGGAAGGTTTTCCCTTGTAAATCCTGAGGAAACTGTTTTGATTGAAACGGATGCATCTCATCTTCTGGACACTCTTTATGCACTTGAGAGCGGGGGAATTTACAACGTGAAGGTGAACGGCTCGCTCGATGGGGATTTTTTCGCTTCGTTATGGGATGCGGAAAGTCCCGGCTCCGTTCTTGCCTCAGAGAGGACAGTCTCGCTTGATTTGGGCGGCTGCTCTCTTTCTGCGGAAATGGGAGGCGTGCTTCCTTCAGGCTCAATCCGGGGATGCTACGAGACCCTTGTTCTTCCGGCGGCTTTGTCGGTGGCCGGGGGCGCAGTGTGCGCATGTGCAAGGGAAACGGTTTTTTCTTCATACACACGGAGGATTGACGAGGGGGCTGTGCGGCCGCCTGATCCTCTTTACGGTGGCCGGAGGGGCAGGATCAGCTTCGAAAAGATTCCCGACGGCTGCGAAATGAAGGGAAATCTTCTTGTGCAGGGAGAGTCCGTGCTTTTTTACTGCGGCGGGGAAGGGGAGTCCGTTTCCATACCGGAG
>ODAI012888299.1_pt1 | contig 16065 bp, 10 predicted proteins | sample 1539321 | NCBI WGS metagenome assembly ODAI01 (sample SAMN02144231, study PRJEB22623) | gut metagenome | biome: sheep rumen | host: Ovis aries | place: New Zealand
CCGCTGAAGCTCATCATCACGAACTACCCCGAGGGCCAGACCGAGACCCTTACCGTGGAGAACAACCCCCTGGAACCCGAAGCCGGTACCCGCGAGGTCAGCTTCTCCAGGGAACTCTATATCGAGCAGGATGACTTTATGGAAGTCCCGGCACCGAAATACAAACGCATGCATCCGGGATTTGAAGTCCGGCTGAAGGGGGCCTATCTGGTTACCTGCACGGGCGTGGAGAAGGATGAAAACGGGAACATCACTGCCGTACTCGCTACCTATGACCCTGAGAGCCGGGGCGGTGACCCCGCAGACGGTCGGAAGGTCAAGGGAGCCACGATTCACTGGGTGGATGCGAACACCGCCGTGGACGCCGAAGTCCGCGTTTACGACTATCTCTTCAGCGATCCCGATCCGGATGGACCGGACAAGGATTTCCTGGAATTCCTGAATCCGGAGAGTCTCGTGACTCTGTCCGGCTGCAAGGTCGAAGCATGCCTCAGCAAAACAGGGATGCCGGAGCCGGGAAAGGATGTCGAGAGCTTCCAGTTCATGCGCCAGGGCTACTTCTGCCTCGATAATCGCGACGCAGCCCCCGGCCACCTGGTCTTCAACCGCGCCGTGGCGCTCAAGGACAGCTTCAAGAAATAAACCGCAAAAAACGATATAATTGCACGAAGCCCCGGCGAATCCGTACTTTCATGGTACGTTTTCGCCGGGGCTGACGTTTTGTTCATTCGCTGAAATGGTGATCGGCGTAATACAGGGCGTCGTTGCCGCCTCCGACTGACATCGCGGTCCATTGCTGGACCGTACCGGTATAGTAGAAGTCCCGCAGGGGGCAACCGTTGAAGGCTTTGTCACCAATGCTGGTGACGCTTGCCGGAATGGTGATGCTTGTCAAGGCGTCGCAGCCGGAAAAGGCCCTTGCCCCGATCTTGGTCACACCATCCGGGATAACAACACTTGTAAGCCTCCGGCAGTCCTGAAAGGCATAGGAATTGACAGTGGTGATGCTGACGGGAATATGTATGTCCGTCAGCATGCCGCAGCCTGAAAAGGCATTCATATCGATCATGCTGATACTGTCCGGCAGCACAACGCTTTCCAGCGCGCCGCAGCTTTGAAAAGTGCCGTGTTTGATCGTGCTCACGCTGTCTGGAATAACGATGTGCTTGAGCCCGCTGGTGGAAAAGGCACTGTTGCCGATAAATGTGACACTGTCCGGGATCTTGATTTCTCTGAGCATGCGGCAGCCGGAAAAGGCCCTTGCCCCGATCCTGGTTACGCTGTCGGGAAGCGCGATCTCCGAAAGAGCACGGCAGCTTTCAAAGGCATAATTGCCAATTTCAGTAAGACCTTCGGGGAGATTGACCACCGTCAAAGCGCTGCAGTAAGCAAAGGCATAATCCCCGATTGCGGTGACGCCGTCCGGCAGTATGATCTCCTTTAGAGCGCTGCAGCCGTAAAAGGCAGAACTTTCGATACGGGTAACGCCTGCCGGGATCGTCAGCTGCGTAAGCTTGGGGCAAATGCGAAAGGCTTCCTTCCCTATGCTGATGATATTGCGGGAGAGAGTGATCTCCTCCAGCTGGCTGCACCCGCGAAAGGCGCTGTTGCCTATGGCGGTCACGCTGTCCGGTATTTTAACCCGCCGCAAAGCGCGGCACTCCATGAATGCCTTGTCGCTGATTTCCGTGACGGGCAGACCGTCAATCACGGCGGGGATGCTGACGGATTCGGCGTCCTTGTCGCAGGCGGTAATGCGAACATGGTCACCCACGACCTCATTTGTCAGCGCATCCGGTACCGGGACCATCGTGGTTGCCGGGGTCGAAGGCAGTTCCGGCGTCGGAGTCGGTGCCGGAGTCGGTGCTGGGGTTGGGGTCGGAGTCGGCGCTGGGGTTGGGGTTGGGGTCGGCGTTGGTACTGGGGTTGGGGTCGGTGTCGGTGCTGGGGTTGGGGTCGGAGTCGGTGCCGGTGTGGGTGTCGGCGTTGTCGTCGGTGTGGGCATGGAAGTCGGTTTTGCCGTGGGCTTGATCGTCGGCACAGGGGTCGGGACAATCGCGGGTGCAGCCGTGGGCTCCGGTGTCGGCGCGGCTGTGGGAACCGCAGTCGCCGCTTCCGTCGGGGACGGGGGCAGCGTCGCGGCAGGCAGGCTGCTGCCGCGACGGAGACCGAAGAAGAAGGCCAGCGCCGCGACTGCTGCCATCGCGACGAGCAGCGGCAGAAGGCTTCGTCTCTTCCCGGCGACCGTGCTTGGTGCCTTTTGGGCAGGCATCTGTTCCCGGGCGGGTGCACCGGGCTGGATTGCGGCCTGCAGCGCCTCACGCAGCTCCGCCATGCTTTTTATACGCTCCTCGGGTCGGATGGCGAGGCCTTTTTTCAGGACCTCTGCCGCCGCTGAGGAAAAGGCGCTCAGGTCGAGAGAATCCGACAGCATGCGGTCCATCGGCGTGGGCAGAAGCTTTCCCGTCACGCAGTAGTACAGGGACGCGCACATGGCGTACACATCCGTCCAGGGACCGATGTTTCCGCCCTGGGCATACTGTTCTATGGGCGAAAAGCCCTGACTTGCCACCGTGTAGGAGCTCTGTGAGCTTCCGCCGCTCAGATCCTTGGCGGCGCCCAGATCCAGGAGCATCAGCTTTCCCTCGGGCGTAAGCATGAGATTGTCGGGCTTGATGTCCCGGTGGATGATGTCCCGCGCGTGTACCTGCTCCAGATCCGTCATGACCGGGGCAAGCAGGTGGAAGCAGGCCTTTTCATCCAGCGGGGTGCCTCTCCCCAGCAGCCAGCTTTTCAGCGTCTGGCCCTCGATGTAGTCCATGACGATATAGGCCGTCTCGTTTTCGTAGAACACGTCCCATACCTTGACCACATGGCTCAGGTCCCTGAGCTTGACCGCCTTGCGGGCCTCCTTAACGAAGCTCTCGCGTCCCCGCTTGAGCTCCTCGGCGTTTTCCCCTCCGCTCCACAGGACCAGGCGGCTGTTGGCGGCGCTGCGCATGGCGGCGCCCGCGGGGAAATATTCCTTGATGCACACCGTCATATCCAGCGCGAGATTATAAGCGATATAGCTGATACCGAAGCCGCCCTGGCCGAGCATTCTGCCGAGCACATAGCGGCCGTTCAGCACCGTGCCGCAAGGCAGGATATAATCGGGCTGCGCGGCGGGGGCTTTTGTATTGTCGTAGCCGCAGTGCGGACAAACAGCACCCGGGCTGTCGAGGGTGTGCATGCAGCTGTAGCAGCGCTTGAATTCCATATTCTTTCCCCCATGAAGCCTTGAATAGTATTGAAAAAAGTATCCGTATCTTTTCCCAAGATGTCAACACTCGATGTGCAAATCCCCGCTAAAAACACCGCAGGCGTACCCGTTAATTATTCCGGCATTCGTCCCCAGCTCAGCACGCGCTTCTTCATGCCCGCAACGTCCAGGACGCCATGGGCAAAGCCTTTGCGGATGAGGTTCTCGGGGACAAACTCGTCGTACTTTTCGAAGACCGGGACCTCCTTCTCGTAGACGAGCTCCAAGGGATCAAAGTCCTTCGCGGCTTCCTCGGCGGTGATTTGGTAAAACTCCGCCTCCGAGACCTTCATGGTAAACTGTATGTAATAAGGCCGCGAGGGGCTGAGACCGCGAAGCCCCAGGCGTTCGGCGCATTTAAGCTTCAAAAAGCGCTCGAGCGCGAGGAAGGCGTAGCTGCCGAGCCACGGGAAGAGCGCCCACATATTGCCCCCGAGGTGGACAAGCGGGTGGCCCATCATGCCGGAGTTGCGAAAGCTCGCCCTGGCGTCCTCCAGCCTGCACACCGCGCGGCGCATGAGGTAGGGGTAGCTTTTGTCCTCGGCGAGGACGCGGTACATGCGCTCTAAAATGCGGGTGTGGATGTCCCCCGCCACGTCGCCGAAGTAGGCCGGGATATTGCCCTTGACGAGGGTGCAGTACACCTCGTGGCGCTGGTGGTCAACGTCCTCGACCACCCAGACTCTGCCCGCGATGGCAATTTTGTCGCCCACGGGAGGCGGCTTGACAATGGTGCCGAGCTCCTCCGAGCCCGCGCGGACAGCGTACTCGATGTTCTCCCGGAAGACGGCGTAGAATTTATAGTTATTGACAATGCGCTCCCCGGTGAGACCCACGATGAGGCCCCCATTTTCCGTGCGGCTGATGTGATCGATCTCCAGCAAGTGACGAAGGAGCAGGCGGTAATCGTCCAGGGTGACGCGGTGAAAGCAGTTGAGCGTCAGGACACGTGAGGCAAGCTCCCCCGCCGTCATCTCCCCGCAGGAGGCGAGGGTGCTCATGGTTTGGTGATAGAGAAGGCTGTAGGGCAGGCGGTCTGTGCGCGGCGGCTCGACGAAGCGCTCCTCGATATAGAGCTGCACCAGCGCGATGCCCTGGATGAGATACCAGGGGATCATGTCCGGCAGCATGGCGCGGGCCTCGGGGTGCTCCTCGCGCATGACGAACCACATTTCCGACGGCTCACCGCGCCGCCCGGTGCGGCCCATGCGCTGGAGAAAGCCCGAGACGGTGTAGGGCGCGTCCACATGGAAGGCGCGCTCGAGCCTGCCGATGTCGATACCGAGCTCTAATGTCGCGGTCGCGCAGACGGAGAGCAGCGAATCGTCGTCCTTCATCTCCTCCTCGGCGCTCTCGCGGTAGGAGGCGGAGAGGTTGCCGTGGTGGATGAGAAAGCGGTCGGGTTCGTGTTTTGCCTCGCAGTACTGCCGCAGCTGCTGGCAGACGGCTTCGCACTCCTCGCGGGAATTGGTGAAGACCAGGCACTTTTTGCCCCGCGTGTGCTCGAAAATATAGCCGATGCCGGGGTCGGCAGCTTTGGGGGCTGAGTCCGTGGCGTCCTCGATTTGCAGAGCTGGGGTATCCTCCCGTCCCTCGTCCGCCTGGGGGGCGGTATTGAAAAAGTGCTCCATGCTCAGGCGCCAGACTTCTTTGCCGCCCTCCACGCGCGGGATGACGGTCCCCCTTCCGCTGCCCGCCGCGAGAAAGCGCCCCGCGGCCTCTGGGTCCCCGATCGTGGCGGAGAGGCCCACGCGCCGGGGATTGCACCCGGCCGTTTTGCACAGGCGCTCGATGAGACAGAAGGTCTGCATGCCGCGGTCGCCCCGCAGGAGGGAGTGCACTTCGTCGATGACGATAAAGCGCAGGTCCCCGAAGAGGGACGGGATCTCCATGTGCTTGTTGATCATGAGCGATTCCAGGGACTCGGGCGTGATCTGCAAAATCCCGGCGGGCTTTCTTAAAAGCTTTCGCTTTTGCGTCTGGGGCACGTCCCCATGCCAGCGGTAGACCGGGATGCCCGCGTCGGCACACAGTTCGTTTAAGCGCCCGAACTGGTCATTGATGAGGGCTTTCAAAGGCGCAATGTACAGCACACCCACGCTTGAGGACGGGTCCTCGTCCAGAAGTGTCAGAATCGGGAAGAAAGCGGCCTCGGTCTTTCCGGAGGCGGTGGAGGCGGTGAGCAGGACGTTTTCGTCGGTTCCGAAGATGGCCTCCCCTGCCGCGTTCTGCACGCCGCGGAGCATCTGCCAGCCCGAGCGGTAAATATAGTCCTGTAAAAAGGACGCGTAGCGCTGAAAGACGTTCATATCGTAAACTCCGCAAAGGCCCCGTCAGCCTCGTCCGAAACGGCCTCTGATTTGGCGTAGCTGAACTCCTCCGACTCCATCAGCGCAGTCAGGGACATGTCCGGGTTCTGGTAGAGAAGGTTCAACAGTTCGATAAAGTCCCGGATCACCTCGCGGGGCGTGATGTTCTGGTCCGCCCCGATGCGCCCGTACTCGAGCTTGATAAAGGCCGCGAGATCGTCGGTTTGGAGCCTGCGGGCATAGCCGTAGAGGTCTGCGTGCATGTCCGCAAGCTTTTCGCACAGCACCAGCATTTCCTCCGGCGTCAGCGGCTCGAGGTGAATGACCGGGGCCAGCAGATCCCGCGCGCCGGGACGGGAAAACTTTCCCTCCGCAAGGCGCGAGCGCAGGGCCTCGTAGCTGTAGACGCCGCGCCGCTTGTCCTCGACCGCCTGGGGTGTGGCCCCCATGAGGATGCCGAGATAGCGCGCCTTGCCCTGAAGGGTGTCATTATACATGGTGAGTATCTTTTCATAGTTATACTGGCGGGTAATGGAATTGGGAATCTTGTAGATGTTCACAAGCTCGTCGATCATGATCATCATTCCCTTATAGCCCGCGAGACGGAAAAAGACGGCGAAGAGTTTTAAATACTCATACCAGTCGTCGTCCGTGATGATGACGTTGACGCCCAGCTCCTCCTTCGCCTCACGCCGAGTTGCATACTCCGCGCGAAACCAGCGCACCACCTTCTGCTTGAGACTGTCGTCCCCGTCCACATAGGCGTGGTAATAAAGCGACAGAAGGCGGGCAAATTCAAAGCCGTGCACAAGCTCGCTCACGGCGGCGGTGACAGAATAAATCTTCTGATCGACCGCAATGGTGAGCGCAGGATCGCCGGGGGCAAGGCAGGTCTCCCCCACCGCCTCCGCCTGCACACCGCTGATCCAGCGGTCGAGCACCAGGGTCAGCGCCCCGCCCTCGGGCTTGGTTTTGGTAGAGAGATTGCCGATGAGCTCCCGGTAGGTGGCAAGCCCCTGGCCGCGCGTGCCCTGCAGGCGGCGCTCCGGCGAAAGGTCGGCATCCGCCACGACAAAGCCGCGCTCCATGACGTAGTTGCGGATGGTCTGGATCAAAAAGCTCTTGCCCGAGCCGTAGCGGCCCACAATGAAGCGAAAGGACGCGCCGCCGTCTGCAATGATGTCCACGTCGTGCAGCAGGGCTTCGATCTCGCTTTTGCGGCCCACGGTGATATAGGGCAGGCCGACGCGGGGCACCACGCCGCCCTTCAGGGAGTTGAGCACCGTCTGAGAAATGCGTTTCGGCACTCTTCTGTTTTCGTTCATGTCTGTGTTCCTCCCAGTATGCGGGTAAGGTCCTCGCGGTAATCCTCCACGAGGGTGAGGGCGCTGCCGTCGTACTCCACAACGCTGTCGCCGATCTCGTCATAGAAGGCTTCGTTGATCGTATCGGCCGCGACAGCGGGCATGAGGCGGGCGTTTTGTATAAGCTCCGCCGTCGATTCCCCGCGCAGGAGCTTTAGCAGGATTTGCAGGTGCTGCGCGTCCAGGCCGTCGCAGGCCGGTTCCATGGCTTCCGGTTCCGCGCTTTCCGGTTCGACGGTACTCTCGGCAAGCTCCTCCTCGGTCAGGAGGCTGTCGCGGGTAACTCCCGCGTCACGGCGGATCCGGTCAAGGCCGGTGAAATCAATGTTGATTTTCGGTCTTGCCGCCTCGCGGGCAGCTTTCTCCTCGGCTGTAATGAGCGCTTCGGCGTATGGTGCGGCCCAGGCCTCGTCCCGTTTTTCGCGCAGATAGTGTCCGGTTTTGAGCCAACGGCGAAGCTGCCGGTCCCCCTCATGCAGCAGAGCCAGAAAGCGATCCCGGTCAAAACGCAGGAGGTCATAGCGCTCCTCCTGCCAGATTTCCCCACGGCACTCGTAGCGTCGGACAGGGTTCAGGACATACTGCCGGGGCGGCTGGGGCGTCTCCTCCCAGTACACGGCGTTGGAGAGGGGGCGCCAGGGGTGTATTTCGCGCTCACCGAAGCAGTCGGTAAAAAGCTGCCCGCCGCTTTCCAGCATGGCGGTGCGCCAGAGGGCGGCAAAAAGGCGCTTCCCCTTCTCCGCGTCCGCCATGACCGGCGACTGGGTCAGCTTCTCCCCCGCAAAGGCGCAGAGCGCGTCAAACAGCGCCTCATCCGTTTGCACCCCGGGCTGTTTCAAAGCCGCCAGTGCCCGGTCCTGCTCCATGAGCTCAGGGTCTGCGCATTCCCGTGCAGTCTCCGGCGGCAGATCGTGCAGCACCGCGTATTCCAGCATCCAGCGGTGCAGATTCTTTCGCATGTTCCCGTCGCCGTAGCCGGGGTTTACATAGTTTTTCTCAAAGATGCTCAGCTTTTCGAGCGTGTCCTCCGGCCCCGCTGTCCCGATGCCGCACAGCAGCTCGTACAGATAGATATAGGCGAAGGCCTCCGCCGTCGACTGACAGTCTCCAGTCCGAACCCTTGTACGCCAGGTGAAGTAGCCTCGCAGCTGCGGGAGGTTCAAGTCGTGGTAGCAGGGAAAGTAGCGCCGGAGCTGTCCGTTCCAGGGCCGGTCGTCCGTGTAGCGCTCCATGTATTTGCCCTGGCGGTAAAAGTTTTTGTTCTTCTGCCGGAAAGAACCGTCGCCGTATTCATAGAGCTTTCGCATCTCCAGGATCTGCTCCGGCGCGTCCGGGTCGGCAGCCTCGAGGGACGCGGCGGTGAACAGCAGCGGCGTGTCGGCGTAAGTGGACGATAGCCGCATGGGGCCTTCCTCCAGGACGATGGTATATCCCCGGTCAGACCGGGCGGCCTTGTCCAGCAGGCGGCAGACCGTCTCGGGATCGGTGTCTTCGTCCATCCGCACGCCGATCCATTGCCTGCCCTTCATGCGAAAGGGCGGCGCCAGATAAGGCGGGTAGACGCTCCTGAGCGCCTCCTGACCGCACTTGATGTCGCAGCGCTCGATCTCGCGCCCGGTCTCGTAGTCCCACTGGCGCATGAGCAGCGCGATCCATTTGCCGCTGACCGGATCTGTCAGGACCGAGAAGCCCGGGAAATCAGCCCACTTGTGCTGCTCGCGGATATGCAGTTTTTCCTCGGCATAGGCAGCCAGGTCCGACAGTGTCATGGTTTTCTCCTGTGACAGAAGTCCGCAGGGGCCGATGCCCTCATCGACCCCTGCGGTCCTGTATTGCTATGTTCCGGGCAAGGCATCAGCGCCCGAAGTAGTCCTCCTTCGGTCTTTTGCGCAGGGCAGCATCCAGCAGGACATCGTCCTGCACCTCGGTGACGATGCCGCTCTGGCGCAGGATCTCCCGTGCCTTCTCCTCGTCCCCGGCGATGACCTTGACCCAGTAGATGTCCCGGTCAATGACACCCTTCGCGCCGAAATTGCGCGGGTCGAGCTTGGCTCCGCAGCCGCCGCCCATGACCGTCTCCTGCAGATAGTGGCCGGACTTCACGCCCGGCAGGCCCGCCTCCTTGAGCGCCGCCTTGATCTGCAGCCAGGTCTCCTTATCGCGCTTTTTGAAAATGTCCACTCGTTTTTCAAACATGGCTCATGCCTCCCGCTTTTCTATCTGTGTCCACTATACCACTTGCCGCGCACCCGGTCAAGCGCGCAAAAACGGCACAGCATAATGCCGTGCCGTAATGTCCTGCTTATTTCCAGCCGAAGGTGGCAAGGCCATAGATGTAGAGGGCCGCCACGCAGATGGGAACGAAGTACTTGAAGATGGGCTTCATCCAGGGCTGGACCTTGAGGCCCTTGCCTTCGTTTGCCTCGGCGATGAACTTGTCCCAGCCCCAGCCGATCTTGTAGCAGCAGAAGATGGAGAAGATCAGCGCGCCGAGCGGCAGGAGGTTCGTGCTCACAATGAAATCCCAGAAGTCGAGCCAGGCGGTGCCCTCCGCAAAGGGCTGGAAGTGGAACACGCTGTAGCCGAGAGCCGTGGTCAGGGCCAGCAGGAAGATCCCGACGCCGCAGATCACGCAGCCCTTCGGGCGGCTCCACCCGGTCAGCTCACGCACGCAGGCGAGGATGTTTTCAAACACCGCAAGCTCTGTCGAGAAGGCCGCAAACACCATGAACAGGAAGAACAGCGCGCCCCAGAAGCGGCCGCCCGCCATGTTCAGGAACACGGTGGCCATCGTATCAAACAGCAGCGCGGGGCCCGCGCCCGGGGTGATGTCATAGGTGAAGCAGGCCGGGAAGATGATAAAGCCGGCCATGATCGCAACGAAGGTATCGAGGATGATAACGTTCACCGACTCGCCCAGCAAGGTGTGGTCCTTGCCGATGTAGCTGCCGAAGATCGCCATGGAGCCGATGCCTATGGACAGCGTAAAGAACGCCTGGTTCATGGCGCCGACAATGACCTGGCCGTTGATCTTACTGAAATCGGGCACGAGATAGAAGGACAGGCCCTCCTTCGCGCCGTCGAGCAGCGCGCTGTGGAACGCCAGCACCAGCATCAGGCAGAAGAGCGCGACCATCATGTACTTGGTCACGCGCTCCAGACCGCCCTGGAGGTCAAAGCTCAGTACCGCAAAGCCGATGGCGACGGCAATCGCGAGGTAGGCCACATTGACGGTGGGGTTCGTGATCATGTTGACAAAGCCGAGATTGTCGGTCGAGCCGATGAGAAACTTCACAAAGTAGTACATCATCCAGCCGGTGACAACCGTATAGAAGGCCATCAGGGCAATGTTGCCGAGCAGGGCGAGATAGCCGTGGATGTGCCATTTCTGGCCGGGCTTTTCGAGCTTCTGGTACATCCGGACCGGGCTTGCCTGGGACGCGCGGCCCATGGCAAATTCCATCGTCATGGACGGAAGGCCGAGCAGCAGCAGACACAGCACGTACACCAGCACGAAGCTGCCACCGCCGTACTGACCCGTCATCCACGGGAACTTCCAAACGTTGCCGCAGCCGATGGCACAGCCCGCGCTGAGCATGATGAAACCTAAACGGCTGCCGAGTCTCTCTCTTTGATTATTCATGTTTTCCTCCCAATGATTTCGGCATCGGGAATACAGTCCCGGTCCGAAATAATTTATCTTGATTCTAATTGGCGAATGGCTCGCTTGCAAGGTCATATTTTTTATGCTATCATAAGTAAAAACTTATTAAAGGGAGAAACCACATGAACCAGACCCAGCTGAGGCTGTTTGTGGCTGCTGCCGAAAGCAGGAGTTTCACCAAAACGGCCGAGCAGTTTTTCATCACGCAGGCAGCTGTCACCCAGCATATCCAGGCCCTGGAGTCCACTCTCGGCTGCGAGCTCTTTGACCGCCGACGCCGTCCCATGCAGCTGACGGCATCGGGAAAGAGCTTCTATGAGGACGCAAAACTGATCCTGTATCAGATGAGCGCCGCCGCCAGCCGGACGAAGGAGGCTGCGGCAGGGGAGAGCGGCAGCCTGCATATCGGCTTTCTCAAGGGATATGAGAGCGGTGATTTCTCTCTCGCGGCGCGCAGCTTCCGCCGGGCCAACCCCAACACCTTCCTGACCTTTGAGCGAAAAAGCTCCGATCAGCTTGCTGCCGGACTCATGCAGGGGCGCTTCGACCTGATCTATACCTGGGACAGCACCAACCTCCGCCAGAGCCCGGAGGTGGAATGGCGCCAGGCGGACAGGATACGCCTCGTGGCGGCCCTGTACAGCTCACATCCGCTGGCCGGGCGCACAAAGCTCACAAGAGCCGAGCTGCGCGGAGAGAAGATGCTGTACATGTCCCCGTCGGAGGACTTCGATTCCTATGGAGACGAGGGTTTCATCCGCCTCTACCGGGAGGCGGGCTACAGGCCGGACATCCTCTACCGCAGCGCCGACCTGGAGGTCATCCTCACCATGGTGGCGGCGGAGGAGGGAATCTCCATTCTGCCGGATTATTTCACAAACAAGCTCATCGGCGCGGATAACCTGGTCTTCATCCCCCTTCGCGGTGTCAAGGAGCACGAGGAGATCGACGTATTCTGGCGCCGGGACAACACAAATCCGCTGCGCGCGGAGTGGACGGCGGCGCTGGAAGGCATGGAAAGCTGAGGCTTTCCGCACCGCAGCGGTGCATACGGCTCAAATCTAAAAAATACTAAAAACTGGTAGGCAATTCTATGCTGCTTTGTTATAATACTCCATGTAAAGTATTGAAAATAGCATGATACGCTTTTGAAAACTGCTCTTGCGATGAAAGGGGGAAATCTGTTGAAAAGATGCGTTTCCTTCCTGCTGCTGTTTATCCTTTGCATATGTGTTATGAAAGCTTCCGCCGGTGCGGAATCCACGCAGGAGACGGATTTACGGCGACCGTGCTGAATTTTGCGGACGGCGGAGGCGTCAGCTTTCTCCTGCCGGACGAGGGTGTGAGTCCGGAGGCGCTTATCAACGGCGATGACGCGTTCCGTTTTCTGTTTTTCGGAGGGGACTGGGAGCAGGCGCAGTTCGGCAGACTGAAGCTCTCCGTGCCGAAAATAGATTTCCTGACGGACTTGCCGCTGAGAGACTCCCTTGAAAAAATGGGGATCACCGACGTGTTCGATCCCGAGAAAGCGCAGTTTTCCCCGACATTATCATATGAAAACCCGCCCGCACTGTCAACGCTCCGGCAGCATGCCCGCCTGATCTTGAATTATGTGCGCGACCATAGTTATGATGAGACCGGTTTGCTTCAGATTATTTTCTGGGATATTGAGGATCGTGTAAACGGGCACGCAGTAAACTTCCTGCGATATGAAAACGTGAAAGGGCAAGATCGAATCTATGCCTACGACAACAATTACCCCACGATAGAAACGTATTTTTATATGGATTCCTCGGGAAGCGTCAGACAAGCGCCGCATTCCGTTTTCGACACAATTGAATCCATCGGTTTATGGGACTGCAGAAAGTACTTTGAGCTTGTCCAAAATCATGATAAAACGCGCGCAATATATATGGGAGTGAATGATGCCTATATTGAAGGGTATCCGTATGCGTATATACCGGGAGCTTCCGCTGAAGATCCGTATGTAGTATACACGATACCCAAGAACCTGGATCGTGTCATTATCACGCCGACAAGGAACAATGCAAGCTTTATGTATATGGATGAGGAGTACAGCTTCGGAGAAATTACGGAGAATACACGCGGCGAACTGTACTTCCCGAACAAGATCCCGGGGGCCGCGGGCGCTGCAACGCATGAAGTTTTCCGTATATTTGAGGATGTGCCGTTCGGGAACCCTGACTACGTTCTGCCCGCATCCCTGACCGAAATCGGAGAATCCGCGTTTGAAGGGACCACAGCCAAAATTGTCTACCTTCCGGATACCTGCGCGAATATAGGAGAGTATGCGTTCCGGAATGCGGCGATCAGACAGATCCGTATTCCTGCAAAGTGCCAGATCGCAGTCAGCGCCTTTGCCGGCTGCGAGGATGTTATCATATTCGGCACACCCGGCAGCCCCGCGGAGAATTTCTGCGTGTGGGATAAAAACTGTACGTTTGTCGCGGAAAAATAACTATTCTGAAACGGAAAAACTGGGTCAGCTTCGGCTGACCCAGTTGCTTTAAAAAGGATTGACGATTATACCCGTTCGCCGCCGATGAAGACGGCCTGCGCGTTCAGAGCCTCGCCGCAGATCACAAAGTCGGCAAGCTTGCCCGCTTCGATGGAACCGATCTCGTCGGCGCGTCCGATCTCCCGTGCCGGGCGGAGTGTCGCGGCGGTGATCGCCTCGTCCCGGGGAATGCCGAAGGAGATCGCGTTGAGCATGTCCTGATAGAGGTCCGAGGCCGCACCCGCGATCGTGCCGTCGGCAAGCCGCGCCACACCGCCCGCGAGGAAGACCTGCTGCCCGCCAAGCTCATATTCGCCGTCCGGCATGCCGCAGCAGCGCAGGGAGTCGGAGATCAGGCAGATACGGCCCGGGAACAGCTTGAAGGCCATGCGCACGGAGCTCGGGTGCACGTGCAGACCGTCGCAGATGAGCTCCGCGACCACGTTTTCACACTCCGAGGCCGCGCCAATGACGCCGGGCTTGCGGTGGTGGATGGAGGGCATCGCGTTATACAGGTGCGTCAGATGGCTCGCGCCCGCCTCGTAGACAGCCCTGGCCTCCTCGTAATTGGCGTCCGTGTGGGCAACCGACACGGTGCAGAGCTCTTTGGCGCCTTTCGTGAATTCGACCGCGCCCGCAAGCTCCGGTGCCACGTCGATAATGCGCACCAGACCGCCGCAGCCCTCATAGAGCCTGCGGAAGCCCTCCAGATCGGGGAGCTTGAGATACGCGCCGTTCTGGGCGCCTTTTTTCTTTTCGGAGAAGTAAGGCCCCTCCATGTGGATGCCCATGACCCTGGCACAGCCTGCGGGGCGATGCTCCCTTACCTCGACTGCGGTCTGGAATGCGGCGGCGAGAGTCTCATACGGCAGCGTCATGGAGGTGGGGGCAAAGCTGGTCACACCGCATTTGGCAAGGTGTGCCGCCATACGCTTTAAGCCCTCGGCGTCTCCGTCGGAGAAATCCGCGTTTGCCGCCCCGTGGGTGTGAATGTCCACAAGGCCGGGGATCACGTAAGCGCCGTTGAGATCGGTGCCGCCGCTCCTGTTGCCTTCGAACACCTCCGCAAAGCGCCCGTCTTCAACCGTAAAGCCGCCATGGACGAAGCCCGCGGGGGTGAATACATTCGCGTTGGTATACAGCATCTCACACCTCCGGCAGGCTCGCCGCGGCGATGCTCTGCCCGACACGGCGGGCCTTCTCGTCCGGCAGCATGACCGTGACCTTTTCGGCAAGCGCGGGGTACTCTTCCTTCAAGATGCGGTTGCATTCCTCAATCAGCAGATCGCCGCCCACGCCGGAGGCCACGCGCCCGAGCACCAGCAGGTAGCGCAGATCGTAGAAGCTCGCGTACAGGGACAGGGTGTGCCCGAGGTAGGCGCCGATGGTGACGAAGATCTTCCTTGCGCCCTCGTGGCCCTCCTCTGCAAGCTTCTGCACGGCCTTGAGCTTGTCGGCAAGGCTTAAGTCAGGGTCAAGCTCGATCCCCACGCGCGGAGCCAGGCGGATCACCGCGTCCTGGGAGAAGTACTTGCAGCCCACGCCGTAGTCGGTGGACCACTCGTCCTGCGGGGCGTCCGGCTGGAGGTCGACGGGGGCGAAGGCCAGCTCGTTGAACCAGCCGAGGATCTTGCCGTCGGGGGTGACGTAACCCGCAGCCTCGCTGGTGCCCATGGCAATACCCATTACCGCGCCGGAATTGAGACTCATGGCGCCGGCAAGCGCGGTCACATCACCGTCGTTTGCAACGACAATCGGCACGTCGCCGATCTCTTTGGCTGCCCGGTCATAGACGGTTTTGACTTCCTCGCGCCGCTCGCGGGGGACCTTGATGAAGAGGGAGGAGACCATGGGGGCATTGCCCACAAAGGTGCCGGCGGAGGACACACCGATAGCGTCAACGCGCGGCATTTTGGACGCGGCGGTCTTGAAGGCCTCGACAATGCCGTTATACTGATAAGTGGGATCGGCCGACTGCTTGGGGAACCACACGACCTCCTCGGAATAGACGCTCACGCCGTCGATGACAGCGGAGACCTTGCGGTCCGAGCCGCCCGCGTCAAAGCCGATGCGGCAGCCCTCGAGGTGCCCGCCGATAGACTTGGCCTGCTCGTTTGCCTTGGGGAAATCCTTTTCCTCACAGGTCACCAGTTCGAAGGGCCGCTCAAAAATATCAAATTCAAATTTTGCGTCAAAGTCCCGCTCGCCGCCGACACGGTAGAGCTCCTTCAGCTTTTCTGCCGTCTCGCCGCCGCCGCAGATCGTGACCTTCCAGCCGCCCACGCTCCAGAGCAGGAACTTCACATAGCGCTCCATGTAGCGGAGGTTTGCCTCCGCGTATTCCTCACCGCGAAGGCAGGAGGAGAATACGGACACGCGCCCGTTTTCACGCTCCAGCGCCACCTTGAAGGGCCGGTCCGCGCCTTCGAGATATGCCTTGGCCCACACGCCGAAAGGGATGAAGCTCTCGTCCAGCAGGGGTTTGTTTTTATAATCAAAAGAGATGCCGAGATAATTCATATTTTAATCCTCGTAATTGAATTATAGGACAAATGGCCCGCAGGAACGGGCCATTTGCTTTTTTAACGGTACTTCTCGACCAGTGCGGTGATATCCTTTGCCATGGCCTCCACAGCGGGGAGGTCTTCCGGCTGCAGCTCAAAGAGCGGGGCGCGCACACTGCCGATATCGGGTCCGCCCTGGGCGCGGAGAATGCCCTTGATAACCGCGTACATGTTGCCCTTGCAGGCGCACATGCGGTAGATCATGTGGCAGCACTCGTCCTGGATCTCGCGGGCCTTTGCAATCTCGCCCGCCTGCACCAGACGGTAGATCGCGATATAGAGCTCCGGCATCGCGGCGTAGGTCCCGCCGATGCCGCCGATGGCCCCGGCGACCAGACCGGAGAG
>ODAI010039712.1_pt1 | contig 16060 bp, 8 predicted proteins | sample 1539321 | NCBI WGS metagenome assembly ODAI01 (sample SAMN02144231, study PRJEB22623) | gut metagenome | biome: sheep rumen | host: Ovis aries | place: New Zealand
CACTCCGCCGGGACCCAAGCCCAAAAGCCGGCGTGGCTGTACCCCTGCTATTCCCAGCCCGCCACCCACACCACCCCCCCATTCTTGTCCCCGCCAGAGGTCCTGTTGATTTTTTCCCCCCCCCGCCATACCGACGAGCCCAAGATATGGTACCGCATATCTCGCAAACCAGGCGACATCACTTCCCTTGGTGAGGAGAAGTACCTCGCTACCGCCAACAACACCACCTATCCCTCGCCCTTCATCCTCAGCGACGACCCCAATCATATCTATCTCTGCTGGCGCGGCATCAACTGGCATCCTACCCTCGCACGCCTGACCTTGCCCGACGAAAACGACAACTGCAAGTTCGATTTCGGCCCCAAACAAATCGTACAATCCACCGGAGCCAGGCCATACGCCAAATACCAGAGCAACGGCAAGGACAAAATCTATGTGTCTTACACCACAGGACATCCCGACAACGAGATGCCCGACTGGCTCTATTTCAACGTCATCGACATCAACAAGGGCAATGGTCCCATCCTTCGCGACGTGAACGGCAAGCAACTCTCCGTCATCAACAACGGCGTGTTCAATGTCAACAAGACCACCGGCTACGCCAACACCTACCCCGCCACCATCATCGACAACTCAGCCAATATCCGCAACTGGGTGTGGCAAATCACCATCGACAAAGACGAGCATCCCGTTGTGGCCTATCCACACATCGACAACGACAAGACCACCCACGTCTATTGGTATGCCCGATGGACAGGCAAAGAATGGCAGCGCACATGGGTGCAATACGGTGGACACGCCTTCCATAAGAACTGGAACTCCACCGAACGTTGCTACAGCGGCGGTATGGCCATCGACCCCGACAACATCAACGACCTCTACCTCAGCATCCCCACCAAGAACGGAGCCTACAATAAGGATGGTGTGTATGAAATCTGGAAATACACCATCGCCGACGATGGCAAAGTCGCCAGTTCGGAACAAATCACCAAAGACTCAAAGAAGAACAACGTCCGTCCCTTCATGATTCCTGGCAGCAAGAATTCCAAACTACGCCTGGCCTGGATGAACGGCGACTACTATTATTGGATCGTACGTCAGGGATACCCCTTGGGCTACCCCACCGCCATCCACTGCGACTACGAATGGACAGAGGAACTGACACAAGAGGATCCCGACCAAGAGCGCCCCGACTGCATCTGCTTCGGTCCTGGCGAGACATTCCATGTAGCCTTCGCCATGAACGCCGCCAAATACGAAGGTACATTGCTCGTTGTTGGCGACGACCGCGCAGGAGGCCACGGCTTGAGCTATAGCATCGATGCCACCGACCAACGCCCTGTGGTCAGAATCAACGGAAAGACCTACAAGAGTCAGAACCGCCTGTTCACCAGTGATGACTGGGCCACCAAGTCGTCGGGCACTTCAGGCGACAACCACCCCACAAAACTCAACACATGGATCCTGAGCATCAGCTGCGACAACAACCGTCTCATCACCTATCGCAACGGCCTTGTTGACCAAGTGATAGCACTTGAAGAAGACGACTTCTACAACAGTACAGTTGATAACATTTTCGATGAAAAGACCGCCGAAGGCCACCAGATTCTGACTTTTACAGAGGTTTATGCCTGCCAGTCGCCCATGACTGTTCAAGAGACCATTGCCAAACTACAATTGCAATTAGACGCTGAAAAAGCTGAAAACGCCTTGAAAATGCTCAACCTGCCAGCTGAGACCCGCACCGACTTGGTATTGCCATCCATCATCTCTGGTCTTGAAGTCAACTGGACATCAACTGACGAGGCAGCCATCACGTCCGATGGTGTTCTCGCCCCACTTGCCAAGGACAAGAATGTGACCCTCACAGCCACCATTCTCGACAAAAGCCGCACATTCGAGGTCAAAGCACTTGCACGCGATATTCCCCAAAACCTCCGCTACAGCAAGGATGATATCGACTTGACCAAGAACACCGCCTCAGGCTTCAACAGCAACACCTACGTAGTTGCCCCCGAAGGGCTGCTCAACGGACTTCGCTCCTACACCATCCTTTTGACCGCCAACATCAAGAGCATGACCAAGCAGCCACGCCTCTATGACTTCGGATCCGGCTCTGGCAACAGCCTCTTCCTACGCGCCGATGCACTTGCTGCCGGTATCAAATACAACGGCGGAACGACAACCATGGTCAGCAGTCCGACCAAACTCCAGACGGGCAAAGACTACAAACTGGCCGTCAGCTATGATGCAGCCACCCACAAGACCACCATTTATATCGACGGACAAGAAGATATCAGCGGCACAGCCAACCAAACGGAAGCCTATCAACTGGCAGAGCTGGCCACAGACTCACGCAACTACATCGGACGCACACAGTGGTGGGACGGTGCCTATAGTGCCGACAACCAGGATTTCTGCGGCACCATCGATGGTTTCCGGCTCTACGACGTTTGTCTCACCCAAAAGGAAATCTGCCAGTTGCAAAACGTCCCTTTTGAGCAAAAGGAGCTTCCCACAGAGCTCCTGAACGGTGACTTCGAAGCCAGTTATTCCGTACAGGCAGGCAGTGGCGTGAGCAACGACCGTGCCATCTACATACCCGAAGGATGGACAGTGGACCGCACTAACGGCAACAGCAACGACATCACAGCCCTTCGCGCAGGCGACCTCTATTTCGACCGTTTCTTCGGTGCCCTTGACCACCCCGCCAGCCACGGCCAGCAGACCTATTGGATCCGGCAGAACTGGGGAACCCCCACTCAGACCCTCTCTCAGGAATTACGTCTTCCTGAAGGCAAGTACATCTTCACATGCGACCTGTGGAAAAGCGGCCTTGGCGGCGATGCCATCGTCAGCATCACCACCGAAGGTGGCAGCACCATCAAATCGGAAACATTGGAGAACAAACCGGAATGGCAGACCATAAGCCTCAATTTCGAAAGCGACGGCACAGCCTCCACCACCATCATCCTCTCCGCTATCCACAACAGCGACGGATCGGAGAAAATCATCGGCTGGGACAACGTTGTATTGACAAAGGAAGAGATCAACAGCATCGAATCCATCATGATCCAAAACGACAATAGCGACGCCAAGACTACCTACGACCTCAGTGGCCGACCAGTGGGAAAAGTCACTCCTGGCATCTACATCCAGAATCGCAAGAAAATCGTCGTGAAATAATCCCGAGATCTTCCGAGTTCGCCTCACATTCCTCATCCTCCGAACCATCTGAATGTTCAGAATACTCAAAAAAAATCAATAACACCACTATGAAAAAAATCGTATTGATGCTCAGCATCCTGCTCGCTGTGTGCCCATCGATCACAGCCCAGAAAAAGAAAAAACAGCAGCAACCACCAGCCCAGCCTGAGAAGAAAGAGGTGAAGCTGAAATACAAAAACGGTCTGATGAACGTGGCCCAGGACAAGGAGAACTGGTTTTTCCAGATTGCCGATTCCCTCTTGGGACGTCCTATCCTCACCGTCACCCGTTATGTGTCCACCCCAGTGAGCGCCGGTACATACGGTGGTGAGATGGCCAATAGCCAGGTTCTCTATTGGGAGAAGGTCAACGACACGAAGATGATCCTCCGTTCGATGATGTACGATGCCGTAGCCGACCCTTCAGACACCATTGCCAGAGCCGTTCGCGCCAGCAATGAAGACCCTATCGTAGGAGCTTTCAAGATTGAAGCCACCGACAAGGACAAGCAAGGACACAAATTATACAAACTGAACGTAGGAGGATTCTTCAATAGCGACAACCAAGTCATCGGTCTCAGCACCGGTGGCAAGAACACCTTCGGAGTGACCGGACTGATTGGCGACCGCAGCTATATCAAGTCCATCGACACCTACCCCATCAATACAGAGGTGAAAACCATCAAGACTTATTCATCGAAGCCAGGCAACTCACTGACTGCCGGACAGGAAACAGGAGTCGTGACATTGGGACTGAACGTCTCGTTCGTGGTGCTTCCAAAGGAGCCCATGCAAGCCCGCTACTTCGACTCCCGCGTGGGTTACTTCACCGATGCGCACACACTTTACAGCGACAAACAGCAACAAGTCAAGAACATGCGCCCCATCACCCGTTGGCGCTTGGAGCCTAAGGACGAGGACATCGCCAAGATGCGCCGTGGAGAATTGGTGGAGCCCAAGAAACAAATCGTCTATTACATTGACCCAGCCACTCCCAAGCAATGGCGCAAATACCTGATCCAAGGCGTGGAAGACTGGAACGTAGCCTTTGAGCAAGCAGGTTTCAAGAACGCCATCACCGCCAAGGAATGGCCCAACGACTCAACAATGAGCCTGGAGGATGCCCGTTTCTCCGTCATTCGCTACTTAGCCTCCCCCATCTCCAACGCCTACGGTCCACAAGTGCACGACCCCCGCAGTGGTGAAATCATCGAATCGCACATCGGTTGGTACCACAACGTGATGCAATTGGTGCACGACTGGTATATGATCCAGGCAGGAGCCGTGGATGAAAGGGCCAGGAAGATGAAGTTCGACGATGACCTCATGGGTGAGTTGATACGTTTTGTGAGCAGCCACGAGGTGGGTCATACCCTTGGACTGCGCCACAACATGGGTGCCAGCAGCGCCACCCCTGTTGACAGTCTCCGCGACAAGGCATGGGTGGAAAAATACGGCCATACCTCTTCCATCATGGACTACGCCCGTTTCAATTATGTGGCCCAACCCGAGGACGGCATCAGTGAGAAAGGCATCTTCCCACGCATCAACGACTACGACAAATGGGCCATCCGCTGGGGCTACAGCCCGATGTACAACGACTACATGCCCCACGACTCGGAATACAAATACCAGTTGATGGATCCAGAAAGCGAACGACGCGCGCTCAACAAAATGGTCGTGGAGCAACTGGCCAAGAGCCGCCGCTACTGGTTTGGTGGCGAAGGTTACGACAATGACCCCTTAGCTCAGACCGAAGATTTGGGCAACGACAACATGAAAGCCAGCGACTACGGTGTGATGAACCTCAAGCGCATCGGCCCGAAACTGGCCGACTGGATATATGAAGAGGGCAACTTAGGTGACAACCTCTCCCAAGCCTACTCCAGCCTGACCAGTCAGTTCAACCGCTACATTGGTCATGTGATGAACAACATAGGCGGCGTCTATCACAACTACAAGAGTGTGGAACAGCGAGGCGCAGTCTTCACTCCCGTGGAGCGCGACCGACAAGTACGCGCCTTGGAATGGCTCGACAAGAATGTGCTGAACGAACCTACTTGGATCATCTCCTACCCCTACATCCGCCGTGTGACCAACGACCCGCAGAGCATCACCCTGCAGTTCGGCAACCGCGTAGTGTCGAAACTGTTCTCGCCATCCACCCTGCGCTACATCTGCGTCAACAATACTTACAAGCCCGATGAATATATCCGCGACATCGTAGGAAAAGTGTTCAAGGAGACCAGCACAGGACAAGCAGTCACCCCCTACCGCATCGCTTTGCAACGCTCTGCCCTGTCATATACGATATCAGCCCTTGAAATGGTCAAGGGATCCAATGGATCCATTTCCATCTGCACACCCTACATCTACGACATGCTGATGAAAATCCAGCAACGCCTGCGCAGCGCATCGCCATCCGACAACACAACCAAGATGCACTACCAAGCCATGTTGCAGGAAATCAAACTATGCCTCGAAGGGAAATAAGCCGACAACGACATACAAACAGATAGATTTATATACAAATATAAGTATTAACAGAAATAAAATTATAACATCCTAAAATCCTATGAAACGCCTACTTATCATCCTGTCAGCCTTATTCTGTGCGGCAAACATCTACGCACAGAAAATAGAAAAAGGGAAAGACATCTTTTCCGACACCGACATCACTGCCATGAACGCTTTCATCGACAATCTGATGTCGCGAATGACACTGGAAGAGAAACTCGGACAACTCAACCAACTGCCAGGTGGCAGCATCGTGACAGGCGCTCCATTGGATTCCCCAACAGGCAAACTCATTGCAGAAGGCAAACTGGGTTCGGTCTTCAATGTCAAAGGAGTGGAAGAAACCCACGCCCTGCAGAAAGTAGCGGTGGAACAAAGCCGACTCGGCATTCCGCTGCTGGTGGCCATGGACGTCATCCATGGTTATGAAACAATGTTCCCCGTGCCTCTCGGCATGTCGTGCACCTGGGATATGGATGCCATTTACGAGTCAGCCTGCATTGCCTCTGAGGAAAGTGCCGCCAACGGTGTGGCATGGACCTTCAGCCCTATGGTTGATATCGCCCTCGACGCCCGCTGGGGTCGTCAAGCAGAGAGCGCGGGCGAGGATCCCTATTTGGGCAGCAAAGTGGCCGAGGCCATGGTCAAGGGCTACCAAACCCAGATCATGGCTTGCGTGAAACACTTCGCCCTTTATGGCGGTGCAGAGGCAGGACTGGACTATCAAACCGTTGACATGAGCCGTCAGCGCATGTTCAACCAGTACTTTCCGCCCTACAAGGCAGCTGTGGAGGCAGGTGTAGGCAGTGTGATGTCGTCGTTCAACATCGTTGACGGCATTCCTGCCACTGCCAACCGCTGGCTGATTACAGACGTGCTCCGCCAGCAGTGGGGTTTCAAAGGATTGCTGGTCACCGACTATGCTTCGATAGCAGAGATGAACATCCATGGACTGGGTGAACTTCAGGAGAACAGCGTCCGGGCATTGCTTGCTGGCACCGACATGGACATGTGTGCCAACGGTTTCCTTGGCACCTTAGCGCAGTCGCTCCACGAGGGCAAGGTGACACAAGCCGACATCGACCGCGCCTGCCGCCATGTGTTGGAAGCGAAGTACAAGTTAGGATTGTTCAAGGACCCATACCGATTCGGTGACAAGAAGAAAGCCAAAGCCGTCACTTACTGTGAAGCCAACCGCAAGGCCGCTCGACGTATCACCGCTGAGAGTTTCGTGCTGCTGAAGAACGATGCTTACCATGGACAGCCACTGCTTCCACTCAAAAAACAAGGAACCATCGCCCTGATAGGTCCTTTGGTGGATACCCGCACCGATATTTCTGGCACCTGGTCCACCGTTCAAGCCCCTGAGAAATACAAAACCCTGCGTGAAGGATTCCAGGACGCACTCAAAGGCAAAGCCACCCTGCTCTGCGCACAAGGTTGCAACCTCCTCGACAACAAGAAGACACAGGAAACCGTGGCTCGGGGTCATGGCAACGAGCCAATCCCATTTGTGGATGCCGATGCCGCACTGCAAGATGCCGTCGCTATTGCCAAGCAATCGGATGTAGTGGTGTGCGCTTTGGGTGAATGCGCATGGATGAGTGGCGAAGGCACCAGCAGGAGCCAGCTCGAGCTATATGCTCCACAGCGACGTCTGCTTGAAGCGCTATCCGCCCTTGGCAAGCCTATTGTCCTGCTCAACTTTGCAGGCCGTGCCACAGCCCTTCAATGGGAAGACGAGCACCTCCCCGCCATCATGAATGTTTGGTTTGGCAGTGAATGTGCCGATGCACTATGCGACGTGCTGTTTGGCGAGGTGTCGCCCTCCGGTCGTCTGACCGTGTCGATGCCCCGTGTCACGGGTCAGGAACCGCTTTACTACAACCGCCTACCCTCCGGTCGTCCTGTAGCTGACGGTACGAGTGATTACTCAGTATTCACCGGCAACTACATCGATGTGGCCCAAGGACCACTTTATCCCTTTGGCTATGGTCTCACCTACAGCACATTCAGCTACTCAGCTCCACGCCTGAGTGCCAACGAAATGACATCCAAGGGCAGTGTGGAAGCAACAGTCACAGTCACCAACACAGGCAGCAGAGAAGCCACAGAAGTAGTGCAACTCTACATCCACGACCGTGCGGCAAGCATCAGCCGCCCCGTGAAAGAACTGAAAGACTTCCGCCGCATCACACTCAAAGCGGGCGAGAGCCAGGAAGTCACCTTCCGCATCACTGCCGACAAACTCAGTTTCTACAACTACGACCTGCAGTACGTGCTTGAGCCAGGCGAGTTCGACATCATGACAGGTCCTGACAGCCAGAACGTGCAAAGCACACTGCTCACAGTAAAATAGAAAAGCGATCAACATGCCTAAGACCATACAGATCATCAATGGAGACTTTACCAGCCAACAGCCATTGCAACTCGCTCCAGGCATCAAGGCTGGCTTCCCCTCCCCCGCCGATGACTATCACCACGACAGCCTCGACTTCAACCGCGACCTCATCCGACACCCCGAAGCGACTTTCTATGGTCGGGTAGTCGGCGACTCGATGATCGATGCCGGCATCAACGATGGTGACATCGCAGTCATCGACCGATCCATAGAGGCTAAAGAAGGTGATGTGGTGGTGGCTTACGTCAACGAAGAATTCACCATCAAATACCTCGACCTTACACACAAGGACGAGGGCTACATCGAACTCCGACCCGCCAACAAGAACTACAAGTCTATCCGTATAGACGCGGATGACGAGTTCGAGGTCTGGGGGGTAGTGTTATGGACCATCAAGCCTATGCACAGCTACTGAACAACCTACTTGGCTCCGGTTGCCTCATCCTTGCCGAAGTTCAGCGCTAAGGCGCAGGCTCTGGTTCTTATCACATTCTTTCTCAACACGCTCATTGCATTCCATTAGTCATTCATTTCTATCACCATGTACGGCATCATAGACTGCGACAACTGCTATGTCTCCTGCGAGAGAGTTTTCCGTCCCGACCTGAACGGAAAACCTGTTGTAGTGCTGTCGAACAATGACGGATGTGTGGTGGCTCGTAGCAATGAAGCCAAGCGAATGGGCATCAAGGCCGGCACACCCTATTATCAGTTATCAGAACTCTTTCCAGGACAGAAAATCGCAGTCTTCTCATCCAACTATGAACTTTATGGTGAACTGACAGGCCGCGTGGTGGATATCATCCGCAAGGAGGTCCCAACCTATTTCCGCTATTCCATCGACGAGTGCTTCATCTATCTTGACGGCATGGGACATCTGGACTTGAAACAATGGGGTGAGACCTTGCACAAGAAGATACGCCAATATGTGGGCATGCCCGTAAGCATCGGGCTGGCTCCCAACAAAACCTTGGCAAAAACAGCATCTTATTTTGCCAAGAAGTACCAAGGCTACCGTCACTGCTGCTTGATCGACTCTGATGAAAAACGACGTAAGGCTCTCAAACTTTTCCCTATTGACGAGGTTTGGGGCATTGGTCGTCGCTATGCAGCCAAACTGCAGAGCATGGGCATCCACACAGCCTACGATTTCGCAGAATGTCATTTGGAATGGGTGCGACTGACATTCCGCAATATTGTCATCGAGCGCACTTGGCGTGAACTGAACGGGGAGGACTGTGTGCCCAACGAGCAACTGGCCAACAAAAAAAGCATCTGCACCAGCCGCAGTTTCAATGGCATGGTCGCCGACTTCCCCACCCTCCGCACCCATGTGGCGAACTATGCAGCCCGCTGTGCCGAAAAGCTCAGGATGCAGCGCACAGTAGCCTCCATCGTAGGAGTATTTGCCCATACCAACCCATTCCGTGAAGACCTGGCACAATACTACAACTTCCAGGAACAGCGACTGCTCACGCCAAGCAGTTCCACCACAACCATCGTACAGGCTGCCACAGATGTTTTGCAGAAAATCTTTCGAGAAGGCTACCAATACAAGAAAGCGGGCGTCATCGTCATGGGCATCGGACCCAACAATGCCATACAGCAGGACTTGTTCGACATCAATGCCGAACAGTTTGAGAAGATGCGTCGTCTCGACGCCGTGGTCGATCGCATCAACCGCCTTCACGGCACCGAAACCATTGTACTCGGCTCGCAACAATACACCCGAAAGGATGGCAAAGGCAAAGCGGATGTCTTTGCCAACGCCATCAAACACGACTTCCGCAGCAAGAATCCCACTACCCGCTGGAGCGATATCATCATCCTGAAATAAGCAAACGTTTTTGATCATACAATCAAAATAATCAAAAAAACGGCCTTATTTCACAAAAAAAAGATCTTACCGTGTGATATTCTACACATTTTCGTCTATAACAAGTAGAATACAAAAAATCAAGAGCAGGGCCGTTTTTACGGCAATGAATCACAAACATAAGCAGTAAGACAAGATGTCAAACGACGATAAGACACTCATTCAACGCATCAACGACGGAGCAGCTAAAGATTTCGGCTTGTTGGTCAACCGCTATGGCCAAGCACTCATGTCGTTTGTCGGACGTATCGTCGGACAGCAAGAAGATGCAGAGGATGTCGTGCAGAACACCTTCGTTGCCGCTTATGAACATTGGAAAAGCTATGACCCACTGAAAGCCTCCTTATCGACGTGGTTGCAGCGCATCGCCTACCATGAGGCTCTCTACCATCTGAGAAAGCGAAAACGGCAGGGGACGTTGCAATTTGAAGTAAGCGAGGACATTCCAGACGAACTACCTGAGACCACGACTTCCGAACGACTGGACGAAGCCATACAGATGCTTTCGCCAGAAGAGCAGATGTTGCTGCACCTCTACTATTTCGACCAACTTCCACTGAAAGATATCGGTTACATCACTGTCAAAGCAGATGCAGATCTTCCACGAGAAACATCAAGGCTCAGCAGCCAGCTCTACCGAATACGACAAAGACTCAGAATCATCTTAACCAGCACGAACAATGAATAACGATAAGCAACAACTTTTCAAGCAAGCCTTGCAACGACAAAATGAAAAGGCTGCAAAGATGAAGATGCCAGAAGACATGGAACGACGAGTGATGGAACGCATCAATCGCAAGCAATCGAATCGACACTGGATATATGCGCTTTCCATTTCATCCGCTGCGGCACTGATTATACTATTCTTCACCTTTGGAAATGTCATCACCCCCCGAAATGGCGGTAGCACTGAAGTCATAGCCCAATCTGACTCCACAAGGCCTGCCACAAGACCCACCATCAGCAAAGAAAAGAATCATCCACAGAGTAAAAAAGGAAACAAGGAGACAGTTGACACTGTAAGGACGATGATGGAAAAATACCGTATGCCTCGCCCGCCCAAACATTACATGGCAAAACAACAGACAAAGACGAAGGAGCAATCCATACAGACCGGACCAACCATCATTTCGGAATCAGCCAACCCTTCACCAGCTGATGTCGGAAACGCCACTGAACCGTACCTTGTAGAAGCAAAAGAACTTATGGAAAAAACTCTTGAGGAAGAAAAGAATAAAATGATTATGGAAATGACGGCAACATACAAGAATGACATCCAAGGCGACTACCAAGATTTGAAAAAAGAAATCAGACAGCGTGGCGAGCGTTTCGCTCAACAAACAGAAATGGCATTGAACGAAGACTTTTAATCACTAAACCGACTATATATATGAAAAGAATCACTTTGGCGTTGTACGCCACCTTCATCACCCTCTGTACTTTCGCCCAGGGACAAATACAGACGAGATTGCAAAGTCGTCCAGAGATTGACAGCCTCATCCGTTTCGTGAAGTCTCAAGGAGGCAAGGCTTCCATATCCTATCATTATGACGGACGCCTCCACAAGACAATCAACATAAACTGTCATTTGGTGAACGAGCAACCCCCTACTCCCTCAACAGGAGATGAAAAGCAAGACACCCAGAATATGGCTATGCACAAATTCCGCTTGACTCAGTCTGAAAAGGAGAAAGGAATCTATGACGCAATCCGCAACACCTGCAAGGCACTCAGCAACGATGCCCAGGAAGCTTACATCTGGGAATACCACCGCAATGGAATGGACAGCATCCGATACGCCATCGCATTAGGGCAATATGATGACAGCGACGCGATTAGGTCTTATCAGAATCAAAGGGATATATATTACGATAACGCACCCGAAATACTATCCTTCCGTTACGACACTTATTCCAATAATCCCAACGGTTACTGGAAAGGATTCGGAAGTTTACGATATGACTACGCACCAGACCGAGACTATAAGCAGATTACCGACTTCAAGCCATTCAATCAAGAAGAGTACAACAAACAACTCCGCCGCATCCTGAAACAGAAAGGCATCACAAGCCGACAGTTCTATGTCTATCACGACAGTACTTATACGTTTGCCAACAGAAAAGATCTGGATGACGACTTTACAATTCGAGTAAACACCATCACCCCCAAACAGCAGAAAAGCGAAACAAGAGGAACTGTCTATACAATCCTATCTAAGGAATTGGCAGATTCAGTGTTGAGCCACCTGGTGAATGTCACATGGAATTTTCTGGAGAATAACCCTGAAATGGATTTCAAGTTCTCTCCCGACAACAACTATGCACTTAGAGGATTGACTGAACTCTTCCAACATTTCAGCCATGAGAGAGTTCCGAGCTTCTACCACATTTACTTGAACCATGTGGACAATAAAGAATTCAACATCCTTGTCGTTGAAGGCACAGGCGACATGATCATCCCCTCAGAATGGCTCATCCTCAAGAGTTGGAAAAACGGAAAGATTGACTACAACAAAAAGATGAAAGACATCACTCCTCAACAAGCCAGAGACAACACCAGATACGGAAGAATGTTCATCAAAAGGCAATTCACCCCCATTGACGAGATGAGGAAACAATAAAAACAGACGTACACCAAGCGATGCAGTATCACCAGTTTGAGCTGCATCGCTTTTTGATATTTGATAGAAAAGTAAAAAAAGGGACTACTCTCACGAGCGGTCCCTTGAAAAGAAAGTCTTAAATCTAATACCATGAAATACGATGCAAAGTTATCGTTTTATTTCATTTCTCCCAAATTTTTTGTGCCCAAAATATTCTTTTTGGAAAACTTTCTTGCATTTTCTTTCCACAAAAGTGAAAAAATATAGAGACAATGAGAATTTTTGATTTATTTCTTTTATCTTTGGCACACAAAAGGTACAACTCAAACAAAAACGAATATGAAAATAAGACAATTCATCACTATGATCGTATTCCTGTTGTCAATAACAGCAGGAGCACAGGACTACGGTCCTTACACCGAGATTGCACAAGGATGGGAACGGAAGACAATCAACAACGTACCCTCGGCAAAATTATCAGACCTTGTCAAGAAGTTCAACCAAACTTGGCCTACCGATTTTGCCACAGATGCCTACAACGTCATGAAACAGGGATTGGCAGAGAAAATGCTCGACGACAACACCGGCTATAAGATTATTTACGATGCCAAGAACGGCTATGTGGAGGCATCCGATGAAGGCAGCGACCTTGGCCACATGTCGGCTTGCGTGTGGAGGCGTTCCAATGGACATAGCCTTTTCGCCATCTGCATGGGACAACCAACAGATCCTGATGTTGAGATCATCTGCTTCTACGATTACAACCCGAACACCAAAACGCTCACTCCTGTTCCCGACATCCTCGGTTCCTGGCCACGCAAAGGAAATGGCCACATCGAATACGGATTGCCTAAGAAAGGCAAGGAACTCATCATTTCAGAATGGACTAACGACACATTCCAGCTATACATCCACCACTTCAAATGGGATGGTATGAAACCCGTCTTCGACTATACTAATCATATAGAGGACCCAGAAGAATACTTTCAGACGAATCATATCCAGGTACAGTTCAAAGGCAGCAGCCCCAACATCAGCGACTTCGTCACCGCCATCCTCTCACAAGAAGAGCTCGGTGAATGCTTAGGGGCAGTTAGCGACGACTGGAGTCTCAGACAACGTGGACAGAAATTGCCCGAGAGCGTGCAATTCACCGTTGACGAGCGAAATGGATTCATCCGTTACGACAAGGTCTATCCCCCACTTGAAAGTGCTTATACAGAATTCTGCTTTTGGAACTGCTCCGATGGCAAGCACAAACTCATTGGAACAAACTCAGGTGCGATAATGGACAACAAGCCTGTAGAAACGGAATGCACAGGCTTATGGTTCTACATCTACGACAACCAGACCAAGACAATGACCTCACTCTCGCCATCTGAAGTGGGAGCCATCATCGACGCCAACACAACTGTCACTTATGCTCTTCCACGCTCTGGAAAAAACATTGAAGCCACCATCCACAATCCAGGCAAAACGGTGAAAAAGATTCTGAAATGGAATGGTGATGGCTTTTCGCAATGAACTTTGTGAGCCATGATTGATATGTGATAGGATATGTTACATTTCAATATTTCATTATCACCAATTGTCACTATTTTTGCCAAGAGATTTCGTCATAAACAATTATCAAACAACGGCAATAATATGAGAACAAGACTTTTGGCATTATTATGCGTGGTGCTGATGGCAACTTCTGCAACAGCACAGAAAAACAAACAAGCCACCTTCGACACTTACAAGTGGGACTTTGGGAACGTGAATGCCCACTTAGGGGCCGTTTGCCACACCTTCACCCTTCAGAACAAGTCGAAAACACCAATACGCATCGCCAAGGATATACCGAGCTGCGAATGTATTTCAGCGCAATATAGCGACAAGCCCATCCAGCCAGGCGAGAAGGCGGATGTGATGCTGGTCTTTGATCCAGCCACAGCCACAGGAAAAACCTACCGCAGCATAGAGTTGATCGACCAGGACGGGAAAAGTCTGGGCGCTCTGCAAATCAAAGCCATGGTGGACGACACCCAACCAGTTCCAATAGCACAGCCACAAGGACTTGTCACCAACGGTATAGCGAAGTCGCTTCCACCCTATCCATTCCTCGACCCGCAACTCAGCTATGAGGCCCGTGTGGAAAACCTCATTTCCTTGCTCACACCCGAAGAGAAAGTGGGCTTGATGATGAACAAATCTGTGTCTGTCGATCGATTGGGCATTCCTTCTTACAACTGGTGGAGCGAAGCCTGCCATGGAGTGCGACAAGGAGGCTACACGGTCTTCCCTCAACCCATCGGTATGGCAGCCGCTTTCAATCCCCAGCAAGTCTATGACGTGTTCAGCAGTGTCAGCGACGAAGCACGCGCCAACTGGAACAGGTCCGACCACGCTATCTACAATGTGCCCATGGGTGTCACGTACTATCCAGGCAATCCCGAACTGACATTCTGGTGCCCTAACGTCAACATCTTCCGTGACCCACGTTGGGGCCGCGGACAAGAAACTTGCGGTGAGGATCCCTATCTCAATGCTGTGCTGGGCGTGCAAACCGTACTGGGCATGCAGGGCAACGACGACCATTATTTCAAGACCCATGCTTGCGCCAAGCACTACGCAGTGCACAGTGGGCCCGAACCCCTGCGCCACAGCTACAATGCCAGCGTATCGATGCGCGACCTCTGGGAAACCTATCTGCCCGCTTTTAAAGCACTGGTAAAGAAAGGAAACGTACGCGAGGTGATGTGCGCCTACAACCGATACGAAGGACGCCCCTGCTGCACCAGCGACCGACTGCTTGTGGACATCCTGCGACGCAAATGGGGATATGACGGTATCGTTCTGACTGATTGCGATGCCATCAACAACTTCTATAATAAAGGCCAACATGAGACACACCCTGACCCACTCTCCGCCTCAGTCGATGCTGTGCTCAACGGTACAGACCTCGAGTGCGGAAAAGTCTTCATGGTACTCACAGAGGCGTTGGAAAAGGGTCTCGTCGCAGAGGCAACACTCGACTATCACCTCCGCCGAACTCTTCTCGGACGTTTCGAACTGGGAATGTTCGACCCCGCAGAACGTCTGCCATGGGCAGGACTGGGAGAGAATGTCATCAGCAGTGAGAAGAACGATGAACTCGCCACACAAGCCGCGCGAGAGTCGATGGTATTGCTGAAGAACGCGGCCACAAACACCACACAGGGTCAGCCCTTGCTTCCACTATCAAAGAATCTGAAAACCATAGCAGTGATAGGTCCCAACGCCGACGATACGGGTATGCTCAATGGCAACTATGGTGGAACCCCTACCGAAGCCCACACCCATTCCCTGCTATGGGGTATCCGTCAGGCAGTACCTGGAGCCAACATCATCTACAACAAGGCATGTGAACTCAATGACGACTTCACCACCGTGCCACATCTTCAGGACTTCAACGATGGCAAAGGGGTATTGGTGGA
>ODAI014316228.1_pt1 | contig 16058 bp, 8 predicted proteins | sample 1539321 | NCBI WGS metagenome assembly ODAI01 (sample SAMN02144231, study PRJEB22623) | gut metagenome | biome: sheep rumen | host: Ovis aries | place: New Zealand
ATCCTGCCGGAAGAAGATATGCCCTTCATGGAAGACGGCACACCGCTGCAGGTGGTGCTGAACCCCCTGGGCGTACCTTCCCGTATGAACATCGGGCAGGTCCTGGAAGTCCACTTAGGCCTGGCGGCCAAGAAGAAGGGTTGGTATGTGGCCACCCCGGTATTCGACGGCGCCCGGGAATCCGACATCATCGAACTGCTGAAGGAATGCGGTTATCCGGAGACCGGTAAGCTGGTGATGAGAGACGGACGGACCGGTGAGCCTTTTGATCACCCGGTCACCGTGGGCTATATGTACATGCTGAAACTCCACCACCTGGTGGATGACAAGATCCATGCCCGGAGCACGGGCCCCTACTCCCTGGTTACCCAGCAGCCTCTGGGCGGCAAGGCCCAGTTCGGCGGTCAGCGGTTCGGGGAAATGGAAGTATGGGCGCTGGAAGCTTACGGCGCAGCCTATACCCTGCAGGAGATCCTGACAGTGAAGTCTGACGATATCGTAGGTCGTGTCAAGACTTACGAAGCCATCGTCAAGGGCGAAAACATCCCGGAACCGGGCATTCCGGAATCCTTCAAAGTTCTTATCAAGGAAATGCAGAGCCTGGCACTGGATATCCGGGTGCTGTCCGATAAGAATGAGGAAATCGAAATCAGAGAATCCATCGACGACGAGATGGATACAGTAAGGACCTCGGACCTCAGCGATCTGGCGGATGCAGACATGGTCTACAATGAGTCAGAGGGCGGTTATCACGAAACCGATGAGATCTCGGAGGAAGAAGCGCTGGACGATGAAGATCGGGAACCCAGTGATGAAGATCTGAACAATGCCGAATTCGATTCCCACGAGGACAACGGCGACATCGATGATCTTTTCATGGATGAATCAGACGAAATGGATTTTGAGTAAAGTAAGTGATACAGAAGGGAGAGTGTCCCCTTGCAGGAACTGAATAATTTTGAATCGATACAAATCAGCTTAGCCTCCAGCGAGAAGATTTTAAGCTGGTCCAGAGGCGAAGTCAAAAAACCGGAAACCATCAACTACAGGACCCTGAAGCCGGAAAAAGACGGGTTGTTCTGTGAACGGATCTTCGGACCGATGAAGGACTGGGAGTGCCACTGCGGGAAGTATAAACGGATCCGCTTCAAGGGCATCGTCTGCGACCGCTGCGGGGTAGAAGGCACCAAGGCCAAGGTCAGAAGAGAAAGAATGGGCCACATCGAACTGGCGGCTCCGGTATCTCACATCTGGTATTTTAAGGGTATCCCCAGCCGGATGGGTCAGGTGCTGGATATGACCACCCGGAATCTGGAGAAGGTCCTCTACTTTGCTTCCTACATCGTTACCGACCCCGGCGACACCAACGAGACCGGGCTGGTAAAGATGCAGCTCCTGTCGGAAGACGAATATCAGGAAGCCAAGCGGAAATTCGGCAGCAGCTTCCAGGCCTCCATGGGTGCGGAAGCCATCAAAGAACTGCTGTCCCAGATCGACCTGGACGAACTGGCGACGGATCTCCGGAAGAAGTTAAAGGAAAGCTCCGGCCAGAAAAAGGTCAAGATCGTCCGCCGGCTGGAAGTGATCGAAGCACTGCGGCAGTCCAACAATAAACCGGAGTGGATGATCCTGGACGTGATCCCCGTGATCCCGCCGGATCTGAGACCGATGGTACAGCTGGACGGCGGCCGTTTCGCCACCTCCGACCTGAATGACCTGTACCGGAGAGTCATCAACCGGAACAACCGGCTGAGAAGACTGCTGGACCTGAATGCCCCGGGCATCATCGTCCGCAATGAAAAGAGAATGCTGCAGGAAGCCGTTGACGCGCTGATCGACAACGGCAGACGGGGCAGACCGGTCACCGGACCGGGCAGCCGCCCCCTGAAATCCCTGTCGGATATGCTGAAGGGCAAACAGGGACGTTTCCGTCAGAATCTGCTGGGCAAGCGGGTCGACTATTCGGGACGTTCCGTAATCGTCGTCGGACCGGAACTGAAGTTCTACCAGTGCGGTCTGCCGAAGAAAATGGCCCTGGAGCTCTTCAAGCCCTTTATCATGAAAAAGCTGGTGAAGGACAAGAAGGCCCACAATATCAAAAATGCCAAGAGAATGGTGGAACGGGTGAAACCGGAAGTCTGGGATGTGCTGGATGAAGTCATCAAAGAGCACCCGGTGCTTCTGAACCGTGCCCCCACACTGCACCGTCTGGGCATCCAGGCCTTTGAACCGGTGCTGGTGGAAGGCAAGGCCATCAAACTCCACCCGCTGGTCTGCACAGCGTACAATGCAGACTTTGACGGAGACCAGATGGCGGTGCATCTGCCGCTGTCCGTGGAAGCCCAGGCGGAAGCCCGCTTCCTGATGCTGTCCGTCAACAACATCCTGGCGCCGAAGGACGGGACTCCGATCACCACTCCGACCCAGGACATGATCTTAGGCAGTTACTACCTGACCTACGATCCCACAGAAGATAAGACAGCGAAACAGACCTACACCACCCCCACCGGGGAGGAACGTCCGTTCCCGCGGGAAAGAAAGGATATGCGCCGGTTCGCAGACTATGACGAACTGCTGATGGCCTATGCGGACAAGAAGGTCCACCTCCACGAAAAAGTCATCGTGAAACGCTGCCTGGATGAAAACGACGTGCAGGGACGGCTGGTCTGCTCCACGGTAGGCCGGTTCATCTTCAATGAAAACATGCCTCAGGACCTGGGGTATGTGGACCGGGAAAAGGACAAGTATTCCCTGGAGATCGATTTCCTCTGCGACAAGAAAAAGCTGGGGGATATCATCGGCAGATGTTATGCGGCCCACGGCAATACACAGACCGCCATCATGCTGGATACCATCAAAAGCATGGGCTACCATTATTCCACCATCGGCGCCATCACGATCTCCGTTTCCGACATGGAGATCCCGGAAGCAAAGAAGGATATCGTAGCCAATGCGGACAAACGGGTAGAGACTTTCGAAAAAGCCTTCCGCCGTGGTCTGGTATCTGAAAACGAGCGGTATGAAAATGTCATCAAACTCTGGGAAGACACCACAGAGACCGTTGCGGATGCTCTGATGGACAGCCTGGGAGGAGAAAACAACCTTTACATCATGGCCCACTCCGGTGCCCGTGGTAGTAAAAAGCAGATCTCCCAGATCGGCGGCATGAGAGGACTGATGTCCAACGCTTCCGGTAAGACCATCGAGATCCCCATCAAGTCCAACGTCCGTGAAGGACTGTCTGTACTGGAATACTTCGTATCCACCAACGGCGCCCGGAAGGGTCTGGCGGATACCGCGCTGCGTACAGCGGACTCCGGGTATCTGACCCGTCGTCTGGTAGATGTTTCCCACAACGTCATCGTTCGGGAAGAGGATTGCGGAAGCACCGACGGCATCGAAGCGAGATCTTTCATCGACGGTGCCGAAGTGATCGAAAAACTGAAAGACCGTATCATAGGCCGTACCGCCTGTGAGAATGTATACCATCCGGTGACCGGAGCTCTGCTGGTGGAAGCCAATGAAGAGATCCGGGAAGAAGCCGCCGGGGCTATCGAAGCCATCAACGATGCGGCGAACCGGAAGATCGCGGAAGTGAGAGATACCACCGCGAAGAAGATCCGTGAGCTGAAGGATCTGGCCTCCGAAAAGGGGACAGACCTGGATGAAGCTGCTGTTCGTGCACTGGAAGAGGAACAGAGCGACGAGATCCGGAAGCTGGAAGAACAGAAGATCGACGTAGTGAAGATCCGTTCCCCGCTGACCTGTCGGTGCAAGACCGGTATCTGCGCCAAGTGCTACGGCCGGAACCTGGCGACCGGCGGAGATGTGAAGATCGGCGAAGCCGTCGGCATCATCGCGGCCCAGTCCATCGGTGAACCGGGCACACAGCTGACCATGCGTACCTTCCATACCGGCGGTGTAGCCGGCTCCGACATCACCCATGGTCTGCCGAGAGTCGAGGAACTGTTCGAAGCCAGAAAGCCGAAAGGTCTGGCGGTGATCTCGGAGATCTCCGGTACCGTGCACATCCACGGCACCAAGAGCAACAATGAAGTCATCGTCCGGGATGAGGAAGGCAATGAATCCAAACACACCATTCCGTTTACCGCCCGGATCAAGCAGGCCATCAAAGAAGGGGCTCACATCGAAGCCGGTGACGAGATCACCGTGGGTTCGGCTGACCCTCAGGATGTACTGCGTATCAAAGGCATCGAAGGCGTATTCCAGTATCTGGTCAAGGAAGTACAGCGCGTATACAAGCAGCAGGGTGTAGACATCAACGACAAGCACATCGAAGTGATCGCATCCCAGATGCTGTCCTGGTACAAGGTGGAAGAGCCCGGTGATACGCCGCTTCTCCCGGTAGGCGTCTACAACCGCTTCGAATTCGAAGAGGCGAATGAGGCTGCACTGGCTGAAGGCGGAGAACCTGCAAAGGCGAAGAGAGCCCTGCTGGGGATCACCAAGGCGTCTCTGGCCACACGGTCCTTCCTGTCGGCCGCATCCTTCCAGGAAACCACCCGTGTCCTGACGGATGCTGCGATCAAGGGCAAGACCGACCACCTGCTGGGCCTGAAGGAAAACGTCATTATCGGGAAACTGATCCCTGCCGGTACCGGTATGAAGAAATACAAGAATCTGGCGCTGGATTACGGTGATCTGGAAGCGGAAGCCAAGGGCTATACCGTGGATACCGAAGACTGGAATATGGACAGTGTGATGGAACGTCTGAGCGACTATTCGTCCGGTTCGGAAGATGATCTCTACGAAGGGGATCCGGAGGATCATTTTGATGACGACCTCGATATGGATCTGGACTTTGACGATGATGAGATCTTCGATGAGGAAGAAGGATTCGAAAAAGAAGACCACGACGGGGCAGACGAAGAATAACGGCATTGAAACGGGCCCCCTTTTCAGGGGGCCCGTATGGTTAAATGGCCCCGGAGAGGACTCCGGGAGGATCACAGAGGAGGATGTGACTGTGAAGATCGAAAAGAAAGCAGAAGGAAACAAGCTGACAGTTGCCCTGGAGGGAAGACTGGATACGACCACCGCACCGGAACTGGACGCTGTGCTGAAAGATTCTCTGGGCGGGATAGAAGACCTGACCATGGATTTTGAAGGGTTGGAATACATTTCTTCCGCCGGACTTCGTGTCCTGCTGGCCACCCAGAAGGTGATGAACAAGCAGGGGAAAATGAAGGTCATCCACGTTAATGAAGTCGTCATGGATGTGTTTGATGTGACCGGATTTGCGGATATCCTCACGATCGAATAACACCGGAACTGCGATATCAGCAAAGACCGGATATCGAAGGGAGGATCTGAAGTGACAAAGAAAACGATGCAGATCGAGGCGAACAAAGAAAATCTGCCGCAGGTTCTGGAATTTGTGGAGGGCTGCCTGGAAGAGGCGGACTGCCCCATGAAATCCATGATGCAGATCAGTATCGCTGTAGAAGAAGTGTTCGTCAATATCGCCAGTTACGCCTATTCGCCGGAAATCGGTGACGCGGTGATCAATGTGGAGACAGACCCGGATTCGGCTTTGATCAGGATCACACTGGAAGACCGGGGCGTTCCCTATGACCCGTTGATCCGGGAGGATCCCGATGTGACTCTGTCTGCGGAAGAGCGGCAGATCGGGGGCCTGGGGGTCTATATGGTGAAGCAGTCTATGGACAACGTGACGTACGAATTTAAGGATGGGAAAAACATCCTGACGTTGGAAAAGAAGTTCCGATAAAATGAAGATCAAAAATTACCAAGAGACATTAACATTAGAAGGGCCTTCCATCGACCGCTTTTCGGAGCGTGTTGAGGAGGCCCTCTGTCAAATCGATATGGAGCGGCAGAACCGGCTCCGGATCCGGCTTTCCCTGGAAGAAGCGATGCTTCGGATGAGGGACCGGTTCGGAGAGGATCAGACCATCACGGCCTTTATCGGCAAGCGATTCGGGCGGCTGGTGATCCGGCTGGAATTGGAGGGAGACGCCTTCAATCCCCTGAGTCCCGAGGAGAATGAACTGGAGAATCTGTGCAGTTCTCTGCTGACAGCGGTGGGCCTGAGTCCCCAGTACAGTTATTCCGGCCGGGGGAACCTCCTGCGGCTGTCCCTGCCCATGCCGGGGTTGAGTCCTGCCATGAACATCCTGATTGGGGTCCTGGGAGGAGTGCTTTTCGGCGTTATGGGAAGCATGTTCCTGCCGGAATCGATCCAGCCTCATATCATCAATCAGGCCATGACGCCGATCTACGATGCGTGGATCCGGACTCTGAACGTGCTGTCGGGGCCGGTGATCTTTTTCATGACCCTGACCACCGTCATCAACTCCGGAGAGATCTCGGAGCGGGGCGGAGACAATCACCGGATCGTAGCCCGGTATTTCCTGCTTAGTTTTGCCATGACCGCTTTTGCAACGATGGCCGCGACAGCCGTTTACGGTCTTTCCCATACCGGCGTGCTGCCGAATACCATGGAGGCGGTCAATCTGTTGAAGCGGATGCTGAACCTGATCCCGGAAGATTTCCTGTCGCCCTTCAGTGAATCCAATACCCCTCAGCTGCTGCTGATGGCATTGATCCTGGGGGAGGCGCTGAATATTCTGGGGTCTCAGGGGAAGAGCTTGAGCCGGATCGTGCGGCAACTCAATATGGTGGGACTGCAACTCTGCGACTGGATCAGCAAGCTGGTGCCCTGGGTCGCCTTTATACTGGTGGCCTTCGAGATCTGGCAGAAGCGGACGGAGATCCTGCAGGGGATGTGGCTGGCGCTGCTGATCTCCCTTTTGGTCTCTTTGGCGTGTATGGGAGTGATCCTGTGGTATGTGGCCCGAAAAGAAGACATCGGTGTCCGAATGCTTGCCCGAAAGCTGAAGGAGCCTTTCCTGCTGACGCTGAGGACCGGATCTCTGGATACGGCCTACGGCCTGACGGAGCGCAGCTGCGCGTTGGATCTGGGGATCAAGCGGAGTTTCACCTCGGTGAGCCTGCCCAGCGGACTGGTGCTCTACATGCCCATCAGTGCGGTGGGGACGCTGGTATTCATCATCTTCGCCGGAATGAAGTACGGGATCATCGCGACGCCGCTGTGGTTCGTGCTGGCTGTGGTGCTGTCGGTAGTGGTTTTCGTGGCGACGCCGCCGGTGCCGGGTGCGAATCTTCTGGCTTACGTGGTGACGCTGTCCGTACTGGGGATCCCCGGGTCGGTATTGATCGATGCCATGGTCTTCGACCTGGTCTTTGGGATCTTTGCCTCCGCCGGCAACCAGTTCCTGCTGCAGTTGGAGCTGATCCTTCAGTCGGATAAGATCGGGATGCTGAACAAACGGCTTTTGCAAAAGGAACGCAGTTGACGCTGTAGAAATGAAAACTGCCCCCACATAGGTGGGGGCAATTATTATTTTTGTACCGTTTGAAATGCTTCCGGATCATTCGCTCCGATACAGGAAGGTCACGATCTGACCTCTGGTGCAGGTCTGGTTCGGGCTGAAGAGGCCTTCGCCGGTGCCCTTGGTGATGTCGTTTTCGACGGCCCATAAAACGGCTTTATAGAAGTAATCCTTGTCCGTTACGTCGGTGAAGGCGTTTTCTGAAGAAGCCGGTTCCGGGGACTCAGCTGCCCGCCACAGGAAAGCGGCCACCTGACCTCTGGTGCAGGACTGTTCCGGTCCGAAGGTGGTCTCGGTCATACCGTTGGTGATCTTCTTTTCGACGGCCCAAAGCACTGCTTTGTAGAAATAATCCTGATCCGTCACATCCGTGAACTTGTTTTCGGTGGAAGTGGGTTCCGGACATCCGGCTGCCCGCCACAGGAAGGTCACTACCTGGCCTCTGGTGCAGTTCTGATCCGGGCTGAAGGTGGTCTCGCTGGTGCCGTTGGTGATCTGGGGATCATGCCGCACCGCCCACATCACCGGAGTGTAGAAGTAATCCTCTTCGCTGATATCTGTGAAGGGAAGTGCTGCCGGAGTCGGATCCACCGGCTCAACCGATGTCTTTTCGACTACCACCGGATCTTTGAGCTCAGGGTCGTCGCTGTTGCGCAGCCAATTCAGTTCGCCGTCCTTGATGGTGATCGTGCCGCTCTCCTTGGTCGAGACAACGGTGTCTTCATGGCTTCCGTCCTCGGCGAACTTCTGAATGGTCATCTTCCCTTCTTTATAGGTGATCTGGTCTTTTTCTTCATCGTAAACGCCGTCCGGGATCTCCCAGAGTTCCCGCTCAAAGGCGCTGCCAGGCCAGGTCACGTTAAGGGTGTAGCCGGTTTCGGTGGGGGTGATCTCCATCGTGGCCCGGTGGGCGAACTTTTCCACCCATGTCCCCTCAAAGAGGTCGCCTGCTGTCATGGGACCGTGTTCGGAGGAAGGATCCATGACTTCATTTCCGTACTTATTGTAGACCGCCACGCAAATGTATTTGCCCAGGTCTTCCGGCTTGACGGTATAAGAAGCAGAGGTGGCGCCTTCGATGGCTGTATACTTGTGTTGGATCGCCCCTTCTTCGCCCTCTGAGAATTCATCGTAGAACCATTGGAAGGTCAGCCCTTCGGGGTTTGGATCGGGTTCGGCTGTGAAGGTGCTGCCTACAACATCGCCCTTGTCGGAATCGATCCCGACACTTTCCAGGGCCAGGGTCACTTCCGTAGTGGCGGGTGTCCCCTCACTTCCCTTGATCCGGGTATAGACCACGTAGGTCTCTGCCGGAGTCAGGCCTTTAAATTCCACATAATAAGTGGTGTCCTCTTCGTATTGCAGCGGGTCCACGGCCTTTGTCCAATCCGGTTCGCTGCCCTTTGGTGCGATCGCATATTCCTGGCCCTTTACCGCGTTCACCACAGCGAAATCGGGGGTGGTCATGCTGATTTCGGCGGGGATCGCTTCTGAAGAGGCTACGGGCTCTGTTCCTGTCTCGGCATCCGGCGGGGTCTCTTCCGCCCAGACCGGGATCATCGCCGCAGTCATCATGCTGACGATCATGGCCAGGGACAATAGCCAGGCCAATGATTTTGTAGATGTTTTTTTCATAGGTGGTTCCTCCTTTGTTGATGTTAGCTTATTATACCATTTTTGCCCCCGGACCGCAAGGATGAGGGGAGGAGTCCCAAAGCTGTGAGGAAAAGCCGGCGAGAATTTTTTGGTGGAAACCGGGCGGTTCTCTGATATAATAAAAATGTTAGATCAATATCAGATAATGAGGGAGGAACGGACATTGAAGAAACGAGGAAAGAGATTGCTGGCTGTAATGCTGACGCTGGTCCTGATCATGGGGACGCTGCCGGCGGTGACGATGACGGCTCTGGCGGAAGACGGGAGCGCGCTTCAGGGTGCCGGCACGAAGGCAGACCCCTACCGGGTCACCTCCGGCAGTCAGCTGAGAGCGGCCATCGACCAGGGCAAAGCGACTGCTCCGGTCTATATCCGGCTGGATGCGGAAACCGTGGAGGTGGATCCGGTGGCGGGATCGGAAAGCTATACGACTCCGCCCACACTGGAGATCTCCGGGAAAGCCGTGGTGCTGGATCTGAACGGGAATACCCTTCGGATCGAACCGGCAGACAAAGGGAGCGCGGCTATCAGCCTGGATAACGGGCAGCTGACGATCCAGGACGGGACCGGGACGGACGGCGAACTGATCACCGGCTGCAGCCGGATCCTGGATTTTGACCACCAGAAGACCGCGCAGAACATCCGGAAGAACGCCTTCACACTGGAGAGCGGCATCCTGACCAATGAACTGCGCAACGGCGGCGGGATCTCTTCCTTTGATAATACCGGAAAGATCGAGATCAAGGGCGGCACCATCCGGACGCTGGGCTCCTGGGGGTCCCTGTTGGTATCCCAGAGCGAGACCCTGATCTCCGGGGGGAGCTTCGTCGGAGAGGCCTCCGGAGAACAGTCGGGGCAGGGCGGCGTATCCCTGGCCACCAGCAACTGCCGGATCACCGGCGGGGATTTCAACTGCCCGGTGAACATGGACTACCCCAACGGGAATATCACCGGGGGGGATTTCGCGGAGGGAGCCCTGTCTGACAGTATGAAAAAGAGCGCCTTCAACAACACCAAATACGGTCTGGAAGCCAATGACGATCCAGTCTATAAATGGCGGGTGGCGGAGATCAACAAAGAAACGGTGACCAACGTACCGCAGCCGGGAGACCTGTATGTCGGCGGCGTGAAGGTGACAGAGGAGAATGCGGCTGATATCCTGAAGGACGGCACGGCCTCCTTCAACGCGGAAAACAATACGCTGACCCTGAAGGGGTTCCATTACAGCGGCCCCGGGTACGTTTACTTTGATCCCAGCAAGCATGACGGCAGCATCTATGCCGTCAGCGCCGGCATCTACTACCAGGGCCGGTCGGATGACGTGAACCGGACGGACCTGCTGACGATCCGGCTGGAAGGAACGGACAATACCATCGATATGACCATGCCGGCAAAAGCGGATTATCCGGAAGGGAAAGCTCCGGATTATCTGGATACCAGCGCAGCGGTATACGTGGAAGGCGCGGACCTGAAGATGGAAGGGGACAAGCTGACCGCCTCCGGTGCGGAGGAAGGAAAAGAGAAGCTGGTGGAAAGCTGCGGGATCTTCGTGGAGAGGGTCTATGCGATGATGGATCAGTTTGGCGGCAGGCTGACCCTGGAAGGGTGCAGCATCGAAGCGGCAGGCCGGACGGCTACTCAGGAGAGGGGTCATTACACCGTGGGATCCAGCGAAGGGATCTACGCGGAGGGAGACCTGCTGATCAAAAACGCGGACGTGAAAGCGGAAGGAGGACTGACCTCCAATGATTCCTGCGGGATCTATGCAGACAGCAACATCGACGTGGAAGGAAGCACGGTCTTCGGTATCGGCGGTGTAGGCAGCAGCGTGTCCATCGGGATCTTCTCGGAATTCGATACTCAGTTTTACAACAGCGTCATCGTGGCTGAAGGCGGCGAAGCTGTTGGAGAAAGCTATGGGATCTGCGTTTCGGAATTAAAGATCGACAAGAGCAGCGTGGATGCTGCCGCGGATGAAGCGGGCAGCTATTCCGACGGTATTTTTGCCTCCCATATCACCCGGATCGGGGACGGAAGCCGGGTCAACGGGGTTTCCGGCAAGGCCGGGAAGTCTGCCGCAGGGATCTATATCGACAGCTATCTGGGGGTGTCCGGCAGTGTCGTCACCGGCACCAGCGTGGATTCTGCGGACAGTAAGAATCACGGCATCCATGCGGATTACTGCCTGGAGGTCAGCGGAGGAAGTACGGTGACCGGGATCGCCGGAGCCTCTTCCAAGAGCAAGAGCATCGGCATCAACGTGGACGGTGATTTCATTATCTCCGGAAACAGTGTGGCGAAGGCCACCGGCAGCGACGGAGCCGCTGCCAGCCGGGGGGCAGATGCGGAAGGCGTCCTGTCCGTGGAAAAGGGAAGCACTCTGGATGCAGTATGCGGTAAGGCGGAGGCCGGCGCCGGGGTCCGCTGCGGACGGATCATCGACGGCTATAAGCCCGTCAATTACTGGGACAGTGCTGACGCCTATATGGACAGCATCAAAGCCAATGAAGAAAATACGAAGAAAGACCGGCTGGAGGGTACGATCCTGGCCAGAGGCAGTGAAGAGGGCAGCAGCATCGGATTGGAATTGACTCCTTACCTGGGAGATTTCCGGACGCCGATCCCGGCGGAAGATCTGACGGGTCTGCAGGAAGAATACGAGTGGCTGCTGAGCTACACGGGTACCGATTCCGCCTCGCTGGATTTCCTGGAATTCCTGAACCGGTATTATAAAGATGTAGAGAAAGATGGAGACGGATACACCTTCCTGAGCGAAGAGTATCTGGAGAACAGTGTGCTGAATGTGACGGGGACGCTGAAAGCGCAGGGAGCTGCCGGCGGTGTACAGAGTGAGACCGTGAAGGGCGACCTGAAATCCGTGACCCTCAGCGCGCCGGCGATCCGGGCCGGGGAGAGTTACGACGGTTCGGATAAGGCGGAGAAACAGTCTCCCCTGGCCACAGAGGCGGTCTACAGATATGTGGAGACCGAGGGCGGAGCCCAAATGGATGTGGCCAACTGTCCGAAGGATGATTCCTGCCCGATATCGAAATACAGCGATTCGGACCCGAAGGGCTGGTACCACGACGGCGTCCACTTTGTGCTGGAGCAGGGGATCATGAACGGGACCGGAACGGATACCTTTGCACCGAATGATCCCACCACGAGAGGGATGATCGTGACCATGCTGTGGAGAATGGAGGGGAGCCCCTCTCAGTCAGCTTCACAGGCAGATCTCCCCAAAGGGGAGAGCCGGGAGACGTCCCGCTTCGATGATGTGGAAGACGGTGCCTGGTACGAGGAAGCGGTAAACTGGGCGGCTTCAAAGAAGATCGTCAATGGATATGACGAAAAGACCTTTGGCCCGAAGGACCAGATCACCCGGGAACAGCTGGCGGCGATCCTGTACCGGTATTCGGACTACAAGGGACAGAAGGATGGCTGCGAGGCATCGGATCTGAAGAACTTCACCGATGCGGGACGGGTCAGCTCCTGGGCTCTGGAAGCCATGCAGTGGTCCGTGGGCTGCAAGATCATCGGCGGCATGACCGAAACCACCCTGGAACCTCAGGGCAAAGCCACCCGGGCTCAGGTCGCTACCATGCTGATGAGATTGGAGATGTGAGCGAGAAGCTGGAAGCTGGGAGCTTTTAGCTTCCAGCTCAAACTTTTTATTGACAACAACTCTATGAAATGATATATTGAACAGTGTGTTCTCACTGAACACATTGTTTTTCTATGCTTAAAACGTAATGTTTTAATACAATCAACTACTTAATAAACTGAGGAGGTGAAACCAAAGAATGCCTACAATCAACCAGTTAGTTAGAAACGGCAGAGAAAGAACAGTAACGAAGTCCACAGCTCCGGCACTGCTCAAGGGTTACAACAGCTTACGGAAAAAGCCCACAGATGTGAATTCCCCGCAGAAGAGAGGCGTATGCACAGCTGTTAAGACAGTAACCCCGAAAAAGCCGAACTCCGCACTGAGAAAGGTTGCCAGAGTACGTCTGACAAACGGGATCGAAGTTACCGCTTACATCCCCGGCGTTGGCCACAACCTGCAGGAACACAGTGTTGTTCTGATCAGAGGCGGCAGAGTTAAGGACTTACCGGGCGTCAGATATCACATCGTACGTGGTACTCTGGATACAGCAGGTGTGTCCGGCAGAGGTCAGGCTCGTTCCAAGTATGGCGCGAAACGGCCTAAGAAATAATTGTTAAACGGTGACAAAAGCGCCCTTGACTCAGTTTGTTGAGTAGAGGATTGATATATAAAACATTGGTATATCAGCGCGCACGATGCCCGGGAGGGTGTCGAGTACCGAAGGCAAGACTGGATGGCTGATTTGAATTGGCGGCCATACAGAGTAATCCTCCGACCGGAGGGTGAAGGAAGTGTGCAATTCAAGAATAAGAATTTGCGCGGGCGGCAAAGGCCGCTTAGCAAGGAGGGAAGAGACGTGCCAAGAAAAGGAAGAGTTCCAAAGAGAGAAGTTCTGCCCGATCCTGTCTATGGCAATGTTGTTGTCGCTAAGCTGATCAACAACATTATGCTGGACGGCAAAAAAGGCGTGGCACAGCGGATCGTTTACGATGCTTTCAAAATGATCGAAGAGCAGACCGGCAACGACCCTGTAGAAGTGTTCGAAAAAGCAATGAACAACATCATGCCTGTACTGGAAGTAAAAGCCAGACGTGTTGGTGGTGCCAACTACCAGGTTCCGGTGGAAGTAAGAGCTGACAGACGTCAGACATTAGGCCTGAGATGGCTCACCAAATACACAAGAGACAGAAGTGAAAAATACATGTATGAGAGACTGGCCAAGGAAATCATGGACGCAGCCAACGAAACCGGCGCTTCCGTGAAGAAAAAGGAAGACACTCATAAGATGGCAGAAGCGAATAAAGCCTTTGCTCACTTCAGATGGTAATCGACTGAGAAACATTTGCAGAAAGGAGGAGAATTATGGCTCGGAAATTTCCATTAGAGAAAACCAGAAACATCGGGATCATGGCGCACATCGACGCAGGAAAGACAACAACAACGGAACGTATTCTGTTCTACACAGGAAGGACTCACAAAATCGGCGAAGTGCATGAAGGCGCAGCCACCATGGACTGGATGGAGCAGGAACAGGAAAGAGGCATAACCATCACCTCTGCTGCAACTACGGCTCAGTGGAGGGATACCAGAATCAACATTATCGACACTCCGGGTCACGTGGACTTCACCGTTGAAGTAGAACGTTCCCTGAGAGTGCTGGACGGCGCCGTTGCGGTGTTCTGTGCCAAGGGCGGGGTAGAACCCCAGTCCGAGACGGTATGGAGACAGGCTGAAAAATACGGCGTGCCGAGAATGGCTTTCGTCAATAAGATGGATATCATGGGTGCCGACTTCATGCACGTAGTCGACATGATGAAAGACCGTCTGAAAGCCAATGCTGTTCCGATCCAGCTGCCCATCGGTGCGGAAAATGATTTCGTAGGGATCATTGACCTGATCAAGATGAAGGCAGACATCTACAAGGACGACCTGGGAAAAGACATCGAAGTAACGGATATTCCGGAAGATATGAAGGAGCTGGCGAACCAGTACCGGTTCGAACTGATCGAAGCGGTGGCTGAGACCGATGAAGAACTCCTGATGAAGTATCTGGACGGAGAAGAACTGACGGAACAGGAAATCAAAACAGCGATCCGCAATACCACCATCGCCAACAAAATGGTACCGGTATGCTGCGGTTCCGCATACAAAAACAAGGGGGTCCAGATGCTGCTGGATGCCATCGTGGACTTTATGCCCTCGCCGGTGGACGTTGCGGCCATCCGGGGCGAAGTTCCGGGAAGCGGCGAAGAGGAAGAACGGCCGGCGGATGACAAAGGTCCTTTCTCTGCACTGGCATTCAAGGTTATGGCAGACCCCTATGTCGGAAAACTCGTATTCTTCCGGGTTTACTCGGGTACGATGGAATCCGGCTCCTATGTTTACAATTCTGTCAAGGGCAAGAGAGAACGGATCGGCCGGATCCTTCAGATGCATGCCAACCACCGGGAAGAGATCGACCAGGTCTACTCCGGGGACATCGCTGCGGCGGTGGGCCTGAAGGATACCACCACCGGGGATACTCTTTGCGATGAGAAAAAGGAGATCATCCTGGAATCCATGGAATTCCCGGATCCTGTTATCGACATCGCCATCGAACCCAAGACCAAAGCCGGTCAGGAAAAGATGGGCATCGCCCTGGCAAAACTGTCGGAAGAAGACCCGACCTTCCAGACACATACCGACGAAGAGACCGGACAGACGATCATTTCCGGCATGGGTGAACTTCACCTGGAGATCATCGTAGACCGTCTCCTTCGTGAATTCAAGGTAGAAGCAAACGTCGGCAAACCGAGAGTATCCTACAAGGAGACCCTTACCGTTCCTGCCGATGTGGATTACAAATATGCAAAACAGACCGGTGGCCGGGGTCAGTATGGTCATGTCAAGATCAAAGTGTCCCCCAACGAACCCGGTGCAGGTTTCGAATTTATCAACTCCATCGTGGGCGGTGCGGTTCCGAAGGAATACATCCCGAAGGTGGAAGAAGGTATCAAGGAAGCCATGCTGAACGGGCCTCTGGGCGGCTATCAGGTCGTGGATGTCAAGGTAGAACTGTACGACGGTTCTTACCACGAAGTCGACTCTTCGGAAATGGCATTCAAGATCGCCGGATCCATGGCCTTCCGCGAAGCGGCGAAGAAGGCAAAACCGGTGATGCTGGAGCCAATATTCAAGATCGAAGTCACTGTACCGGAAGAGTACATGGGCGACGTTATCGGCGATATCAACTCCAGACGGGGTAAGATCGAGGGGCTGGACATGGCAGCAGGCGCTCAGATCGTCCGCGGCTATGTACCGCTGGCTGAAATGTTCGGGTACGCCACGGACCTGCGGTCCAAGACCCAGGGCAGAGGTGTATACACCATGCAGTTCCACCACTTCGACCGGATCCCGGA
>ODAI010837862.1_pt1 | contig 16057 bp, 14 predicted proteins | sample 1539321 | NCBI WGS metagenome assembly ODAI01 (sample SAMN02144231, study PRJEB22623) | gut metagenome | biome: sheep rumen | host: Ovis aries | place: New Zealand
CAAAACTTGACTTTGTTACTACACATTAATGATACAGAAACACCAAAAACTTAAAGTAATATATAATATATTGGTAAGTAATATATAATATATTGCAAAGTAATATATAATATATTGGTAAGTAATATATAATATATTGCAAAGTAATATATAATATATTGCAAAGTAATATATGGTATATTAGTCGGTAATATATGGTATATTGCCAAGTAATATAGGGTATATTGCTAAGTAATATAGGGTATATTACTTTGAGAAACTTATCAAATTCAATTATAACAACATAGAAACAGCTCTAAAACAATACCATAACGACACCAAGACATGACCGTAACGTCACTCAGACTTGACAATAGCGGTACTAAGACATGACAGCAACGGCACTATTATATGCTGATAACGATGCTGATAACGATGAAATTCTATATGAAAAAATCACACAATATTCGCATACGCACAATGTCACAATTCACGACTATTTATTCTAAATTTAGTTAATATTCATACGTGTTTTATAATTTTTATTAAATACATATACTTTTTTATCACATATTTGCAATGTATTGTTATTTCTGTGTATATTTGCATCAGAGAGTACTAACCCAAGATTCCTCTTGTTTAATTGTTTTTGAATGTTTATGAAAGACCGCAAGCTACTGCTATTACTGGCTCTAATTGTAGCCTTTTCAGCATCGAGACTACAAGCGCAGACCGCAACTACGACCTTAGTTACCGACCCTGAATCAGGATTGGAATATCTTGATGACGGCGACGGAAAGTTGTATATTTGGGTGGGAAGCGACCCAATATCTGTCGATGGTTCAAAACAAATCAATGGAACAAATTCTAATGCATATTTTGTATCTGATGGAGGTTTACGATCAAAATGGCGAGGCGGCCTTGCCGAGAACGACGACTGGACTTACTGAGAACAATATATATATTGATTACTACAAAAAAAGTCCGTGCACATATAGAAGTGCACGGACTTTTTTACCATAGAGAGGTGAGAAGAGAGGTGAGGATATGCAACATCCGGAACTTAAATCATGTACTGCATAAACACATGTATTTTACTCTATAGCTTGAAAAAAATGTCGATAACGTTGTCGTTATCGTTGATTTATTCCTATCTTTGCAGCGTACAAACATTATTTGTAATAACAGATTAACATGATGGACAAAGTTCTATATTGGCTTGATATTGCAGATTACGACCTTGAAACGGCAGAAGCAATGTATAAGACTGGGCGAAGGCTCTACGTAGCTTTTATGTGCCATCAAGTAATTGAGAAAACGCTCAAAGCCTACTGGTGTGGAACCCAACCTGAAGATCCACCTTACACCCACAATCACAAACGGTTAGCTGATGGTTGTGGTCTCTATGAGAAATTGGACGACAGCCAAAAAGACTTTCTTAACACAATAACGAATTACAACATTGAAGCCCGTTATCCAGAAAACAAAGAAGCTCTTTCACAAGCTCTCACATTGGAGACATGCAGAGATTTGATAGATGAAACTAAACAGTTACAGCAATGGATAAAAGAACAACTCTCAGCCGCGAAGAAGCTATAGGGCTTGTTCGGCAATACAAGCAGGTCATTATGCCACGGTTTGCTGTGGAGCCGAAAGTTATGATGTTTGGCTCTTATAGTAAAGGCTATGCCAATCCAGACAGCGACATTGATGTCGCAGTAATTGTCCCCTCGTATGGAGACAAAAAACTTGAAATTTCAAAAAACCTATGGCATGATGTAGATAAGGTTAGCTTCCTTATCGAGCCCATACTAATGGCAGAAGACAAATGGTCCCCATTGTACGATGACGTTATGCGTACGGGTATAGTTGTATAAAGAAACGAAGTGATACAAAACGACCGCAGATTGAACATGCATCAGCCTGCGGTCGTTTTGCTATTCATTCCAAAGGAGGGAATCACTCCTTCTTCAACTCTTCAATTTTTCAATTCTTCAACTCCTCAATTATCACTTATCAGGTTCTCTCCCGTCATGTCTGCAGGCTGTTCCAGTCCCATGATATGTAGTATCGACGGAGCGACGTCGGCAAGACGACCATTCTTGACTGTCGCTGAGTTGTTGTCGGTGACGTAGATGAATGGTACGGGGTTGAGTGAGTGGGCGGTGTTTGGTGTTCCGTCGGGATTGATAGCATTATCGGCATTTCCGTGATCGGCGATGATGATTGCCTCATAGCCTGTAGCCTTGGCTGCCTCGATGACCTCACGCACACAGTTGTCTACTGCCCACACAGCCTTGGCGATAGCGTTATACACGCCAGTATGACCCACCATATCACCATTGGCGAAGTTCACTACGATAAAATCGTACTTGTCTTCCTTGATGGCTGCCACGAGCTTGTCCTTCACCTCGTATGCGCTCATCTCCGGCTTCAGGTCGTAGGTCGCTACCTTTGGTGAAGGAACAAGGATGCGATCCTCGCCCTCGAACGGAGCCTCACGACCACCATTGAAGAAGAATGTCACGTGAGCATACTTCTCCGTCTCTGCAGTATGCAGCTGTTTCTTTCCCTGACGAGAGAGGTATTCACCGAGAGTATCCTCCACATTCTCCTTAGGGAAGAGGATATGTACGCCCTCGAACGAGGCATCGTATGGAGTCATACAGTAGTATTGCAGACCAGGGATGGTCTTCATTCCCTGCTCAGGCATATCCTGCTGGGTGAGCACTACGGTGAGCTCCTTGGCACGGTCGTTACGGAAGTTGATAAAGATGACCACATCGCCCTCCTCTATCAGACCATTGACAGCGCTGTTATTGATTGGCTTGACGAACTCATCGGTCACGCCCTCGTCATAGCTTTCCTGCATGGCTTGTACCATATCGGTGGCTTGCTTGCCCTCGCCCTTGACGAGTAGGTCGTATGCTTCCTTCACACGCTCCCAACGCTTGTCACGGTCCATTGCGTAGAAGCGGCCTACGATGCTGGCTATGGCTGCATCGTTGTCGGCACATGCCTTCTGTACCTGCTCAATAAAGCCCTTACCCGACTTAGGATCGGTGTCACGACCGTCCATGAAGCAATGAACGAAAGTCTGGTTCTTCAGTCCATATGCCTTGCCTACCTCGATGAGTTTGAACAGATGGTCGAGGCTGGAGTGGACGCCACCATTAGAGGTCAGACCCATCAGGTGGAGCTTCTTGCCATTCTCCTTAGCGTATGTATATGCAGCCTTCACCTGTGCGTTCTCCAGGATAGAGCCGTCCTTGCATGCACGGTTTATCTTTACAAGGTCCTGATATACGATGCGACCTGCGCCGATGTTGAGGTGTCCCACCTCTGAATTACCCATCTGTCCGTCGGGCAGACCCACATCCTCGCCACTTGCCTGTAGCTGTGAGTGTGCTGATACTGCTGTAAGATAGTCAAGATACGGAGTTGGCGTTCGGAATATCACGTCGCCATCACCATGTTTTCCGATTCCCCATCCGTCGAGAATCATAAGTAATGCTTTTTTTGCCATAGTTGTATTTTATGATTTTACAATTTCACGATTCTACAGTTTGCAAGTAAGCAATCATCTTTTGCGGTTGCAAAATTACTATTTTCGCATAAAACAACAAAAGAAAACACAAAAAACGAGGATGCTCATCGCATCCTCGCACTATAAATAATTCGTTTAATTCGAGTCATTCGTGGTTTCTGTCATTAGCAGATGTCAATCTGACGTGCTGGTTTCTTCTGTGCGGCAGCTGTCTTGGGCAGGTCGATAGTAAGCACACCGTTGTCCACCTTAGCAGAGATCTGCTCCTTCTCGACATCGTCTGGCAGTATCAAAGTCTGCTCGTACTTGCTGTAAGAGAACTCACGACGCAGGTAGTGGCGGCTCTTGTCTTCCTCCTTCTGCTCCTCCTTCTGCTCCATCTTGATGACGAGGTTGCCGTCGTCGTTGATGTTCACCTTGAAGTCCTCCTTCTTCAGTCCTGGTGCTGCGAGCTCTACGGTGTAGTCCTTATCACTCTCAGTAACGTTGATTGCTGGTGCCGTGCATGATGCCTTCGGCATATAGTCGGTGTTGAAGAAGTCGTTAAACACTGTTGGTAACCACTGATTTCTGTTCATAATTGGTAACATAATCAAATCCTCCATGTTTTAAAGTTATACGTTTATTTATTTGTTATTAATTCATTTTGTTTCTCTCGTTCACTAACTATAATGCAACATGTGTACCAGAACCCTATTTGCGACATATTGTCACAAATGCAAGACAAAATGACACCGTTTCCATTTAAGGGGAGATGATGGACGCTACGATTATGCAAAATAAATTATTCAATTTGCATAATTCAAACTAAATAATTACATTTGCAACCGAAATCAATATTCTATAAACAATGGAGAATCCTTTTATCGTAACAGGAAAAATTAAGCCAGAATACTTTTGCGACCGAGTAGAAGAGAGCAAAAGACTCATCAGATGCGTCACCAACGGAGGTAATCTTGTCCTGGTGTCACCGCGAAGACTCGGAAAGGCTGGACTCATCAACTATTGTTTTGAGGACAAAAACATAAAGAACCTATATGACACCATTTTTATAGACATCCTCAGCACGACAAGCCTGAACGAGCTAACATTTATCTTAGGCAAAGCCGTCTTCAACACATTAAAGATGCGCGGAGCCGCAATGGTAAAAACGCTTGTTTCTACCCTGAAATCGATTAGCGGCAGCTTTGGCTTTGATCCTGTTACGGGACTACCAACATTTGACGTAAAACTGGGCGACATAGCAATGCCTCAATATACACTAGAGGAAATTTTCCAATGTATAGAAGCTAATGATCGACGCTGTATTATCGCCATCGACGAATTCCAACAGATAATCAACTATCCCGAAAAAAACATCGAGGCACTTCTGCGGACACATATCCAGCACTCGTCTAAGGCAAGTTTCATCTTTGCAGGGAGTGAGCGCCACATCATGAACGAGCTGTTCCTCAACTCCGCACGACCCTTTTATAATAGTGCTGACATGCTCCATCTGGATCCTATCGAGAAAGAAATCTACTCTAACTTCGTGACATATCATTTCCAGAAAAAAAACAAGGTTATTTCAAGACAGTCAATCTCAAACGTTTACGATATATTCAAAGGTAACACTTACTATCTACAAAAAACTTTTCGCGAGGCTTATGCCATAACAGCAGAAGGTAAATCCTGTTCGGACGATGAGGTAAAGACAATCATTCAGGAAATGACTATGGACAACAACCATAAATATGGTGAAATTCTTTCTAGGCTCTCCCTGCCACAGAAGGAGTTACTCTTTGCCATACATCACGAAGGAAGAGCTACGCAGATTACATCGGGAAAATTCATAAAAAAGCACAACCTGCAATCTACCAGTAGCGTACAATCAGCAATGAAAAAGCTCATTGAATACGGATTAGTAACCACAGAGAAAAACGAATACTACATTGAAGATCCCCTCATGAACCTGTGGCTGAACGATTAGTATCACACATTATTTATATATATAACAAACTATCAAATACACATATCAATACGACCTATGAAAGAAATACTTTTGACCATAGCCCTTGGAGCTATGACTATCGGCACGACGGCACAAGAGACTGTAGGAATAAACACTGGAGACTTGGTTTCGCCAGAAGTTCATCAAGACAACACCGTGACTTTCCGCCTATACGCGCCACAGGCTAAGACAGTAGAGGTACAAGGAAGTTTCCTGCCAAAGACCAGAGTAAAGACCCCATTAGGCGAAGTAGATGCCGACACGAAAGCACAACTCACTAAAGACAAGAACGGAGTATGGAGCATCACGACCGATGCGCTAAACCCCGAACTGTACCAATATTCATTCATCGTCGACGGAATGCGAACACTCGATCCAAGTAACGTTTATATGCTGCGCGACATCTCTACCTACCAGAACTATTTCCTCATAGACGGCGACCTGTCACAGAACTACTTCGTTCGCGACGTGCCCCACGGCACAGTAGAGAAAGTGTGGTATCCCTCGCCCCCCCTCGGTATGGATCAGCGACGCATGACGGTCTACCTGCCTGCATGCTATGACCCGCTGAGTACTCGCAGCTTCCCTGTACTCTACCTGCTTCATGGTGCCGGTGGCGACGAGAACGCATGGAGCGAACTGGGACGGGCAGTACAGATACTCGACAACCTCATAGCCCAAGGCAAGTGCACACCAATGATTGTCGTGATGCCTAACGGCAACGGAGCACAGCAAGCCACACCTGGCGAATATGCCAACTCGATGTATAAGCCACGCTTCATCAACGAACGGTGCATGGAAGGGAGCATAGAGGCTGCATTTGTCAAGGATGTGGTGAGCTATGTAGACAGCCATTATCGCACTATTCGCAACAAGGACTACCGTGCAGTAGCCGGACTGTCGATGGGCGGTTTCCACTCGCTGTATATCTCAGCCAACAACCCCAACGTATTTAGCTATGTCGGACTCTTCTCCGCAGCTATAAACAGACAGGGCAAAGGCGATAACGACTGGATATACCAAAACCTCGACCAAAAACTGAAAAACGTATTCGCCCTAAAACCAAAACTCTACTACATCGCCATCGGCAAGGACGACTTCCTTTATCAGGACAATGTAGACTTCCGCAAGAAGCTCGATGAAATCGGAGCAAAATACGAATACCACGAGAGCTCCGACGGCCACGTATGGAAGAACTGGCGCATCTACCTCAACGACTTCCTGCCAAAACTCTTTAAGGACTGACTTAGCTATATTTTCTCTCCATATTTTTTGTGGCTTTCGAAATATTGTTTATCTTTGCCAACAATAAAAGCAATAACAATGTCAGAAGACAAAAGGTTACAAATTATTGGTCTAATCAGGGACACCATCCATGCAGTGGAACCTACTGCTGAGATTATCCTGTATGGTTCACGAGCTCGTGGTGATGCACGTGAAGATAGTGATTGGGATGTTTTGGCCATAATAGACAAGCCTCGTCTGTCTTTGAAAGATCGTACTCACATACAATATCCTATTTGGGATAAAGGACTTGAGTTGGGTCAGGAGATTAACGTTTTTCCATACACCAGACGACAATGGGAACAGGCACCACTATCTCTCTTCAAATTTAATGTTCTTCAGGAAGGAATCGTTATATGAGTTTAGATAGTGAAAGCAGATTAGCAATGATTGCATATAGACAAGAAAAGTCTATAATGGCATTAGACGACGCAACATTCCTAACTGAAGGTGGCAGATACAATCTTGCCGCAAACAGATTGTATTACGCTCTTTATTATGCTGCATCAGCTTTGTTGTTAAGCAAAGGTATAACTACTAAACGTCATTCTGGCTTAATCACACAAGTGCACCTGAATTTTGTTAAGACAGGCATATTGACTGCAGACGAAGGAGGTCTTTTCAAAGTAATGTTTGATCTTCGTCATGAGGGAGATTACGAAGATTTTATTGACGTTGACCGATTTGATATAGAAGAGTATACACCCCAGGTTACCGCTTTGGTTGATAAAATAAATCGAATGACGAATAACAATATCAAACCATAATAATTCTTGGAAATTCTATATACCGAGATTTTAGTATAGAGACTGAAAACAAGCAACGCACTTGCGCCACAAAAACACTAATCCTATAATATCGCCCGAGACTCTCAGTTAGAGCTCGGGCGATAATCATGATAATCTTATGCAAGTTAAATTCTTCTTACTCTTAAAGCTTGAAGAAGTAGCAGTATGGGAAGGTCGTATATGAACCATAATATCCAGAATATCCACCCGTAGTGAGACCTATTCGCAGAGCATAGAAGCTGTAAGCTGGATTGTTTAACGCATCATTCATGTCTACGTTAAAGCCAATGCCGTCCTCTTCATTGTCATACAACGTACAAACTGCAGCAAGCTTCTCATTAGCAGTTCTATATATGCTGCTTCCATTGGTATAGTTGATCATTGTCATGAGGTCGTATGTAGTACCATTGTATGGGAATTTAGCGTCAAGAGTTGTGCAATTATAGATTTTGAAAGATTCTGTTTCTTTATCAAACTCTACAGGTATGACGATGCCAAGAGTTGCAAAGCTTCCTGCCGTAAACGTCAGTGTACCATGAGTCTCATCCGTTGCAGCCAATGTGACAGGAGTATAAACAAATCCACCGCTTGTGCTGCTATAATATGCCAAGCCATAATTGCCCTGTATATTCTCGACAAAATCAAACTGAGACACAATAAGTGTCCTTGTCACAGGACCTGAGGTGATGGTCACCGTAGTATTACGTCTCCATCCCGTCTCGTTGGCATCCACGTCACATTGTATCTGATTAGAAGAAGCGTTGAACGTTGCAGTACCCCATTCATCTTCGCATGTCACAGACTCGATAGGTCGTGAGTGATTAACTTTCACAAGTACCGTAGCTGCTTCATTTGACTTGGTATTGACGAGTTCTTTTTCCAACTCGAGCAGGAAGCCAATCTGAGTGATAGTAATCTCGTCGCTATAGTCGCCCATAGAGACGGTGATAGAACCTACACGCTCGTCTTCTTCGTCATTGTTCTCTGCAACAAGTTCAATCTGGTTGGTCTCCTCGTTGAAGACAGCGGTAATCCAGTCGACATTACTCTCCACGGACACAGGCATGTTGTGAACGACAGGAATCTCAAGGCTTGCATTATAGTCACCAATCTCAAATTCCAGACTTGGTACACCATAGATACTTCCCTTCTGTGTGGCAGTAACGGTAGCCTCTGTACCGCCAGCACTGAGCTTGATCACTGCCGAACGACCATCGAGAGTGATGTTAGGATCAGCCGTCACAGTAACGACATTACCAGTCACCGTCAGGGTCACCCAGTTGCTTTCGGTAGTAGCGGTCAGCTCAGATGTGGTGTTGGCTGTGATATAGCCGTCGCCACCCTCAGCCTCGAACAACACATCAGCCGACTCTATATCAAGAGTAGGAGTGGCATTATAGGATGCGTCGTCGCTACCGCACGCCGTGAACAGTGCCACGGCTGCGATAAGTGCGATAAAACTATATATTCTCTTCATAATATCTATTCTTTAATGGTTTAGTTTGCGAACGGATTTGATACAGGGTCTACTACCAGCTTGAAGTACTTGGTTGCATCCTCGTCGTCAGTCAGGATGAAGTAGGATGGCTTAACTTTGCTGTCTGTAGTCAGAGTAAATGTTGTGCTTGCCAGATAATCAACTAGCTCAGAGTATCCGTGATTGTAGTACCAACCTCCATCAGAGTAGTTGCGGCTGCTATTATAGGTGAACTTGATCTTATTATCGTCAATAAACTCAGTGTCGAGTCCCATTAGTCCATAGTAATTTCCACTGGTGAAGAATATACCATATCCGTAAGGAGCACCAACATTAACGAATACCATTTGACCAATATTCTCACCCTCACCGTCTGAGACGGTCTTACATGCCAGGAAGTATGGTTGTGCAGCCTCGCTGACATTGCTAATTGCTACATATGCCTCAGCATTGACAAACATCTCATTAGCTGGAAGATATACGACTGTGAGCATTAGACTCTCATCACCAATTGCCGGCACTTTATCGGCTTCTGCAATGTGTTTGATGCCACTTATCTCATGTCCTTGAACGGTTACAGGTTTATAGAATTCGACACCATTGGGAGTGTAGTGATATGCGACAGTGATGTCAGTATCCTCGCCTTCAAAGTATGCATGACCGCTGGAAAGAGTTACTGTGATAAATTTTGCAACTTCCACCTCCTTGGTTGGCAGATTGCCTTCCTCGTCGGGTTCGGCTTCCTCGTCAGGAACCTCTATTACCTTAGTTCCGTCTGGAATAGTATATGAGGTCGGCATGTTCTCCTCAACCTGTAGTACCTCGCTCAAGTATGTTTCGCCATCAGTATCCATCAAGCGATGCATATATATAATGTTACCAGATCGGTTTCCTTTGAGTGTGATGGTATTCTTGTCTTCACTAATATTCAGTATTATGAATATAAAATCACCGCCATAAGCTTGATATCCACCTGCTCCAGAAGAACCATGAGGTGTCGCAAAGTAATGCAGAAAGTCATTATATGTATCAAAGGATATTGACGGTCCATCTTCGTTGTCCAGGATGTAAGTAGTCGTGATAGTCTCTGTCACATCTTCTGCTATCTCAGAAGATGCTGTTACGTTTTGGTCGTCAAATTTAAGTATATACGCATAACCGCCATAACTTTGTGACGCATCTGGATAATAGTTGAGCACCCAACCATTTTCAGAACTGGTAAGCACTTCCTTTGCTTGGGTAAGATAGTTTGAGACTCTCTCAGAGGCGCTCTCTGAGAATTTGTCGTCCTGGTCCTTCAAGCATGATGTCATCAACAAGGCTGGCAACATCAAAAGTGTGTATGCAAATAGTTTCTTTTTCATATTAAGTCCTCCTTTTCATTCTTCGTTATCAACTACGTTTAAGGTCAGATCAGTCAGGTCAATCTTGCCAGAGGTAACATTGTTCTGACGACGAAGGATGCAGTCACGCAGTTCGTCGATATCAATATTCCATACGTCATGCATGTATGCGCGAACGATGTCGAGCTTCTGCTCTATGAGCACACGACCAGTCTGAGTTTGATTGATGTCGCCTTCCCAGATACCGTCTGCTTCTTGAAGCTGCTCTTCCCACCACTCTGCGCTATTAGTGACATACATGGACACCATCTCTGCAAAATCCTCACGAGCCTCAGTCTGTGCGTATGCAGTAATGAAGCCACGCTTCAGATAGTTGCTGACATAAGGTTCCTCAAACTGGCTGTCACTAACATAAGAGTTAGGAGTAACCTGTACAAACGACGTAGGATAGTCCCTTGTTTGGTTAAGGATGTGAGTGAACTCATGGTGAATGGTTTTGATATAGTAGTGGTTCAGACCACCAGCAATATCGTAGTCCTCATCGTACGTTCCGTCAAGTACCTGGTCCAGAAAGTTAACACCAGCAAGAAGAATCTTCTTTCCCCCCTCGGCTGTACCAAGGATATATGAACCATTGTTGCGGTATTCCCACACTCCTATCAGGAAAAACATTTTGGGGAACTGAGAGCGTGTAAACTCAATACCTGCCACCTCGTTATAGGTTTCGACACAGAGATACTTCACCAAATGGGCAAGTTTAACTGCCTGCCAGTACTCTGCAGGGACTGTGTAATAATTCAGGTCACTCTCTATCTCCTCGTAGCGATACTTGAAGTCGATGTTGTATGGATTGCGGAAGTTCTCCTCAAGCCACTTGTCGAAATCGTTTTGCTCATAGCTATCTGTTGTGATGACACTTTTGCTGTCGATGTCATCACTGCTGCACGACACCATTCCAAGTGTCAACAGCATCAGTGGTACTATATATAAAATTGTCTTTTTCATAATAGTGTATATTTATTTTTGAAGATATTCGTCTGGTATCAGATTCTCACCAGAGTCATCTGCGGTAGCTCGCGGATTAGGTTCATAGCCAGCACTTATCACATCCTGTGGTATCTGAATAGCACGACGCGGATCATCTACTGTAAGCCAATCATAGATACCTACAGGTGTACCAGATGAATTCATCAAGCGACGCGGAATCTCTATACCCCAGCGCTTGATGTCGAACCAGCGCTTGCCTTCATGCAGGGTCTCTACACGACGCATTGCAATGACAGCCTGAAGCATGCTCTCTTGAATAGAGCCTTCCTCATCAATACTAAACTTCGGATTCAGGTGCTTCTTTATGGTAGAGGTTATGCCGCCTTTCTCGGTTATAGTCTCGCCGTCATCCAAATCGTACGAGTATGGAAGAGCGTTCATAAAGGTCTGGATACTTGCTGGAGTTAATGCTCTGGTTGTCTTTGCGATATTTTGCGCCCATATAGTCAAATCCTGTGCAGCAAGGTCATACTGATTGGTCAGAATGTATGCTTCCGCACGATCGAGAAGAACTTCATCGCTTGTAAACATGCCATGTACGGTGTGACTATATCCGTTACCAAGAGCGTCAATTTCCTCGAAGAGCCAAGGCAAACGCCACGTAACCCACGCATTGAGGTTTGCGCCTGAATATCTGAATACTTGTGCGTAGTAAGAGGTGTAGTCTCCTCCCCAAAGAGCAGCAACTGCACTGATAGTTTCGTTTGTTCCTATGTATGCGCAGTGTGAGTATCGCTTGCCAGTGTAGTAAGGACCGAAGAATTGCTGCTGTGACGAATAGGATGTTTGAAGCAGGATATTGCTGTTTTGATTGGCATTGATCATAAACATCGGAATAGCACCTTCTCCAGCATTCCATTCACGTGGCAGAGATTCGATATACTTGTAATTGCGAAGCATAGTTACAGCATTGGATCCTAACACCTGATTTGCGCAATGTATTGCCTTGCTATACTCACCGATGTAGAGGTAGAAACGGCATGCGAATGCATTTGCGGCGTTCTTATTGAAGTGGTACTTCGGAACTGTATAATAGCTGTCGCCAACGTATGGGAGAGCAGCTTCTATGTCTTCTTGAATATGTGCATAGTTCTCTTTTACCGTCTCACGCTGATACTTAGGATTCAACTCTTTCTCTGTCGCTGTGACGTATGATACTCCAAGGGAGGTGTCGTCATTTGGATCATAATGTAGGGCAAAAAGATTTACTAACATAAAGTGAGCGTACGCTCGACAAAGCAGAGCCTCGGCTTTCGCCTCCCTCAGTGTGGTTGTTGTTGCACCGCCTATCGACTCTATACCCTCAAGTGCCATGTTTGCTGTCTCGATACACTGATAAAGATCCATCCAGTAGCGTCTTGGATCTTGATTGTTCGCCTCTGTTATATCAATCCACTTGTAGCACTGATCCAGGAAACGTGTGGAATTAGGATTGTTTTCTCCCATGTCATCAACATTGTCAGAGGCATACTCAGTGAATGCCATGTGGTCGTGAGTAGGATATGCAGCCACCAACAGCTTCTGTATATTACTCTCGGTGTTTGCCTCGGTACGGTTGTCGGGCAGCTCATCGAGGAAGTCGTTACATCCTGCAAGAAGCAAGGAGCAAGGGGCAAGAAGCAAGAGAATGGTACTCCTCACAGTCTTTGACACCTTATTATATATATTGCTTTTCATCATTTCTAATCCTTAATTATCAATTAATTATCAATTGTCAATTATCAATTGTCAATTACTTACAGTCCCACACGCAGTGTCAGTGTGAACTGCTTTGGCATAGGTACTGCCACACCACCAGTGTTGAAGAACTCTGGGTCCTGACCGTTGAGTTTCTTGTCAGCATAAATCAGGAAGAGGTTGGTGGCTTGCAGCTTCAGTGAGAGGTCGTTGAGCGTCAGCGCGTCGGTGATGCTCTTCGGGAAGTCATAACCTAATGAGATCTCCTTCATACGGATGAAGTCACCCTTAGCGATACGAGCGGTAGAGTAGTTGTATGCGTTGTATGCATAACTTAAGTCGGAATCATTTTCATTCTGTCGCTGCGAAGCGATTACAGGAATGTTGGTATACTTCTCGTCGCCTGGCACCATCCAGCGGTTGGCAAACTCCTTTGGCATAGAGTTAAGGTCATTATATTGATTAGAGAAAATAGGGTCGAGTCGTACCACGTTGCCGAACGAGTATGTGATGAACACGTTCAGGGTGATGCCCTTATACTTGAAGATGTTACCGAATGAACCAACATCTGTTGGATCAACACTGCCAGAGTACTCCAAGAAACCCATCTTCTCTTTGTCACGTGTCTGGAAGTAGATACCAGTAGATGTGATGTTGCCATCCTGATCGAGGAACAAAGGCAGACCTTCATTGTTCAGACCCTTGAATGGGATAGAGAACAACGAGCGAACAGGATATCCCTCGAGTGCGAAACCTGATCCGCTGACGAGGTCAATGACACGCTGAACGTTCTCCAACTTTGTCACCTCGTTGTGAGTGTGCGAGTAGATGAAGTTAGAGGTCCAAGTGAAGTCCTTTGTACGAATGTTAGTTGTGCTTAAGCTAAGCTCTACACCGTTCGATTTCATCGAAGCTACGTTACCATACTTCATACCACCCATCTGTGTGTTTACGATACCGATAAGGTCGAAGTTGTTACGACGATACCAGTCGAACTCGAAGTTGATACGGTTGTCAAGGAATCCGAGCTGGAATCCAAGGTTGAGCTCGTGCTTCTTCTCGAAGGTCAGGTCACCGTTGGCACGGTCCTCTTCCTCCAGTCCAGACTCACGCAGACCTGCTGATGGACGCCAAGGGATATAGCTGGAGATTACAGGCAGAGAGTTTGTCACCCATGATGGACCGCTCTCGGCAGTCAGAGAGTAAGATGCCTTGAACGTAGCGTGGGTAAGCCAGTTTTTGAATGTATCGTGGAACCAAGCTTCCTCGTGGGCGTTCCATGCACCTGACACGTTCCATGTAGGCAGCCAACGAGCCTTACGGCTCTTACCGAGTTTGTTGGAACCTTCATAACGGATGGTACCGTTGATGGTGTAGCGTCCCTTATAAGAATATGTGGCGGTACCGAAGAAGGCGGCACGACGCTCATGGGTGTTAGAAAGAGTAAAGTAATTGCTGTTTTTCTCTGCACCCTGCTTGAACACCTGATAAGCGTAATTTGGGATTTCACCGAGGCTATACTGCATACCCCAGCCACGGAACCAGTCTACGGTACGGTTGATGCTGTTCACCTCCATACCACCATACAGGTTTACTATATGGTCTTCTGCATATACATCGTTATATGCGGCAGTGGCACGGAAGTCCCATGCGTTCATGCGGTGGGTAGTCTTGTTGTAGATACCACCATAAGGAAGCACTGTGATTGGTAGTGCGAATGGATCATCGGGATCTCTATATAGGTATCGGTTATTATCACGAATGGTTGTGGTACCCATCTCACGATAAGCCTGTGCCTGGTTAGAGTCATCCATAATCTTATGAGTCTGAGTAGACTGGTTGAACTTGTACGCTGCCAGGATTCCCAGCTCAACCTTCTTGATTGGCTTGTACTTCAACTCGCCTTGGAAACGCATGTCGACAACGTCGAGGTCGATGTAGTTGTTCTCCAACTCATGCATAATATTAAATGGAGCATAGTTGCGTGTATAGAACGTATTTGCATCAAGTGCACGTGAAGTGTTCAGCGCATATGAGTATGGGTTGATGTCGAACGAACGGTTGACAGCACCAGATACGGCATCGATCTCGGAGTTCAATGTACCAGGAGCGCGCTGCTTACGATAGCTGGAGTTGGCAATCATGTTGAAAGACACCTTGTCTGAGATATTGAACGTGTTGTTCAGGTTGGCTGTGTAACGCTGCACCTTCGACTGCTTGGTCCATCCTGGGTCGAACATAGCACTGATAGATGCGTATGTCTGTGCACGCTCGGTACCGGTAGAGATACTTACCGAGTGGTTGTGCATGATGGATGTAGAGAACAACTTATCAAACCAGTCGGTGTTCCTGTACTCCGCCTGGCGCAGGTAGTCGGCACGTGCCTCCGCTGTGTTAGCCAGTCCGAACTGTCCTGTAGTAGGATTGTACTGACCTATCAGCTGATACATCTTACCATATATACCACTCGAGGCAGCATTGGCTATCTCAGCATAATTGAGGTAACCCTTCTGCTGCATCTCCTGATAGATAGACATCTGGTCCTGAGAGTTCATGATGTTGAAGGTGGAGTAGCTTGGCTTCAGACGCATGGTGTACTCACCGGTATAGTTGATGCGAGCCTGTCCTGCACGTCCCTTCTTGGTGGTGATGACGATCACACCAGCCATTGCGCGCGCACCATAGATAGATGTGGCGGAACCGTCCTTCAGAATGTCAAAAGTCTCGATATCATCGGAGTTCAGACCGGCAATGGCACTCGAGATAAGAGTGTTAGCATCACCAGAGGAGAGGTCATCAGCACTGACGTCCGTCACGTCCTCCATGATCACACCGTCGACAACCCACAGAGGCTTCGAGTTACCATAGATAGAGGTGGCACCACGCACACGGATCTTAGGAGCCGTACCGAAGGTACCACTGACG